>Ga0307930_1001141_pt1 | contig 21312 bp, 26 predicted proteins | sample OrgLakmetageno46_FD_203161 | JGI IMG/M metagenome (GOLD analysis project Ga0307930, IMG submission 203161) | Saline water microbial communities from Organic Lake, Antarctica - #46 | ecosystem: Environmental > Aquatic > Non-marine Saline and Alkaline > Saline | place: Antarctica: Organic Lake...
TCAAGTGACGAGCCTCCTTTGCCCGTGCTGCCCGATTGCTTGGACTGGCCCTGCCCAGAGTTCTTTGCTCGAGAAGACAGCGCTCGCCCTGGTCGCGATGGCGGCATGGCTAGGAGGGCGCAGCGAGTTAATGGTGATGGCTTGGAGGCCAGTGGGCGAAACGAAGGAGTAGAGATTGGAGGGTTGCCTGAACCGTTCCTTGGCGTGCGAGTTGACCGCGCCACTCGTGTCTCGAAGCGAGGAGCTCTGACTTGGTGGCATTTGGACGATTCCGGCGAGCACACGTTTCAGGTCGCGTTGCCTCTGCAGCCCCCGAAAGAGAGGGCTGCTTCCCCGTCGCCTTGGGGAAAAGGCGTGGGGCCAACGGGCAGGCCCATCGTGAAGCTCTTTTTGTTCGCTGAGCTCGACGACTATGACTTCGTGTTCCAGGACGAGGAAACCAATGCTACAGGGAGGGTCGCTGCTTTTGACCCTTTTCGCACACCCTCCGTCGCTTTGCCTTCATCCTCCAAGAAGGGCTCTGCTGGTGCTGCTTCACGCCCCCTGCCTCGCTTCTGGGTGGCGCCATTAGAGGCAGGAGGAGCACCTCTGCTGAGTCCACCAAACATGCCGCACCTCGTGCTCTCGTGCCAGGACTGCGTGATGGTGGAAGAGCGCAGAATATCCGTCCTGTTCTTAGACGAGGTTGGTTTAGTTAGAACCATGGTACAATACATTCTTTGTTCAATCTCGACTGCTTTACAATGCGCTTTCTTAAAATGCATGTTTGTTTGTTGGCTGCATCATTACACTCTTGCAATTCTCATCACGAATGTCTCTTTCTTGGTGTGTGCGTATACCTAAAAGGTGACATACTTCGTTCGCCGTGCTGCTGGCTGGAATACTTGCCCAATCCTTTACCCATTTCTGCGCGAAGGCTTGTGCGATTCGGCCCTGATTGAGCACCGCATAGTGGCACCACTTCTCGCCATCCTCAAGCAATATGAAGCCCAAGAAGCTGGCAGCTCATCCCTTGCTAAGCCTCGTGTGTCTGCTGCAGTAGCAGGGTGCGCCCGTTCCTCGCTCCTCGCACTCCAATCCTTCCGCTGGCTCTCGCGCTGCGCTGATATGGGTCTCGACGAGGAGCTCCTACGACCGACGGAAGCAGTCTTAGATAGCCTCCGCTCTCATGGCCATCTACTTGATCCAGCTTCCTCTGACCCACTTGACTCCAGCTCCCAAGGAAATTCATCCGCGGGTGGTCAAGCAATGAGCGCGGAAGCTAATTTGTGCACTAGATTAGCACCACTACCTCATCGGCACAAGCGGCAGACGAGGTCCTGGGCAGCCATGCTCAATGGAGAATCAGGCGTGCTTGACCTCGGCCTGCCTAACAGCACAGATGGCAGTATGCCTCAGTCAAACGTTCTCCGCTTTGCTGCTTGCGTGCACGTCGATGGAGGTCGAGCGGTATGGGGCCCATTACGTGCCACGACAACAGAGGCCCGGGCCGATCGGCTGGCATTGCAACTTGCATTAGAGCAAGATGCCGAGTCGACAACCTCTGTTGCTGCAGCTCCAACCAAATGTTTTGATGCTACTCTCGGAAAGCTCAAAGGTGTTGTAGATCTTTCATTTACGGGCGACAACGGAGGAAGTGCGCCGCCTAAATCCGATATGATGGAGGATCTTTTTGGTGGAGATAGCGACAGCGACTAGATTAAGAGAAGCAGTGAACGATTGGTATGCAACTCAGGTATCTGAGAACATGGCTTTCATTCAAATTCAGAGATAAATGTCCTGTCTTGAATACACTTCGTCTATTTGATGCGAGGTCGGAGACTAGGCTTGTACAGATGGGAGCGCCTTTATTTGCTATGGCAGCGTACGGATGTTTCTTTGTATGTGAGGGGCATTCATAAGGTAGAATAGGTCAAACATTAGATAGGCCTATCATTTTTTGTTGCAGAGAGAACGGGAAGTCCTACATTTTCCCTCCGAGGACTAACTATTTACTTATCACGATTTTAACACGGGCATGAAGCCACAAAGGCAAAGGGCCGGAATTACGGAGTTAACAAGAAGCAAACAGAAAGGGAGTTCAATTTAACGCGGCTTGGGCTTACTTAAAGAAGAGCTTATCAGAAACACATTCCGAGGTGGCCGTACGGCCGTAAAATTTGAAAATAACGGATAAGGGTTAGCATTAACGGCTTGCGGTCCAGGTCCAAGGAGTAAAATGGCCCGAGCTTCCGTGCCCTGCGATATTTTTACTCGCACGCATGGCATTCACGTGCACTTTTTTCTGGCAGAGCACTGGCTTTTATACGTTACTTGGGTTTGTTGTGATTCGAGTTCGCGATAAGCAAAGATCTCATCAGTCCAATGAAACCGACCATGTTAGAAGTTCGAAACCGGCGAGTCGACTACCTAAACTAATACTCAGGTAGTAAATTTATCCCTAATAACTTATGATCATTAATTTCCTTGCGGTTTCCAGAAAGTTCCACACCTAATGGCTCGGTGGAATGTTGTTGTTGTTGCTAATTGATGCCAGTATCACTCCTATTGCAACCCGCTCTACTATAAGCGTTACCATTGGGCTTTGCGCCGGAGTTATCCATTATGAAGTCTGGTGGCTGGTGGCTGCGTGGCTGGTGGAGCCGGCGCCGGAACCCAGAAAGCGCCACAAAAACGGGAGCATATAATGTAGCAAGTAGCCATTGGCAAGTATCCAGCAAGTAGGTCTATGAAAAACAATACCGCCCACCAGAAGAATCCGTAATAAGGGAGGGCCCCTGATGTTGGCGATGCTGTGCTTTTAAGCCTAATTTTTTTTAAGAAAGCGACTGCAAATCCCAACACCAGTTCCCCAGTCTAGACCCAGTGCTATAAACATCCACGATACAGTTCATATCGAAGAACATGGAGTTTGCAGTTGCATCAACATGTCACGCGGCAATTCACTGGTGAAAAGCTGTTAAATTGAGCGCGTTCCCTGGTGCTTTTGTACTTTGGATATCGATTCAAACTTCGAAAATGAGATGACGCACAAAGCATGTCTGACCTTCTTAGTTACTTTAACCTTCACTGCCTGGTAACATGCCCATCAACAAGTGCCCTAGCGCGTCAGGCACACTGTTACGCCGGTCACAACTCCTGCAAATGCTGTACTTGACGCATACCAGGTGTAAGGAAAAGCTTTTATGGTATGCACTGTCGACTTTACCCATTTACTCATTGCACCTCGATTGACAACTAGGCTAGGGTCAATCCTTGGCACCGGTGGCGGAGGATCAAATTTGCTTCGTGCGTATACGCCGCCGATAGATGTAGCTAATCCACCAGTAAATGTCGTCACTTTGTGTGAGAATGAACACTCGCTGTGGTGCTTAGAGCCCACAATTGTTCCGAAGCTAATAAGCGTGAGATCGTAGGCTCCATAGAACAGACCAGCGAACCCACCCATTATAGGCACAGCCGCTGCAAAACAAACCACGAGACATACATTTCAAACTTAGATGCGGAGGACTTACATGAATTTGAGAGTGTTCGTGGATGATTATATCATTTGAATTAGAAGGGCTAGAACAGTTCAAGGCTCGCTAAGTCTCTGACCTGGTCGCAACACGAAGGCTAGTGGGCTGAAAAATTGTGCCATTTTCAAAGCCCTTATGCCCAGAACACTTAACCCCAGATGATAGGCTTGCTCTAAACTCTCTGTAGGCCACGCAGAGCGTACGAGTGTGAGTTGTGAGTTCTCTGGCTAGCTCCTAGCTACATTAGCTAGCTAGACTTAAACTAAAACTACTCCGTAGGGTCTTGGATTTCCCATGTTCCGCGGATCGCGGATTGCCTTGGGATTTCCCCAAAATTCCGGGATTTCCCATAGAATCCCGGCTTTCAGTATACTGATTATACTGAGCAGTAGCCGATTGCTACTATGGCGCCACTAGAACCCCCCTTGGACAGCAGTCACTTTACTGCCCCATACAAAGAAGCGGAAAGTTCCCAGTACACGGGGGGGCTGGCGCTGCAGTTAGGGGCCTAGCCAAAACACCCCCGAGGTGCGCTAACAGGGGGGATTAAGGTATAAACCAAGATCGCACTATACTGATGCACTTTGGCCTTGAAAGAAGTTCAGTTTCACTCATATTCAAAATCCTTCTGTATTTGATTTACCTCCACTGTATGGGATTTCCAGGGATTTCCCATGAAACGGCCATTTTCGAGCTTTGAAATTCCATCATTGGAAATCCAACGAAATCCCGAGTTGGAAATCCCACCTCGGGAAATCCAAGACCCTACTACCTCCACAAGCCAACAAAGCTTGGCAGTAGTTGACCACATGCATAATACTACAGTACATAGTAATAAGGTTATCTTCTCTTGGTAGTGCGCACTGAACGGCGTCGCACAGTCGCACCGTGGTCAACGATGTTGTTTTGGGTGGATGCTGTGGAACTGTGCAAAGAGTGTCAGAAGGTCTACAGTCTGAGACTTGATTGCAGTATACAAACTCGGGGCCTGTCTCAAAAACTCGAGACAATCGCAACATCGAAGCATCAAAATGTCAGCAAGAACACACCGGAACTTATTTACCCACATAAAAAATTTGATGTGGAAGACTTCCACGAGCTTATGGTAATGATTTTTTGAGACAGGCCCCAAAGGGTCGGAATTAGAAGACTAACAGGTAGGGAAGAAAAGCAAAGCAGCGCAAACTTTACCTAAGAAGCTAATTAGGCGCACACGTCCGAGTGGCCGTGGAAGCAATGGTAGCGGTATTTGATCTCACGTCCAAAATAATAACATGTGTGCCTGGTTAGCTTCTTAGATTTAGTTTGCGCTGCTTTGCTTTTCTGCTCTACCTGTTAGCCTTCTCATTTCCGGCCCTTCAAAATAATAACTTCGTTGATCTACTGTATAATAAAAGCCGATTTTGACACAGGCCCCAAGGTGCCGGAGTCAGAAGGCAAGCGCAGGTAGAACTAAAAAACAAAGCAGCTCAAACCAGGAATCTAATCAAGCATACATTCCCGAGTGGCCATGAAATTGCTGATAGCGGTCTAATATCTGCCCCTCGGAGCCTGTGTCAAAAGAAGAGTTTTCGCCCGCAGAGTAAGGGACTACTTCGAACTCTGCAGTTATGGAATTGGGCTAATGAGCTTACTGCATATGGGAAATGATTCTTCGGATTGACTAACCGCAGATGGCACGCTGGCTATCACAGATGGGGGTGCCAGCAACCATTACAATCGAGCTATTGTTTACTCCACAGCGCGAGTAGTAGAAAGAAGACGTGAGAGAGAGAGAGAGAGAGAGAGAGAAAAAGATAGAAGGGTTATATTAGGGGTTGGTCCTAATGTAATCTCTTTGTTTTATTTTTGTCGTGATGTATTCATCACGACTTTGAGACTTTAGCAATGAACTGGACTTTAAAGCGGTTAACGGGAAAAGGGCATCCTTGATTTTACGGCCGGCTACTGTAGGAGTACGAAAGCTGCCATCAACAAGTAGCAAGCACACAAGTACCACAATCGCACAAGGAAGGTCGACTTCGAGCTGCATGGCACGTAACAAGGCCAACAAAGAGGCCCTCTAGAGAGCTAAATCAATGAGAACGGCCAAGCGGCCGTGTTCTTGCCCTAGTCATTGACCGATACGGGGGTGCATCCTCTGACCTCAGTCTCGTCTTGGACCTCGTTGCTCGGGAAATGGCTCGCAAACACATCACATCCAACGACATCGGCTTTTCGGAAGCCGCAGAATCTTTCACGCAAATGGGGTAATGGAATTACTTAAGGTGGGCGATTCTTCTTCTGGATTGCCTGGCGGCCTTCACAGTAGCCCCCTCCTCTGCGGGTGGGAACTCTTCTCTTGAGCAGCACTTCCAAAGCATAGAAGGGCCACTTTGGACTGCTATCATCACTTCCATGGCCGCTCGAGCATCTGTACCTGATTAGCCCCTCTTCTATTATGAACTCATCTTCGTGCATTCTTCTTTGCGCTTATTACTTCGACACGTGCTCGAGTTAGATGACTAACAGGTAGAGATACAAAGAAAAGCATGTTATACGAAAAGAGGAGCCAGGACTAGAAGAGGAGCTGACCAGGAAGCCATACCCGAATGGCCATGGTGTTAATGGCTGTCCAAATGGCACGCTCGTTCTTGCCCTGCTTAGTACTTACACCTTTTGAGGCAGGCCCCGAGGGGCTGGGATTAAAAAGCTTAAAGGGAGAGATAAAAAGCAAAGGAGCTCATACTAAAATTAAGAAGCCAATCAGGCGCACATGCCCGCCTCCTAATTTCCAGGCCCTCCTGGGCCTATGTCAAAATTCTCCCGTCAGCGCTACTGATGAGGTGGAATGTTTGCTTATCGTATAGGCAATCCTAGCTGCGGCTCTTTATAACACGAGCTCCGAAGGACTGGAATTGGAGGGCCGATGTATTGCCGATGTAACTAAAATAAACATCCAGCAGAGCAGGATCAGTACTTGATTCTGATTTCAAAAGTACGATGTATTCAATTAACTTCGAAGGATGCTGATTGGTCAACGGTGCGTGTTTTCGTGCTTTTTAGAAAGCGATCCAGCAGCTGCCAGCAGCAGCCTCATCTGAGAGTTGAAGAGTCCGGCTGCTCCCCCGGCCAGCCACCAGACTCTTCCAAGCGCCAGAGTTGCTGTGCCTCAGGACGCGACGTTGTTTTTAGGATACGCTCAACCTCAGCTTTGAACGATATTGACTCGATCTTTCGATGACCTCGCCAGTGCCCAAAGAAGCGCACGTCCCGTCAGCCCCACGTCCTCCTCGAGTGGCTGGCTGCAGCCTCCCAACACACGTCGACCTCGTGGAAAATGGCTGGCAGCTTGTTCGTCACTGCCCTGCTGGTGACAAATGGCACCCTGCTACAGATCGCCTTCGTGGCTCTGAAGAATAGTAAGAGAAATCTTGCTTACCTCCCAGCTTTTTGTTTTTTTGTTTTTTTGTGGAGCACTCTTTCCTCATCCCCGACACTGTTATTGAATTACTTCTGCAGCGGACAGGAGTATTTTGGTGAGGTCCATTCAGGAGCGCAAGCTTGGTCAAAGCTGTTTCTTAAGGAAGAATTCGAGGAATACTTGTTCGCTTGTGGGAACGGCCGGCACTGGATGGTCATTCGGCGAGTCGACCTCGAGTCCGCGATTGATTTGGCGGACAAAAAGAAAACAGAAGATGATAAGCTCACACCGTGCCGTGTCATTACCTCATCTGAAATTTCTGCTCCACATCTTGTGCACATGTTCCTGAACCAGCAAGAAATCGTTGAAGGAAAGAATACAACACGAGCTCCCGGCGGGGAGCCATGGATTACAATTTGGGAGCACTCGGAGTCGAAGAAAAATCATGGTGCAGGCTTTCTTTATGGGGGTGGATCATTCTTGCTCGAAAAACCCCAAGATGACGGTGCCGCAGAACATGAAAATTTTGGGCTTCAAAATGTCAAGAATAATGGCGGCGCCAACGTGTACATTCGGGCGAGGAAGGACAGCAAGCTTGGCATATGCTTGAACAAGCTGTCAGGGAGCCCGCTACGTGATGAGCTGTCCTCTTGCAACGACGAATTTATGTGGAGTTTGTGGCGCCGTGCTCCTCATGCTGTGTTCGCCGGCGCGGTCCATGCGCACTACCGCTCAGACACCGTCGCATGGCTCGCTGAGCAGATCAAGAAGGGCTCCCCACCTCTCAATGCCTGTGCTGGCATGGATTGCTTGAGCCCTTCGTGGGCCATGGCAGCTGCGGCTTTTTCAGCAGATTTGCTTGCTCTCGACGAAGCTGGGTTCGGTGTTCCGGTGTCCCGGGAGGTGTTAGCCGTGCGGTCAATGCTCTGTGACCTCACAATGAAAGGCTTGAGTCTTGGACCCTTGCGCCAAACTAAAGATGTTCAAAAAATCAGGGTCGACTTCGGGGCAAACTTAATGTGGTATGCCGCAGTCAAAGCAGAAAGCGGAAACCTATTCTTCTTGCCTAAGAGCACCTTCGCTGCAGGCGTATTGATGCTGGATACTCTTACAGGAAATCACCGGCGGATTCACTTATCAGAAGAAGTAACTTCATCTGCCTCACAACTACAAGAAATGCCAGGACTTCTATATACTTCAGCAGTTTTGGGTTCTGATGGTTTCATATACGGAATCCCTGGAAACGCGCTTCAAGTACTCCGCATCAACCCTTTTAATCCCGGTGACTTCCAATTCATAGGTGGTAAATACGAAGGACCCTCTAAGTGGGGACAAGGAGTTCTCTGTCCTTTCGATAAAAGCATCTACTGTGCTCCTTGTAATAACAACCACATTCTGCAGATTCAAACTGGCAGGGACCCCACGGTGGCACAAGTCGGCGAGGCGAATTTGATTGAAAGAGTCTTTGACATGAAATGGTGGGGAGCAGTGTTCGTCCCTCAAAACGAGGCCGGGTATTCCGTGAAACTCAGTGACGGAAAGTATTATTGTGGCAGAGATATCGGGCAAGGCGCACTCCCGGAATCAGTTGGGCGATGTGACCCTACGAAAGGCCGTCAATGCGAATCATGCGCAAATACTCAAGACGGCATTAGCAAAGGATGTGTATACTTTACACCCCATAACGCACGGAAATTGTTAAAGTTTAGCCCAGACAAACTGGTTGCTGAGAAGATGAATTCAGCGAAGATGAGCCCAGCAAAGTTTAGCACAATTAAAATGGACGTTGCGAAATTGGGCTCAGAGAAGTTGGAGTCAGAAAATATGGAATCAGACAGTTCATCAGTTTTGAGCACAGTTGGCAGTGAAATTTCACTACGTGATGGTGGAAAATTCTTCAATGCTTGTTTGTGCGATGGCTTCATTGTTGCTTCTCCGGGCGAAATTGGAGATCGTAAAGTCCTAATTTTCGAGTGCGCTACAGAGAAGACTTCACTGGTTTCCTCCAATCTCGTTTCTGGGCCGTTGAATTGGACTGATACGGTCGTGGGTTCCGACGCAGTGGCTTATGGCCTTACACCCAACGCAGACCAAATACTTCGGATTGAGCCTAAACAGGCACTTGAGAACCACTCGAAAAAAATCAAAGCTCGCGAAGACGCTAAAATTGCTGCCAAAGAGCTGGAAGCAAAAGCCACTGGAGAGGACAAGCATGGCGCTGACGGTGCATTGAATGCAGGAGATGTCGAAATCGAAGATCCCAGTTTAAAGCTGATTGGTAGCGCTGTTCACTCCGCTGAGGCAAATGGCTGTGGAGTTCTTGGAAATGACGGATACGTTTACGCGGCCCCCATGCTTTCGTCTCGGATACTTCGCGTGAATACCCTTCGGCCATGCTCTGATCCAAGCGAGGAGGGTGACTTTTACACGATACTGTGGCTTTGGCGTACATCTCCCGAGATTTGGTTTCGCTTTTTTTGTCACCCGTTGTACAAGCATCATTTCTTAAAGTGGTTTGAGCGACAGTCAGGCGCATCACACACTCTTGAAGATGATGTTAGAGGTAAACCCGGTGATGCATCGGCTATGGTTGCCAAAAAGAGTACCAAGAAAAGCGCTTCCTCTTTGAAAAAGAAGGCTGCGTATTTTGCTTCTCAGTGCGGTTCGGAGCCAGCGAATTCAATGAGCATCAAGAAACAAGCTCCCAAAAAAATGTCTCCTATGAAAGAAGGCGACCTCGTTGAAATTCGACGGGTACCAGAACGTAAAGCTAAAGAATTGATGGATGGGCATGGAGGTTGGGTTTCTTCAATGAAAGACTTGCTTGGGCGGAGCGGGAAGATCCAAAGCTTCACGCCGCGCGGTGACGTCAAAGTTCTGGATAAGATATGGAATCCTGCGCTTGTGAAAAAACTTGCATCCAGTGAAGGAACCCAGAAGAAAGTGACTTCAGCAAGTTTGCATCCTTGGCATGATCACCCCCTCGCTCTGCATGCGGCTGGAGGCTGGAATTGTGATGGTCGCTCCTGTCCTGGAGGATGCCGCGGGTCGGGTGGAGGGGGTAGCCCTCGTTTTCGCTGCACCGAAGGTTGCGACTATGATCTCTGTGGACCTTGTTATGAGCTTGGAGACGCTGCACCTCATCTTTTTCGTGAAGGTGATACCGTGCGCATACGAAGTATGACTGTCTCGGAGGCTAAAGAGCTTGCAAAAGGTCACGGTGGGTGGGCTCCAAGCATGGAGCATTTGCTAGGCTCAGCAGGCCAAATTGAAAATATAGATTCAGATGGGGATGTCCGAGTTGCAGGGTATACTTGGAATTCAATGATGATGGAAATCTATCTGAAGTTAGGAGACTCCGTCACTTTTCAGATTTCAGACAGTGCTGCTGAGTGGAAACGTTGCCCGGGTGCGAAGCTAATATTTAGCGCAGGGGCCAAATACACCGTGCACTCGATCTCTGGAAGTTTTTTTACTAGCACCAGGTTCAAGAGTCTCTATGCGCCTATCTCCGCAGTCGTACCTCCTGAGATAGCACAAAAAGCTACTTCGACAGACCGTCTTCGAGTTGGAGAGCGTGTTATGCTCACTGAAGATTACAAATCCTTCGGCGATGCTGAAAATGGCCCTTTAAAGCCCGGGGATACAACGATTCTCCAGCAAGACGACAAAGATAGTAAGCCCTATAAAATTAGATTCAACGAAACAAGTTTTTTTTATGAAGAAGGTGCACTTCGTCGGGTGGTGCATCCTTTCAAAGTGGGGGACCACGTCAGAATCAAAAAAGTTGCGGTGGCGGAGGTGAAACGGCTTGCTGAGGGCCACGGCGGATGGGCTGACAGCATGGAAGTTCTTTTGGGCACTGCTGGAAAAGTAACACGCGTTACCGACAAAGGTGCCGTGGTGGTCTGCGATAAAGTTTGGAATCCAGCCGGTAAGAATATTTGAGAAAAGTCTCGTAAAAGTTAATCCTGATGGTGATTGTCGAATATGAAATTTTAGAATGGTGAATTCAATCAGCAAAATTCCTATCATTATCTTATGAGCTTGTTTGTGCGTGTTTTCTAATAAACTCTAGTAATTGAGAAAACGAAAGCTTTCGTGTCGTCGGCCTTTGGATTGAAATCAGAGCAGAGTGGGACCCTTCCTGCGCTGTCGGCAGAAAGTGGACTCAAGTTGGTCGTTAATACGAAGCTTGTGTTCAAGAAAACCTCATCACATGATTATCCGGACGAGTGCATCGATGATGCGCCGGTCGCATTTGTTGCATCGAATGATGGCATAACGCCAGCACAAGTGCAGTGGGAAGGCGGATTTGTGTAAGTGTTTACATTGAATATGCATTAATTTGCTTTTAACTTTAATGTAGTATAATCAAATCGTACTTATGAAGACTGCCGTTCTGTAACCATCGACTTCGTAGGTACTGGTGCCTTTGGGAAGACTTACGTGGCCCGCTACAAGCCTTTGAATGCATGTCAGCAGTTGGTGTGGCCTTTCGCAAGAGCATCGCATGGGATGATAGACTCAGTGCCGACACATGCCGTGGGCCTGATATGGGCGACTTTGTGGTTGGCGAAATCGTTGCAGGCCCTGCAGCTGAAGAGGGGAGTGCTGAAGATGCCACGAATTTGCTCTGGTATCGCCTTGTGACCGATTCTCATGTCAAGGTAAGACAGGGAGCAAGCCTCGAAACCAAGCAAGTGGGCACCGTGTCGCCAGGTTCTTTCCCGGGAAATCTCGTGCCCGTGCGAATGGTCGAAGGGAATTGGTTGAAGCTGGCGCCACAGGCATATGCGACGCTTCAGGACAGCGAGTCTTTTGAAGAACACGACTCAATTGCTGACGGATGGTGCATCATGGTGTCAGCTCGCGACAGCAGTGATATATTGTTCGAAGAGGCGTCCCATCCGTTGGGCCACCCAGACCGCACGGGTGCGTGGCTGGCTCTCACGCTGCCTCCTCATGGTCCCCTGTACCTGCCCTTGAGCAGGAAGGATGGTGCATTAATGTTTAAAATCAGCGCGGAAGGCACAGATAGCATTGGTAGTGACAAATGGGATATGTCTACGGTGATTGGGAAAGATAAAGAGCACGCCGGAGAATGGCGATCACAGGATCGGAAGCAGTGGTGCTCTAAAGCAAGTGACCCCGAGGGTCTGGTGTGCAAGCACGGCGATGACGTAGTGCCATCGCCACACTGGTCATGCTGCGGGAGCACAAGTGAAACTGACACAGTTTGTAGCTACGCGCCACTATCGGTGGGCGATGCGGTGGTTCGTGGTCCAGATTGGAAGTGGGATGATCAAGACGGGGGACCAGGCGGGCGTGGCGTGGTGACTGAAGGCGAATCAGATGGTTGTGTGAGAGTCCAATGGATTAAGAGCGGGCGCAGCAATACATACCGCATGGGTGCTGAAGGTGGCAAGCGAGATTTGATCTACGTTCCACCTCCACGGCCGGGCGAGCCACGTTGCGGTACCGGTGAGCACCCACTGACCACGTATGTCATACCCCGATCAGGTTTTGGATGTGACATGTGTGGCACTAGCATCGATGAAGGCACCCGTGCGCACGGCTGTCGCGCATGCGATTACGACCTTTGTGTAGGATGCTTTCAATCCTCGACCACTGGAATTCGCTCTTCTTTGGCAGTGGCATCATTGGCAGTGTCGGCAGCAGAACCATTCGCTCATCAAGTTGCCCGCATGGAGGCTACAGAACGCGCCTTGAAGCTGCCTCAACTGTCTGAAGATTTTGCGTTCATCGAAGAAAACACGCCACTGGTGTTCCAGCAGGTGTGTATACTTTCATTGCGTATGTGAAAAGCGCAGACTAAAATGTCAAAATGTTAATTTCGTCCATCCACTTGGTTATGCCACAATACCTGCACTCTTCTTTACCGCCTGTCTCTCAGTTTAACCGTTGACCTTCTCACAGGTTTCGGGCGCCTACTATTCGTCCGAGTGTATCGATGGCGAAGATGTGGTTTTCATGCGGACGAACGGGGATCGTCCCGGGGCTGAAGTGAAGTGGGAAATTTCTGGCCATACCTGGTGGTGCGACTGGCAGGACCTCCGTTTCCCTAGCGTCGAAGCGGAGGTAGAAGCGCAAGCGAAACGGTCAGTGGGTCTCTTGGCTGTGGGCGATCGCGTTCTTCGAGGGCCGGACTGGAACAAAGGCGATGAAGACGGAGGACTGGGCAGCGTGGGCGAGGCAAGCAATCTTTGAATTTACGAGAAGATACACCGATCGATAATTTTTGTCATGCGAATTGCTCAGAGACGGAGTATACTTGACAAGGAAGTTCGCTCAATTGATGTTGATTGAACATAACAGGTGTTGAAAACAGAGTATGAAGGAGCAAGCAAAGGAAAGGTCGAGGTTGGATGGGGAAAAAGCGAATTACCCAAGACATACCGCATGGGTGCTGAAGGTGGCAAACGGGATTTGCTCAGTCTTGGACCTTCAGCTACTGCTTTGAAGTCTCAAACAGACGGCTTTGAGAAACGAGCGGTATTGAAATAGTGCATAAGTTGATGGCATTGAAGAGCCACGCACTTCCGTTAGTTGGTTTCCGTTTGTTCGGTGATTCGGCAATTTTAATTTGTCCAACTTCATCCCGTCTTGCCAGGTGCAGCGCGTTGCAGCTATCCCAGGTCTTGCAGAGGCGCTGCTTGACGTGCAAGATCCAAAGATACGACAGCGCCTCCTGCGCGTCCCTCTCGTGCGAAGCGCCCTGGCTGACTCCAAAATGGCAAGAGGAATAGCTTAGCATGGAGAGAATCGGTGTTTTGGGAAAACGGCAGCTTGAGCGAACATTTCCTAGGATAATCTACTAGTAGTGCACAATATCACTGCGAGGAAGTTCGCATGTGCTGATGATATGTCATATATGTTTTTTTTTTGTTAGGTTGGTCCATGGGTAGTTGAGCGGCTGAATGATCCAACGAAGCGTGATTCGGTCTTGGAGTTCTTTGAAACGGTAGATTCACTCGCATTGCATCTTTAACCAATAACCATCAGCAGTGCACTCAGACCTTCAATTGCTCGCTTGGCTTAGTAATACTCTTGATGTGTCTTCTGTGCGCATTTCATGATTCTTCTTCTGGTGCGCTTCTCTGCCTTTTGGTAGGTGTCTACTGTTGAGAAGGATGCTGTGCGCGCTGCTGTTCCATGGGCCAATCTAAATCCCATGCCGTTGCCAGCTATCGCGAGCGGAAGTGAGTGGCGTGATGTGCCAGAAGCCTTCAAAGACATCGGTGCTCTCCAGAAGACCAGTGACGGGAAATCAGCCAGCATCAGAATGAAAGATGGCATCACCCATCAAAGCCCCCCTCTATCTCCGTCGAACACCCGAATCCGGTCTGCTACTTCGCCGGGTGGTCAACTCACTCGTAACGACTCCAAGAATGTGAAGAACAGCAGCCGAAGGAACCGAGGCAAAGCGGTGGGTGGCAATGCTGGCAAGTTTGCTACTAGCAGCGATGGCAGTAGCATTAAGTCGGCCTCAAACAACGGTGGGGCGCCTGAGGTCGAAGGGTGGGGCTGGACTTGGTTCGAACGCTTTAATTTGAACTTGTCGTGGTATGAGTCGCAGCGGTGAGTGATGCGTCGAATGAGATCAATAATTCGCCTTCTTTCACCAAAAGCGCAAGTTTGCAATTTTGATGCCTTTTGCGCTCAAAGTGAGTTCGCCAATATTGTTAAAATGTATTTGGGGGGGGGGGGGATACACAGGTATGTGGCTACGTTTCGTCCTCCTCAAGGAGGCCCCCCTCAAGGAGGCGCCCTCATGACCTTGTCGGAAGCGCGCGAGGTGCTCGTTCACCGTACTCTTTGCCCAGGAGAAGATCGATGGGCTGCGGTTTTTGTCGACAATCATCAAGCTGAGGTAATTCGACTCTCTCTCTTCGGATCATTGGTAAATGAGAGAGATATACTATGCAAAAGAAATTGAACAAATTGCTTGATTGGATGCTAAGGAGGCCGAGATGCCATCAATAACTTTTTGAAGCTCCTAGGACTGAGCTTTGTCGAGTGATTAGAAGTAGACATTTACTTCGCATTGATTTCTTGACGCAAATCCGTTATACTTTTGAATCCTGCAAATGTGTCTCCTAATTTCGACTTCGCTTTTCTGTTCGTCCGCTCTTATCAATTGACAGTTGGCCCAGGCCCGGGCTGAGCGCCAAGAGGAACTGTGGGGCCTGGCCTCGAGCGGGGGGCGGGCTCTCGTGTCTCAATTCGCCGACTCAAACAATCAACAACCAGCTGTGTCAGGCGCAAAGGAAAATGAGCCCGACGAAGGCTATGAGTCGGTGATCATGGATTGGGTGCAGGTACTATGCCATACAAATTCTCAATGAATCATTCACTTTATATGGCGTTTTATTTTTCTGAAGTGCTGCCCTTCTCAACAAAATACTTGTGGATTAGGCGTTGCGTGTATATGTGATGCTGTGCAACCCTCACAATAGCTTATCTGGGCGACTAAACCTACTGTAGGTGGGCGACCTTCTACACCCACCCGGCACTTCCTACCGTAAAGTCTATGACAAAGTGCCGAAAGCGGGAATCACTCATCGCGCGCAGACTGAGAGCTTGTTTAATCGCCGCATTCCGTCGGTAAGACGAAGGCGCGAGAGAATTTAGAGCCTTTGAAAGTAATTTAACAAAAAAAAACTCAACTTGTAATTGTTGTTTGTTCTTCAAGGTGGTGATGTGGAAACCTCTAGGGAGCACCGAGTCGTGCCTCTTGCTCGAAGCTCTCGTCGACCTCGAAGACGAAAAACTCCGCACCAAAATTCTTCAAACCGCGGTAAACTTAAACGCGAACTATTTATGTATTTTTTTCAGGCTTCAGGCCGTACAGAAGTGTCCTCTAGTCAAGAAAATTGTGGGCTCAGGGCTAGATGTCTTTATATGCCTGCGCGTGGTGCTGTACCAGCTTTATTCCCAACTTCTAGTCACGCACACTGTAACTTTAAGCCACGCTCTCGATTGGCCGTATGCCCCATGGAAATTTAGATTTATCATAAACTGCGTTTCTAGGTAGTGCAACAAGTGCTCCTTCGGCCAGAAACGGTCGGAAAATGGGTCGTTGATCGTCTGAATGATCACAATCGCCATACACAGCACTCCATTGTGGATTACCTTCACGAAGTAAGTGGAACCTGACTTCTATCTTGTTCTCTGATTTATTTTGAAGATCTCGAAAATGTTGTCTGCATTCGCTATTTTTCATGTCTCATGTGATTTTACGTGTTTTGTTTGGATCTTTGCGTGCTGTCGATGAATAAATCAGGCTTCGAAAGCTGTGGTAACTCAGGCCTCGAAAGTTGTGGCATCGAAGGTCGCTGCAGTGGCCGTGCCCACCGCAATCAAGGACGAAGAAGCAGCAACCATGGGCAGTGGCACTAACGAGGACGCCGTGACTCCGCTATCCGAAGAGGACGGGTACTCGGCTTTGACGGACGCCTTTGCCGGTGTTTCGAATCTGCTCCCAGCCATGCTTCACTTGCCCGGTGATTTGCAGGAGAAAGTGGTCGGCGTGCCGCTTGTGACTCAGGTACATGCAGCAATAAAGTGATCGGTCGTGCGAGACATCGAAGAAGTTGTCGTTCTTGTCTCTCTTCTGTCATCTGTGTCTCGGCCACTTTTCTCTTCAAACGAATTGTTATGATGATACTTGTTCAGCTCCTGATTTTGGCCATCTTCATCCCGCTTTTGCTCGAATATAATACAGGTGCTCGACGAGAAGCTTGCGGGGCGTCCTCAGGCCGTCGCGGTGGTGTGCATCGATCTCACTTGCGTCGCCCTCTTGCTGGTGTTCTACCTGTTAGCTGTCGCCGACCGCGATGCTTTGACAAGTGGTGGCCCATCAGCAGCCATCGTGACGATACTGGGCCTCGTAAACGTCTACTTTTTTGCGCGCGAAGTGGTGCAAATTCGAAGCATGCACAAAATTGGTACGCGACATGTCAATAGGACGAGAAATGATGCATTTGGGAATTTGAAGAGAAATGCCTTGAATTATCCATGACTTCAATTGATAGTCTTTGATTCATGTGCGTCGCCTCACCTTCATGTCTATATACAGGTCAAATCAAGGAATACTACACCGATGCTTGGAACCTGCTGGATCTCGCCGGCTGTGCCAATGTCTTTGTCGTGGTGGCTATTTGTGGCGGCAATTACCCCAACGCCCAGCAGTCCACTGCCTTCCGTGTAGTTAGTGCCCTGGGATGCCTCTCGGTCTGGCTGAAGGTACGCAATTAGGAGGAAGTGTAGAAAAAAACAAATTCGTGATAGAGAATGAGATTCATTCATTGAGCACCCCGGCAGTGACATCAACTATTCGACTTTTACTATTGCAAGAACATATCTTCTCAACCATAATATTTCTCCGTCTCTTTCTTTGCTTTTTTCTCTCGATGCTGAAAAGGTCCTCGGCACGATTAAAGTGTTGAACATCAAATTGGCCACCTTCGTCTTTGCGCTGAGTACCATCATGAACGACCTCAAAGAGTTTGCCCTGGTCATGACCATCGTGGTCCTCATGTTCTCGTGCATTTTCCTCATCCTGCACGCTGAGAGCGGCAATGAGGAAGACCTCGACGACGGCGGCAATGGAGTTCTTGATGACGAAAGCGACCCATTCTCAGACACCCGCCCCTTCCAGTACTTTGGTGTCTCGGCCCTCTCGGTGTTCATGATGATCATGGGCGAATTCAGCCAAGACATGTTCGAAACGGAGGATACCGGCGTGACCATCTTCTCGCTGTCGATGTTTGTGGTCTTCATGTTCTTTGTGGTATGACTGCTCTCGCTTTGTCGACCTCTTTGAAAGCACTCGAAATTTTAAATGTGAAAATGATTTGTCTCAATGCTTTAGTAAAAAGATGTCGAAACGAAGATGCGGCGATTGCTTCTCCTTGACACTTGGCAACACTTGTCTTTTGATGGATTCTCAGGTGATTGTCATGCTGAACGTGTTGATCGCGGTGGTGTCGGACTCGTACGATTACGCCATGACGCGCGCGAGTGGCCTCTTTCTGCGCACCCGCCTCGTGCTGGTTGCTGAGCTTGATGCGCTTGGCCTCACCGAAGAGGTACATGTAGGTGATGGTGGTGGTATAAAAGCACATCAAAATATTCAGTAGATTTCAATCCTCAGGAATATCAGAGAGCTAGCGTTAAGTTCGTGATATTTCCGACGAGAGGCACGTCATCTTAGCGACCCATTCATGTTTATCAATGATTATCAACAGAACGCACTTCCGGACTGGTTGGAGAATGTCTTGCACACAGTGGCCGATCTCACCCCAGAGTGGCTGGCAGTGGACAATTGGCTTCGTTTGAACTCCGAGGGCGGGGGCGTCGGCGGTGTGTGGCTCGGGCGCATCCTGCACACTCAGATGTCCACCACCTCGATCGTCGAGACCAAAGTGTCGAGCGGGGTGGCCGAAATCATCGAAAGGCTTGCCGACCAGGGAGGCCGTCTCCGTGAGGTTGGATGATTTTTAGGGCTTTGAGCCACTTGGTCTGCCGGAAGTCCTTCTTTTCTGAAGCTTCACTAATTTTTGGGCTTTTCTGAATTTCCGTTGATTGACTGGTGTTCTCCGACTCGAACACATGCTTTCACGGTGCTCGCATTCCTGCATGTATGCCCAAATCAAAGCGCTTTTTTAATCATTCTTTCCTTGGTTTTCATCAGCATCATTCCAACCCCCGCTAGATTTCTCTGATGAGTGTCTGCCCCTTGCCCTTCTCCTCCTACCCTTTGACGCGTTGTTTGATGCATACCAATCAGGTGGAAGAGAACCTCGCTACTGAGCTCGGCGTCCTCAAGAGTTCTCTTATGGCAGCGCTGAACAAAGAACCTCAAGATAAATCAAAATCGGGTTCAAGTGATGAATCTAAGTCGGAGCGTTCGGATTCCGATGCGGATTCTGATGCGGATTCTGATGCTGATTCCGATGCCGAGCCTGACACCGATTCCGATGCCGATGCCGATTCCGATTCTGATTGAGTTCAATAGGCCGAGGTAGGTAATTAGTGAGATGGGACTCATGATAGTTCCCCTCCATGCGCAAACAGCGGCACGCTATCCTCGAAGATAGCCCTCAATCTCCGGACCTCACTCTGCGTGACTGCGCAGTGTAATGAGCTCCCTGTACCGCTTGTTTTTTTAGAGATATAGATAAGGTTATAGAGATCGATATTTATAGTTCACTGGCTCTATCGGGAAGAGAAGTATGAATTAATCAGCAATGAGCCGAGCATGCTCGCATTTGAAACCGATTCATGCGTTACTAAAGGCAAAGAGTGACTTTGACTTTGACTGTGGCATAATATTTGCAATTGCCCGGGTACAGTAGTGTTACCCTCATTCGTGCTTATGCGTGTGTTGCCGGAACCCGAGCCGCAGTACTTAGCACAACAGCGTCCTTTCCCTCCAACTATTATAGGTAGTTCCAAGAGGCCATTGATAAATCGGTAAATGCGGATATGCCCCTCTTGCTATATGTATAGAAACCAATCAATCCTTTGAAAGTGAAAGGTAATCTGGAAAGGGCGATCCGGTTTCTATACTTTCTATTGCAATAGACCACAGAACAGAACTAAAAGATTAAAGTTCAGCAGGGAGCAGGGGCATTACCCCGTTCAAAGCAATCTCGCCGAATGTACTAAATAAAATCAAAGAGGCCATTTCGGGTCAGTGCTAGGTCAAATGTTTAGCATGAGACTTGTATGTTAGGCTTGGAGGCTATAGATGAGAAGCACGTAGCTATAAAGTACAGCGTTAGTTTCGAGACAGGCCTCGGGGGGCCGGAATGAGAACATTAGAAAGCTATCAAGTGGAGATAAAAAGCAAAGCAGCACAAAGCTAATCAAAGAAGCTAATCAGGCGCACATGCCCGTGTTTTGGATGCGCCGTAGTTCGTTGACGAGGTTATTTTTTATCGACACAGCCCACGAGGGTTCGAATTCAGAAGGCTAACAGGCAACTATACAAAGCAAAGCAGCACAGAACCTAATCTCTTTGACACAGGCCCTTAGGGGCTAGGGGCCGGAATTAGAAGTCCAACAGGTAGTCATAAAAAGTAAAAACTTTCTTCTTCATCAAGCCAAACAGGTCGGTGTTGAAGAGCCAGTGCTTTCAATGCAACCCCGGCTTTGATTTCACCCGCGCCCCTCTCTCTCGCCCTCCCAGGAGCGCTGCACTCGGTCGCTGCGATAGGATACGAGAAATTCGCGAATGGGCTTACGGTAAAAGAGGTCGGCGTTTTCTAGGGATTCCCTGGAAAAAAAACCTCCAAAAACGCTCCCCAATGGACAAAATATACTCCAGCGGACTACGAATTCAATCCAAAGCAACCCCGAAATCCTCCCTTTAGGGAAAATTTGCGATAAAAAAAAACACGGTAAATACTGGAATAAACCGCCGGATGCGTTCTTTAGAGCGTGCTTTATTGTACATTTTGGGGCTCTGTTACAATTGGCCTATTCGCGAATGCGGATCATATATCTTTGGAAAGCAGATGACGAGAACGCAGAGGGAGAAAACTGGCAATCTGACGACTGCAGCGGCGCGGGTCCGCCGCACCGCGATCAACGTCGTCTAGTTGATGTTAGTAATAACATGTCAGAACATACTGCAAGTACCCAGATAAAAATATGAAGTGACGGACAGAGAGAGATTTCTCTTCGTAGGCACTTTCTGGTCATGCCAGTACTAAACATCAAACTACGTTGATCTATTTGATGACCGACCTGCTGTACAGCAACACTGGTGTTATACAAGAACCAAGTGAACGAAAAAAAGTTGTGAAAAGTGAAGTGATGAAGGTCAATATAGAGGCTTTCACGGATCTGAAATTTCACTAACAAAACATTTCACTAACAAATTCATTGACTGATCGTATCTCAAGAACCAGTTCAATGGTTGTGCAGTTCTGTACTGTAGTACCGTACTGTAGTACCGATCAAATTTGGTTCGTACAGCGAGATCAGTCCATGAATTTGTTAGTGAAATATTTCACTCACAGTGAAATCCGTGAAAGCCTCTAAAATATAGAGGCTTTCACGGATCTGAAATTTCACTAACAAAACATTTCACTAACAAATTCATGGACTGATCGTATCTCAAGAACCAGTTCAATGGTTGTGCAGTTCTGTACTGCAGTACCGTACTGTAGTGCCGATCAAATTTGGTTCGTACAGCGAGATCAGTCCATGAATTTGTAAGTGAAATATTTCACTCACAGTGAAATCCGTGAAAGCCTCTAATTACTCGAACTCGAACTAATACAAACCCAAATGGCACAGAAGCCAATGCTGCGGGCAGAAGTGGGAATGCGCGTGCGTTGCGCAAACAAAGCAAGT
>Ga0307930_1001145_pt1 | contig 21268 bp, 17 predicted proteins | sample OrgLakmetageno46_FD_203161 | JGI IMG/M metagenome (GOLD analysis project Ga0307930, IMG submission 203161) | Saline water microbial communities from Organic Lake, Antarctica - #46 | ecosystem: Environmental > Aquatic > Non-marine Saline and Alkaline > Saline | place: Antarctica: Organic Lake...
ATGCAGTGCCAATACGGTCGCGGGGTCAGTGAACCGCTGTTGCTCGGCTGCTGCTAGCACTTCTTTTGAGGCTTGTTCAGCGCCAGCGTCGAGGTCTTGCGGTGAGAGCATCGGCATGAGGAGCACCGCGAGTTTCTCAACGGCCGCCTGGGCGCGGCTAGCGTCGAAGGCTTTTCCGAAGACGCAAACGAAGCTGAAGCACCCATTGAGGTCGTGCACAGGCAGCTTAATGGCTCGCCAGCCTTCATTGCTTACGGAATCATCCCATCCAGGTGGCGCCTTCCGGCCCATCATTTTGCGTCCTGCTTCCACGGAGACCAAAGGTGCGTCTTCCGCGTATGTTTCGCATATGACGATTTCGCCTTTGCTGCTTGCGGGCTTTTGCCTGCACACGCTTAGGTACACCATCATAGGCGGAGTCTCGGGAAGCTTACGGCTCATTGATGGTAAACTGGGTGCAGTGGGGAGGCTTAGGCCCATGCTACTGCCAAAACTCGTGTTGCCGTGGGTGCTATCCTTCTGAGCCTCCGATGTGGCATCTGAATCGACGAACGGGTTTGACATAGCACTGCTTGTATTAGCAGCAGCCTTTTTCGACATGGACATGCTAGATGTCATTCGTGAAAATATCGATGACTTGGTAGCTTTTGAGGGATTTGCATGTAAGCCTTCGCTCAGCCGATCCGACGGTGATTCGTTTGAGGCCATTCCGTCGACAAAGTGTGTACTCAGAAGGAGTTGTCCAGAAGTCTATGAATGTGCTCAAGATGCGCTCCAAATGATGAATATTATGATATCGGCTTGTTTAATGGAAATGATTAACGCTGTGTCGCTTTATTCAGGGTGCTTCTATGCCGAAGCGCAGCGTGTGCTTGGAAGCTTGGAAACAGGTATTAGTTAGGATAAGAAAGAAAGAAGCAGGAAAGAAAGAGGTCATTGCTTTGTTGGGCCTCTAATTATATTAGTGCATTTTCAAACACACCAACACACCACTGCTCACCAAAACTCATTCCTCGTTTTGTCGTCGAGGCGAGAATAACTGCTAACTGCCCTTTGCATCACCGGCATACTGGCATTGCCTCTAAAGATAGTTGGGGCCTAAGAAACGGATGATTCTATACTAGCATTCCATGGAAGCTTACGAAGACTTTTATGATGACGAAGACGAATCTATCTTTACGGATGATTTAGTGGACGAGAGTGACGATGCCGGTGTCGATCTTCTCGTGCGTCGCGTAGGCAATAGCCCTGCGAAAGAATACAGTCCCGCGGGACCTTCTTCGTCGTCCTCACTTGGCGCTGATGAATCTTCATTTAATTCAGAAGCGCCTCCAGGGGCATCTAGTCCATTCAATCCGCCCCAGCTGCGTGGCGGCGCTAGTATGCGCTATCGCGAGATTGGCTCGTTGAACGATGACGACGAAGGTAAGCGGACAACTACAAGAAAAGGGATACTGATGGCTCAGGTGCAGAGTACCCGACTCTAGTATTATATCCCCTGTCGCTGCACCAGTCTATTTCGGTCGAATTCTCATTTGCTTTTTGCTTTCCTGCAGCATCCGACGTGTCATTCTCAGATTTAGACTCCATGTTGAGTGAGGCGAGCTTGCATGGAGAACAAGCAAACCGGCGCAAACTTCCTGACGGTAGGTCCACTTGGTGTACATAGGCCGTACCATCTATGGTTGTGTTGGTTCTCTACTGTATTTTTGTAAAAACCTCGAACCTATCCGTCTTCACCGTTATCCCTTACATTTTCAATGGCTGAAACCTACAACAGCACTACCGCCCGCGGATGACAGCGGCTCCGCAGGTGCAAGCTTAGCGAGTTCACGGAGCGCCGACGCCCATCTGGCGCGCTTCTTACAGGGAAGCATGCGACGCGCGCAGGGCACAGACAGTGGGGTGCTCCTCGGTGGCGTGATTCTCCAATCACCTGAAGCAGCAGCTCCTACCAGAGAACAGCTCCATCGCGAATCGAAGAGTAGAATGGCACACGAGGAAGGCAGCAATTGTATCTACACCAGTGATGATGACGTGGACTTGAGTACCCTGTCTGATGCTGAGGAAGAGTCTAGACGACCCATCAATGCAGGGCTAGCTTTCTCGGGTACTCTAGCAGCCTCGTCGTCGACAGCTCCACGAATGGCGGAGCCTGCTACGCCACATGTGATCAATTTGAAGCCAGACAACATGCAGGCGCCGCCTCTTAATGAAGTCGTAGCTCCGATGGAAAGAGCAGACACTCAGGGTACTGCTTTTGCGCCGCCTGCTGCTGACGTTGCAGCTGTAGCCTCCACAACGGACACACCGGGCAGCGAGCCTTCTTTAGGTGGAAGAGTTCCACACGAGGAGGCGACAAGCGACTTGGCGCACGCTGCGCGGAGACTACGCGTTGCAGCGGGCACCTACGGAGAGTACAGAAATGAAGGCAACGGACAAGAAAGCGGTAGCGGCAGCACTAGCGGTGGCGGTAGCAGCGGCAACAATGGCGGCCAGGGGGGTCAGCAGCGAGGAGGGATTGAAGACCAAGTCGACATGCTGCGACGGCAGCTGGCGTCTTTACGCGAGCAGCTAGCAACCGATCAGCAGGCGCATGGGGGCAGAAGGGTCCATGAGCAAGGTAGTAGACAAGTTGCTCCGAGCGCGCACATTGAGCAATTTCAAGGGGCAGCATTCGTAGCGCCTTATTCTGAGCGCCCACGAGGTGGCAACAGGAAGAACCACAACTATCACCATGAAGCAGAAGACTATCGCGCTTTAAGTGCCGAGCAACTCGAGGCTATGGAGGTTGCTGCAGGGCCTTTTGCAGATTTTGGCGATGATGATGAGGAGGATGATGATGTTACCGACGAAAGAGGTAATGCAGTAGGCGAAGGAGTGGTGGGGGAGCAAGGCCGCAGCGGCATAAGCAAGAAAGGAAGCAGCAGCAGCAGCAGCAACGGTGGCTGGTGGAGCTACGATCCTGCGGGCAACGGCGGTGGTTGTGCGGTGAGCACCATGGTAGAGCTTGACTTGTTGGGTAATAACACGCGCAGTGGCTGGCTGGCTCCACCGGCGCCTGTCCGAGGGCCGTTTCACCCGGAAAACACCGCGCCCCTCCCGCCCCGCTTCCAGCCGCTGCCTTCGCTGCTGAAGCCGATGCCACCGCAGCCGCCGCCGTCGTCGTCGCAACGAGCGACCGGTGTAGAAGCATGGGCTAGTAAAAACAGGGAGTTTGACTTAGATTTACAAGAATATGCGGTTGGGCTGGAACCATTCCAAGGAAGCCTTCTTGAGCAGCAAAGCGAAGATGGAGATGACGATAGCGATGGCCATCACAACAGTGAAAACCGCCCCAGTGAAAGAAGCCACAACAAGACCAATCTGCGCGCAGGGCTCGCTGCGCTCGAAAAGTATGGGCAAGGCCTAGCGCAAGAGCTCGAAGAAGCTCGGTCCCAGCTGGAAAGTTGCCACGCGCACCACGCTGCCGAGCTCCGTGAGTTCGACCACCAATTGCATGGCTTGGGAGCCACCAGAGCCCGTCACGACTCGGAGGATGAAACTAATGAATCGAACGACGGCGGGCTGTTTGGTACCCAAAATGGCGTGCAACAAATGAATGACGAGGATGGAACAGAGGAACAGCAGCCAGAGGAGTCTGTGAACCAAGGTGACAGGGCTGGCAACAGTAATGAAGCTACCGACACGGCGACTGCTGCCCTCGGGGAAGCACGGTCTTTGTTTGCGGAGCTCCAAGCTGCTTTCTCCTCTGGGGGTTATGACGAATCCCTGTACACTGGCACCCCTTCACAGCATACAGCAGGGCCGCCGAGAACACCGCAACGGTTGGCGCCTGCGTCGTACATGAGCCCTGCGCGAGGAAGCACCCGCAGCGGCCTTCGCGGCAGTTACAACAGCAGCGCAGGTGGTGGGGGCAGCAGCGGTGGCGGCTATGGAAACGGTGACTTTGGGCACAGCAAAGGCGCCCTTCCTTGGGCTAGGTCCTCTCCACGAGAAAAGTCAGCGCCAAAGAGTCAAACAAGAAAGCAGCCACTGCATGAGCCGTCGACGCTTGCACATGCAGCACAGCCGCTGCCTCCGCGGCCAGCATTTGCGCCGTACGTGCACGGGCTCGGCAACTCCGTTCATGTGTCGGTCGAAAAGCAAGGCATTACTCTCGTCGCAGGCATAAGCAACGATGGTGGTGGTGCTAGCGCGGGCACTAACCGCCGCAAAGCGAACCAGACTGGTGTAACCAGAGCTGGCTCCATTCAGGCAGCGCAAACGCGGCCATTTGGGATGGCAACGTCCTCGAAACGGCAACCAAACGATTCGCTGTCCGTTAAAGGGCCTTCGCAACAGCGAATTGCGAGGGCTCCTGTTTTGAGATGACGCTTGGAGCGCTTTCTTTGACATATGCCCTGAAGGAAGCGAAATAATAAGGTCCATTCGAGGGACTCAGCATGACTTTCACAATTGTTTTTATTGCTTTTTTTATGCATTCCGGAGTGTGTATACTAGATACTAGCCACTTCAACATTTGATCTGCCATATATAGAGGTAAGTTTTTTGTATCAACTATAGACATACCCAGATCCAATAGATCCGGATTTTATCCTATGAAGGAATTCCTGAATGAAGTCACTTCGAACTCTTCAACTCAGCGAGGTACTAAGGTGCAATATGGTATCTGATGTCTGATACTGATACTTGGCTGTCTGGTATATGACAACAACCATTTCGTCGCGTACGATTTCTTACCGTGCCACTGTGCATTGCCTTCCGATAGCCTCCTTTTGCAAAAGGGCGCTTAGCAGGTCATGACCACGAGTAGACAGATAGGTGAAATCGAGATCTCGATCGTGGGTCGGGTTGCAAGTAGTGAGAAGTGAGTCGTGAGTCGCGGTAGTAAGTAGTGAGGTAAGTAACGTACGTAGGCGATGCTGAGATCGGCCGGCGCCCGACGCCTGAGAAAAGCATTGAGACGATGTCCTGCTGGGGCAAAAATAGCCCAGAGAATTGCCTCGTGGACCTGGGACGTGACACACGAACGAGCACTCAGTCCCGCCGACTTGTTCGGAGGAAAGGCGCCAGTTGAAGCCTTAATTGGCCTTCTGGAGCGAATTCGCTAGCGCATTTGCAGCTCAAGTGCATTCTTTATGTGCCTCTGTGACTGCTGTGTACTTGTCTTTCTTTGTTTTTGGGAGAGTATTAACTAGCTAGACTAGCTAGACTAGTACCAACTTCGGACTTTTGACCCCACCCTGTAGCCATCTCCCATTATTTCCCCCGATTCAGTTCCTCGCCAGCACATTTCATTTTGGTTACGCCATGCAGCCAAGAATGGCAGGTACAACGGTACCGAACAGAGCCTTGCGCTGGTGGGGCCTCGCGTTACCACTAAAAGTTCTCTTGATCCTCATGGCTGCATCGAGTTGTCCTAAGAATATGTCTCTCACTGGATCGAACGAATGCGGCGTTGTGGCCACTGATTCACGCTCGCTTACGGTGCTTGCAGCTCGCAGTGTTGCACCGTTGGTGAGTTTTATGTAGCCTATCCTCACAATTGCAATATAGCGTGGTGGATACACCTAGGAATTCCATTGTACTTGATTGCTACGCATACTCATCATCATTGTGGTCATTTGAAGCTACTAGCAGCTGGGTTGTGGGAATGTACAGCCAACCAACCCATAGGGATTGCTCAGCTAAACAGTGAGGCAGCATGATATCCGTCTTTTGTGCCTATGCCGAGAGAAAGACATAAGAGTAAAGATTTATCAGTTCACTAGTATTCATGCGTCAAATCACCTCGCATGTGTAGTCTTAGGTTTTGCCTGCCCATTCACCCCTGTCGTGATAGCCAAGTCTCACACATCATTCACTTTTCCTGATACATTCATCGCCCAGGCCCTCATGTTCAGCCCGCCGAAAGCTGCCAATGCAGTCGCTGCCAATCCTTTCAACTTCGCAGCTTTCAGCGGAGGAGGGCAGCCAGCGCAGAAAGTGCGCTCGGGCTGGGCCAACGCTGCGAAGCCGCCTCCGCCACCGGTACCCCCTAGTGGGTTCGCCAGCTTAACCAGCGGCAGCAGCCCTGGGGGCCACAGCCACAAAGCCGGCAACAGCGCCAGCAATTCCGACGAGATCGGCTTGCTTTCCGACTTGCAGCGGCGGTCGCTCGAGTCCTCGGTGCGGGTGTGGGCAGCAGGCGACTTACTCGCCGAAGGCTGCGCGCGCTTTCAACTCCAGCACCACGCAGCGCATACTAGCGACGCTACGGCAACCACCCCCACCCCCACGCCGTCCTCCAGTGCTAACACCATAGCCGGGCAGCCTACTGCTGCTGCACCACCGCTGGAAAGTTTCGCGCGCGCGGCAGACCAGCCGCCTGGGATTGCGGCCGCCATGCCACACTTCGTGCTGCCTCCTGAGCACGGCGGGAACCCCGCGCGGGCGCTGCTGTGCTATCAACTGGCGCCGCGGGCTCTCAACGCGCGCTCGGCCGTGCAGCCCGTGGGGCCCGGGGTGCGCCCTGCGCCCATGTCGGGCTTTGTTGGGGCGCCGCTGTGGCCGCAGCTCGGCCAAGATGGGGCTTCCCTGGCCGCTGCTGCTGCTGCGGATGCCGTGGGCGTGTCGGGTTTAGCCGAGCCGGCGGGAGCGGCGAACGCGAAGCTGTCCAATCAGAACATCGGGGCTTATGTGCAGGCGGCCCAGGCCGCGGCGCGCTCGGGCACTCCCGAAGAGCAGGCCGAGGCCGCGCAGTCCATTGACGCGAAACTCGTGCAGCCGGTGATGGCGCGGGTGGCGGCCAACATCGACGAGCTCGGGGGCCTGGGCGGAGGCGGCGTGCTGGGCGACACGGTGGAAGAAAGCTTGCTCCAGAACGTGCGGCAGTGGGAGTTTGTGGAAGAGCAGCTGTTGGACCCTACCGCGAAAATGACGTCCGCGGAAGTGCTGTTGCCGGCGCACCACTTGGCGACGAGCTTAGAGCTCACGGGGAAGTATTACTTGCTGCGGGGCGATTCTGGCCGGGCTACGCAAGCGTTAGAGCGCGCTTGCCCGCTGCTGGAGCTCTTGCCGCCGCGGCAGCTGCCTCTTGGCCCGGCCAACGGTGCAGGGGTCTCAAACAGTGGTGGTGTGGCTGCTGCTTCTTCAGGGAAAGTCGATCCTGGCTCTGCAGGAGCAGCGGGGGTTGGCAACTTGCCTCAAAATGCTGCCGCCGCTGCAAGCAGTAGTAGCAGTAGCGCTAGCAAGAGTGACCGGCGGCACGGTGGCGGACCCGCGCTCTCGTTTGCCCCGGACTCCGGCAAGTGCTTCAACCTGCTGGCTGACGTGTACCGCCGCGAATACGACGACGACGATGACGGTGGTGGCGCGGGGTTGCCTCGGTGGCCTCTGTCTTTAGACGAGCTCAGCAAAGAAGCGGCTAGAGTCACAGCTGTCGCGCCACTAGCAAATAAAGCAGGGGATGCAGCAGTAGCCGCCGCTTCTAGAACAGATAGCATAGGTAGTGGTTCTGCGTCAGCGGCTTCTGTCAGCCGCAAACCGCCACCTCCGCCAACAGCGCTGCTGCCGGATGACGAGAGCCATGTGACCACCAGTACTGGTGCATCCAAGAACACTACTACGGCAACAATTGCTAGCACTGAGAGCGTCGAAGGAGAAGATCGAAGTAGCAAACGGAAACGGAAACGCTCTAAGAGTTCAACCACTGAGTCTGCTGATGCAGTGGCTACACTTGACTCTGAAAGCTCTTCTTCTACTTCTTCCTTATCTGCGAGCCTCGACCACGAATTAGCAGCCAAGCTTGACGCGCTCCGGGCGCCTTACCAGCACCTCCGAGGAGGAGCCAAGAAAAATTGCGACAGCTGCGATAGCGCCAGTACAACAAAAGGGCGTCGAAGCGGCCGCTCATCCAGGCGTACGAAGAGCAGCAGTGGGAGCAAAGCCCTAGGTCCTAGCAGTAGCGGCAGAGACGAAGGGCGCGACGGGCGAGATCAGTTGGACTTACTCGCAGAACGCTTCGCGGGCGCACTCCTAGGGCCGGGCCGGGCTCGGAACAACGGCAGTGGTAGTGGTAGTATGGTAGTAGAGAGTGCGCAACGCGAGTCGCGGCGGCGGGCAATTGACTCAGCGGACACGATTTTGCGGCTAGCCGAGGCGACGGTGAGCCAGCTTGGCAGCCGGGGCAGTAGCGCGGACGACACTGGTAGTACTAATAGTGGCAGTGGTAGTAGTGGCGGTGGCAGTGGCGCCCCCATGTGTGACGAATACTTGCGCGTGATGCGGCGCATGCTCTTGGCCGAAGAAGCAGACTTTGACGTTCGCTTCGCGCAGCCATCTCAGGCAGTGCCTTTGCACTCAGGCGCTAGTGGTGGTGGCGGCGAGATTGGTTCAGCTTCACTTAATGAGATGAATTATGGTGGGTACACGTATCCCACGCCAGTGCGCCCGGATTTGTCCACAGCGCTGCTAGCGGCAATGGAGCACTCTGAGATGGATCACGGAGAGGAGAGCTTCGATGGTAGTGGTAGGAATAGCAACAGCAATAGGCCGTCTACGGTGCCATCGCTAGTGAGTCATCGGTTATCAACCATGGCAACGTCGTTTGGCGACGCAGCTTTTCTCGACATGGGCACTTTCGGCGATTTCGGCGATGGCCGCTGCCACGCCTGCCTAGACACAGACACTACTCGTAGTAGCAGGGCGTGTTGTTCCGCAGATGGCAGTAGCGCAAGTGCGTCATCAAGAGGGCATGCGTTAGGACGGGCCGCAGTGAAGGTGGTCGCGGAAGAAGTCGTGATTGCTGGGCATTTGTGGCGTCTCGCTCAACAGCAGTTGGTGCCGTTGCCCAACCATTCTTTGGGAGAAGATCCAGCGGGCCTGCCGGACGACAGTGCTGTAATTGGCGAGGGTCAAGCAAAAGAGGACGTCGCAACGGCCAGAGAAGCAGCGCGGCAGTTAGCCAATTTCATGGAGGAATACGTGCCTGGAGCCGACCTGGCTGCACCCGTATTCACGCTGCTGCCACCGGTGATACGGCTCGAGATTGCGTCGGTATTTGGGGAAGCGGTGGCCAAGTCCTCCGCGGCGACCGCGCTGGCTGCAGCCGTATCTGCCAAGGAAGCAGCCGTAGCTGCGATCCAGTTGACCCGCGACAACGATGGCACTGGCGGCATTGGCGGTGGCGGCAGTGGCGCTAGCAGTGGCTACGGCGCAGATGCCTACATCAACGACGTTCGCCGGGAGCACATCCTCGACGGTGGCAGCAGCAGTGGGGCACCGCCCTTGCTGTTTTCGCCGTTTGACCAGGCGGCAGCGGAGCGCCGGCGCCGAGGCTTTCTAGGCCGTGCGTGGGATTCGGGCTGCTCCATGGCTGGCTTGAACCCGCAACGCACGCAACCAGCTCAGCTCGCGGGTGCGCTCGTGTCCGGAGCGGTGGAAGCCACCTGGACGCCAGCGATACTAGCCCCAGGGCTCGAAGCAATTGCTGCACAGAGGGAGGTGGCACCTCATCTTGTCACCAACGGCAGGCACACCCACTATGACCGCAGAAGTAATCCCTTCGACGCAGCTACTTCCAATGGCGGCGGTGGCGGCGATGACGGTGGTTTCAGTCCCTTCTGGGCATGGTGGGCGCATTTCTTAGCGGTTGGCTTCGTCAATTGGCTCACCGGTGATGGGTTCTTTGGCACCCTGCGGCTCATGTTATGGCGGGTATTTGCGACGTGCGTCGTGCTCGAGTGTGCAGCGCTCTTAGGTCAAGCGTGCGTGTTTGGTATTTTTCACAACGCGTTGACAGCCGTCCTCTCGGTGCGCCGAGAGTTTCTAGAAGCAGCCGGCTATCTACCGAATGGCAGCAGTAGCGGTGGGTACGGGGGCAGCGATGACTTACTCTTCGGTGGAGACGACAGCAGTAGTGGCCGTTACACGAACGGCGGGCGGCGCGAGAAAGGCAGCAAGCGGCGCGGTGAGAACAAGAGTAGCCACCACCGCAACAGCAATACGAGCAGCAGCAGTACTTTTGGGCCTGCGCGGATCACTAGTGTAGATGACGGAGCATTCTTGACCAGCAACAGCCATTACGGTGACAGCGACGGAAGCCATCGCGGAAGTTACTACAGCAGCAGTGGCAGTGCAGGGAGCTTAGTTGCTCGCGCCGAAGCTTGGATGCCGCCGCCGGTTCAGTCCCTGTGGTGGAGCCTCACGAAGATGGCCTTGCGCCGAGCAGGCTATGGGCACCTCATTCCTGTCCCCAAGCCTAAGACTCCTCCAGCGCTATCGCAGGAGTCGCCTTCAACACTTGAACCGCAATCACAAGTTCCTCTGCCTCCATTCGCGGATGCTGGGGCTGCAGCCGAGCCAGAAGTGGAAGACGAAGAGAAAGAGGACAACTCAGAATCGTCGGAGCAATCGGACACCGAATCGGATATAGAAGCAACCGCATTGACTCGGGGTGCAAAGGGTGGTAACAAGGCCAGTTTAGTTGGCAAGCAGGCCTCAGCGTCATCTCGTCAGGGAGCTCGTGAAAAGGCTTCCAATGCGAAGGCGGCATCTGCGGCTTCAAGCGCTGGAAGGTCGAAAGAGCCGCTGAACAAGCAAAAGCCCGCCATAGGAAGCCGTCGGCAGTCGTCGGCGTCCGAGCCGCCGTTGGAAGGTGCCGACGGTGCGGCTGCCGCCGCCGCCACCACCGAAGCGCTGGCTCCTCTTGAAGGTGTGAGCCCCGAAAGCGCGTGGCAACCTGCGGTCAAGCGCAAGGAACGCATGGCGACTGGAGCAGGGAGTGCCACGGGTGCTCAAGCCTCAGTTGGAAATGGTGGCTTGTCGTCGTCATCGAAGAACGGGAAAATGGAGCGAGCTAGCAGCAGCGGCAGCAGCAGCAGCAAGGCGGGAGCGAGTACCAGTACTGGAGTACGAAGCAGCGGAGTGCAGGGAACCGCACGCCCTCAGGCGTCGCCAACTACGAAGACGGCGCCAGTTGGTGTGAGCAGTAGCAACAATGGGCGCAGCACCGCAGCAGCTCCAGTAACAGGAGCTGTAGCGGCAGGGGCAGGGGCAGGAGGCCTAGCGTCGCCGCGCAGTGGAACCCTTCCGCCTACGTCGTCGACCACCTCCGTGGCCCCAAGTGCCGGGAATGCTGCGCCCGGTGGCTGGGCTAATGTGCTTTTCAAGGCTACCGGCACTGCTTCTGTTGCCACTGCTGGTGCGCCTGCTCAAGCTGCATCGGCAGCGGCAGCGAGTGATTCCGTTCAAGGTGTGGTGTCAACGTCTTCATCGCGTACGCCGGTGCGGCGCAGCAGCGGCGGACACACTGCTACGAAAATCCCAGCCACTGCGAATGCTACTAGCGTCGCGCCTCCGCCCGGCTTCGATCTCAAGCCGTCTCCCAAAGCGAACTCCAAGGAGAAGGCAACTGCAGCTGCGGCAAAAGCAAGCACTTCTACAACCGCTCCTGGAAGTGATCCGTTCGCTCTTCGTTCTACTTCGATGAACGCTGCTCCTTCCAGTGGTACCAAAAGCACCTCTGTGGAGCCCACCCCTTCTTCTCCTTCTTCTGGTTCAGCGCCCGTTCTGCAGCACGTTGCTGCGCACCCTCCCGGTCGCAAGGGCACTGGGTCTGCGGATGGTTTAGAGCTTGACATGTGGTTCGAGCTCGAGCGCAGCATCGCCAAAGCCAAAGACAGCGGCGTGCCCAGCCAGCCCTCTTCCTCTGCGTCCTTGATGGCCCAATCGTCAAGCGAGCTGCTGAGTCACGATGCCAACGATCGCAACTACAACGGCGATGATGCTTCCGCGCCTAGCCCGCAGCGGCACCCTTCTATGAACGTGACTGCATCTACTCCACCTGGGCTTGGCTCTGCCACTGTCGACTCATCGCCTGCGGGCTCTGCTGCGGATCCGTCAATCTTATTCGACCTCGGCCTTGGCTCCACTTTGAGTGGAAGCGGTAACGGGGGCGGAGGCAACCTCTTCGACACTTCCTCATTCGCTGGTCCTAGTAGCACCGGCTTGTTCGATGATGCCTCTTCCTTTGTCGGCGGCGGCCTCGGCGGCCTTGACAACTTCGGCGCAGCCCTCCTCAGTGGCAGCGGCCTTGGGATGGGGCTCGTGGGCAGCGGCCTCGCGAACATAGACGGCGACGCACCGCTGGGCAGCGGCGGTCTCGGTGGCGACGTGCTGAGCAGCAGCGACGAGCTGAACCTTCAGAGCCGCACTGTTTCGGCTCGCAGCCGGCGTACGTTTGCTTCCGACGAGTCGGCTCTTTCTGAACCGCCTCCCGGCATTTAAATTTGATCGCCGAATTCGTTTCATGGCCACCCCTACCTAGAAGGGCAATCCCCCCAATGTTCTCTCGTATTACGTATTACTGTCTCTATGGCTCTTATTTTACTCATACTCATAGCATATTCCTTAATACAGCAACAGAGATCCATCTCTAAAATCCGAGTCTAAACGCCAATCACGAATTTCTTCTTTGGCACTAACTACTGACTATCAGTGCGTGTTCTTAAGTATTAAACCAAACACTCAAACATCAAACACACAAACCGGATAAAACCCGCTTTTCGCTTTCGCCTTTGAATTCCGAAATGGTTTAATTCAAACGACTTTTGAATTCCGAAATGGTTTAATTCAAACGACTTTTATTTCGCTGTCACTCTCACTCAACCTCCTCACGTTCCACCTACGGCGAACTGCGGAATTCGATGAAAAGCCACTGGCTGGTTTGGCGGTTCTAGCCATAACCATAAAAGTCTAAAAGGCGTTTGCTGCCTCCACTTCTTGAACCTTCTAGAACTCCTAGTTTTGGCATTGGCCTATTCCAGAGATAAAGATTTCCTTGTTTATGCTGCATTGAATTCTTTAATGCAAAAATCAAAAAAATCAGAGAATCCTAGTAACTCAGTAACACGACTTATGGGTGCATCCTGGTTTTTGACATCTTTTTGGGCGTTTCTTTCTGTCCTCCGGCCCTTCATTCATCGACGCCATTTCTATTGATTTCGAATTGCAAACTGCGCAGTCTCGATGATCGCCATACCTATTTCAGACATAGCAAAACAGATGGAGCAAATGGCTTTAAAACAAAAACGAAGATGAAATTGCGAGGCACTTTAAGTTCCCCAGGACTACTGACATAATTTCGAAGATTTCTTTGTCTGCGACAAATTTGTTGTCCACTGAAAACCAAAAAGCGATTAAAGCACTGATGACTTCGAAAGCAAACTCGCAGTAATGAGCTAGATGCTCGCCAGCAAGATCACCCGTTGATGTGTAACCCATGCCGTTATAGATCAGTAGTTGTACGATCGCTATGACGATGGCTCCAGCTACCAGATAGATTCCTGACCCCGTATCGGCGAGTCTGAATTTCAGTTTCGTGTTGTCCTTACCATGCTTTGTGAGAGACCACAGAAGAACTAAATCCACAAATGACATTGAAAGTTCATTGGAATATTCAATTTCGTGGGCCCACATTTCAAATATTTCGAGATTGCTCCAGACGAGAAGCATAGGAATAAATGCCACGACCTAGCATGCGAGAGCAGGGAATAAATAAGGTGTTGTACGTAAAATTATATCATGTAGGTTCCAAGCAAGGCCTTACAATAGCGAAGAAGAGAACGAGCTTCAGCACGATTGGGTTGTCGTAAATTTCGAGAAGACTTTTCGGAGTGTAGAGCAGCGTGAAGGCTTGCACGACCGAAAACATGAATGTCGCTGTAAACTGCCCCGGTGTAAGAAACACAAAGCCGTGAGTCGGCGAAGTCTTGCCATCTTAAACATAAAACAAGAACCTACCTCGATCAGGTGGAAAACGTAGGCTGATACAGGAGAGCCGCAACGCGCAATATGCACGTCATCAGGGTCACCGCAGCCGTCGTCGTTGTGGTCGAGGTAGTTGAAAATGAGCATTACCTAGAGCCATCGTTTCCAAAATTCTTATCCACAGTCCTAATCATTTCACGGAATCTGCTGTAACTAGTTCATATCTCAAGCACAAGAAAGAAACTTACCGCATTTACTCCAACGTAAGCAAGAGCGATTATTGCGAGGACAAAGTTGGTGTCGCTCATCGTCCTCAGAGTTTGGAGGCGATAAAGCAAGATTACGTTTGGGCTCTCATTCAGCTTAGCTAGGCTCGCCAATTCGCTAGCTTTAGTTGGAACATTAGAGGTTAATCTATACCCTTCTTCTAAGAGTACGAGTGGTGTAGTTTCGCCTTGCTTTACAGTCCACCCGTAACCAGGGGAGTTTTGATACGATGGCGTTTCAGCTGCCATTTTTTGTAGATGACAACAGATGACAACAAGAAATCATACTGTACGTAAGTCGGAATGGAGTACTGTACTACTCAACAGGTACATAACTGGGTAACCGGTGCTGATGTGCTCATGCCTGACACGTGATGACGGTTAACACGTTGACACAGTTGACACATGTCCCGAGGCGCGAGGGAGTGCGCTTTCAGCCTTGCGGCTTCAGGCGGTAAGAAAAGTGCGTCCCCTGTCAAGAAGAAGCCTAAAAGCCCCTTTCTTGTCATTTGAAGAAATTTACTACTTGAGGCTCCTGTGGAGCTGAGGCCGGGGCTTGAGCTAAACTTCTTAATCCTGCTGGCAAATGGTTTGTGTTCCCACAAGCCAAATAAACCAAAGTCGCGGATTGCTCTTGAATACATGCACGCCTTTAAGTGAGCTGCAAGGATATGGCTATCTCACTCTGATTTCGTGATAGCTGATGGGCCTCCACCTTTCTCTCTATCCACACATATATCTCGCTCTCGCTGTTGTCGTTGTTGTGTCGTTGCGTCTTGTGTAGTGTGAAGTGTGTGTCGAGTGGCGTTTGTGCCATGAAGTATTTAGATGCCAATAGGTTACAATGCCAAGTATAAACGAATTGTAAGGACGCCATCAGGCCATCCCCCTGCTTATCTTGTTTGTGATATTGTGATGCGCCCATGGCCCAGCAGTCCTAGTCCTATGAAGCCCCTCTAATTGCTAATTGGGCTTTGGCCTTTCGCTCCTCTTTAAAGTTTAGAGCCTTACGCAAAAGAATTTAGCCATCTAGCCGGGTTCATTGAGCGCCTTGTATTGAGGAGGATTCCCATCAAGGCAGTTCATTTACCTAAGTACTTATTGCTTGTGATCTGGATAAGGGGATAAAGAGACGTATATCAGCCAAAACCCGTAGTAATTTGGGGCGTCTGATTCTCTATGTTCTTCGCCTGCGCTGAAACAATTCTTGAGGTACCACCAATGGGTGCCACACTATCCTCTTTACGATTTTGACTTGCGCGCAACGCACGCGCGTACACTTCTGTCCGCAGCATCGGCTTCTGTGTCATTTGGGTTTGTATTAGTTCGAGTTCCACCACTACATGTTGGCGAGCATGTTGGCGTACTGCATGGGCCGCACGGGGGGGTGGGGCACCGAATTAAATTGGTTAAAGTGGGGGGTGTACCCGTCTTGGCGCTTGAAGTGAATGTAGGCCCCCTTGTTGCCCATCTGGTCGCAGTAATTGGGCGCCGAAAACACCGTCGCCAGCTTGTCCGGGCCGTGCTCCCACTCGTAGCCCCCGTCGCGCACCTCGTGGCTTCGTACCACCTGTGTTTTTGTTTGTAATAGTAGCATGTGCAACCACACCACACATATGAAGATGGAAATAAGATGGAGTGAAAGATTTAATTGTTCGTTGAAATACGTTTGACAACGAAAACATAAAAGGATAAAGATACATTCATGAAAAAAATAATAGAGCAGAGAGATTAGACACCAATACATGGCAGATTCCGGTATCCATTTTACTTCTTTCCCTACTAACACCACAGCCGCACCATTTTTAAGTTGTTGGTCTTGAGGAAGTCGTCGGTCACGTCCGGCCCAAAGCTGAGCCCCACCCCCCGTTTCGACGGCGCGCGCCCCTGCATGGGTTGGGGGTCGGCCCACAGCAGGTCGCACATCAGGCCCGACTCGGGGGGCTCCCGGAACCGGTTCAACTTGTTGATGTCGGCAATGGTCACGCCGTCCTGTGATTGTCAGCGCACAGCAACAGAAGAAGCCAAGGCGGGCGCAAATCAACCAAGAAGAAACAAACAAAGCAACGGCGTGCAAGATTCAATATAATGCTTGAGTTGAATTCGTGTATCTTTTATCCATTCTAATAAATAGGGAAAACAATGGAATATGCAATATTGTCTTCACAGCAAAAGCGGGTGAGTGCGGGAGAGGGGCGTATGCGTAGAAGTCTCAATTTGCTAAGCGTTACCTCCGACGCGAGGCCGCCGTGCACGCAAAAGACTTGGTCTTCAATCAGGGCGCTCAGGGGCAGGCAGCAGAAGCACTGCTCAAACAGCCGCATGGAAGCGCCGTCCAACTTGTGCAACACTTCGCCTTCGAAACCATAGACCTTGTTCATGTTTTTGGTCTCGTGGTTGCCCCGCGTCAAGTGCAGACCCTTGGGGTACACTAATTTAAATGCAAAAAGCGTCAAAATCACCTGTTGAGAGGTTGAGGGCAAGCACGAAAAGAAACAGAAACAGAACAAGAACGGAATATGAAAAATCGAAGTCATGGTTGAAACGCCAGAGTTTTTACAAAGATTTGTAGTGCAGAAATGCAGGAGAATAAAGCAGAAAGGGGTAATCATCTCTGCATCCATATAGGAAAAAGCATAAATATGCACATATGTGCACCACTGGAAGAGAAAGAAAGGAGCACGAAATGGACAAAAGATATTCGCATGCTCTTTGGAAGCTCCCTTTCAACCCTAATGACAAGCGATCTCGTGAGTCTAGAAATCCTCACTTCTACGGAGAAGGAGCCGCGGTCCACATAATCGCCATTGAACAAATACGGCCGCTCTTCCGAGGGCTCGCCGTTGAGGGCGAAAATGTTGCACAGGTCGTAGAATTGCCCGTGGGTGTCCCCACACACCGTCAACGGCATCGAGTCGTCGGAAGGGCAATCTAACGGCACGCAATTGGGCAAAGAACGCAGCAGCTCCGTCGTCTGGTTGAGAATCATGGCGGCGTACCTGCCGTCACCCCCGAGTCACCATAGAATTTAAAAAAAATGACAACATGATCTCGATATCCATATCGTAGATATACGCACAATGATTTCTCTATCTGATCGAGAAATACAGACCGAAATCATTCGCGAGCATTCCCTGCTTTTGTCTTCCTGCTTCATGATACAACCTCTCAGTCTGTGCATCTCACCAGGTCCTTCCATAACACGTCACAAAACGCATGCACGACTTACTTTCGGTGAATCATTTTCTGGGACTTGAAGTGCTCCATCATGTCGCGCACGAATTCAAGGGTCACGACACCGTCGTCGCCAATGCGTGGCCCTTGGTAGCTTCCGTCTACTTCAATCAACGCTGGGTCGAGAGCTGAGACATTCCAAAAGGGCAACAAAGATTAAGTGTGCGTTTCGAGCAGTAGAATTGTCGCAGCAAACAAAAAGACCTAGGAAGTTAGGTGCGCGAAATAGAGCATCAGAAAACACAACAATGTGCAAAATTGTCTCGGCCATCTCACCGAAAGGGGCCGTTTGTTCCGACTCAATGGCGTCCGCAAATGCCTTTGCCTTGGCTGCTTTGTCAGCTTCTGCTAGGCGCACACGGGCGACTTTATCCTTTGGCATCAATTTGCAGACATGCCTGAAGTCCTTGACGCTGAGTTTGTACTTTTGTAAAGCGAAGTTGCCCGCCGCGCGGCGGTAGTACGCCTTCACATAGCTAGGGTCAAGCTCAATGGCCAGGTCTGCGTCGGTCACGGCGGCGCCGTACGCTTCGAGCTTGGATTGCGCCATGGAGCGGTTGGAATAGAGCACGGCTGTTTCGTGCAAGGCAATTGCCTCGCTGTATAAGGCAATGGCCTACGAAATGGGAGTGTAAGGTTGAAGAGGAACGAAATCAATCCTATTAGCCCTAAGCGTCCCATATCGAAAGCAGCTACGACTAGGCAGATTACCTCATTAAAATGCCCTAAATTCAATTTCTTGTTGCCGGCATTTTTCAGCGCCTCTGACCGCTCTTCGATCGTCATAGAGGCTAGCTCCTTTGCTGTGATCTCCTGAAGAAAGCAGCGGTGTGTCAGCCTTGTTTCCTTGAAAGAATGCACTCCTCAATTAAAAGTACCTCATGAACTGGAGGCATCGGTGGGGTAGGATCTTTCGTTTCATTTTCTGTTGGCCCACAGTCCTTAGCCTCAGCAGCTTTGCCATCTCCATTGTCCATCATTGTGGGCGAGGGCTCAAAGCTCAAAAAATATTAGAAGTGAAACTCGCGAAACACGAAACCTTCCATCAACTCCTGCTTGACAAAATCAAAACAATTCCTTTACTGTACAGCTGTACAGTGTACAGTACAGGTAGTTCCGGGCGGGGGAATTTGGCCTCAGCCCTGTCGCCCTCTTAGCGTTTTTGAGTACTGCAGTACAAGTGAAGGAAATCGATTTCTAACAAGTGGTAGTACCGAATTTTAACCCTAATTCTCTTGACGTGGCAACCTCTTAACACCCGGAACTACCTGTATATATGGAAGTTGAGGTAACTTTTTGGTGAGACTAATGGAGCAAGTAACACTTTTTGAGGACGGTTTTCCGAAGAATTTACATTTCCCCGCCGGCAAAGCACGCACAAACGTCAACTTCAGATCTGTATCTGCCGACAGAAATACATACTAATTCCAAGTGCTACTTCTGTATACTACTGTACACGTACAGAAGTACTACTGTGGTAAATACTTTGCTGAGCCTAGCTACTGCTAAGTTTGGTAAGCGCTCTTGGAAGTTGTGCTATTTTCTATATGTTGACCTACAATGTCTATAACATAGCTTGCTAATTCCGGCCTCTCAAGTTCAAATGGCATTAAAGCGAATGCACACAAGCCAAATTTGTGAAGAGGATGTATTTGTAGTGGAAAATCATCTCGAAGGAAAAATGCACTCCTTTGGATGGTCACGAAGAATGAAACCTTGATCCAGATTCAATAACATAACGGTAGAATCTCCTCGTATCTATTCTGTCTGTAGCTAGGTTTCAACTCAAATCACATTGCTCTCTGTATATTATGCCATTTCCAGGCATCTGCAACCGGTTCAAAAACACCACCTCGATAAACTGGCTAAGCATTGGACTGGCTAAGCATTGGTAAATCTCCTGACTTCTGAACACCTCTCCTAATGTAGTAACAGGGTGTAAGGCCTATTATCAGCAAGATCTATTATTAATCATGGCGAATCACTGTATATCCCAAGGATGGCGCGCATAATGCTCGACCGCCGGGGCCTCGCACAGGATCATTGACGAGAAACGGTGAAATGGAGTAGAGATCAGAGCGAACATTTCTTTTAGTCGACATGATTGTCTAATTCTGTTCTTCTTGCTACTCCTTCTTTTGTTCTCGAGCTGTATGGTGCTTTATTTCTTCGCCTTCACGAGAAAGAAGAAAAAATATGTTCTTGCGTGTGGGCCGAGGCGGCTGAAGGAGCAACAAGTGACAAAGATGAAGTAGGCAGCGGACCGCAGATCGGACTAGAAAATACTGGATAAAATTTACAGTGACCTTACACCTTAAGCGCTCAAAAACCACTTCTAGTCGATTACTTTCTAAGATTAGTGTATGCTTCTGACATGTTTTTAAAGGTCTCATCAATACCTTTTTCCGCCATATCGCTTACATGAGTCGCTTCCGACGTTTGGGCCGCCTTGAAATTGATAGCTACTACTTTTGTAAATGAATTCTTCATTTACTTAACTATGGTGCGCGTGTGCGCACGAACTGGGCGCCGCGGGAGTTGCTGATTGGTTGGGTTTCACTATGGCGCAAGTGTGCCCATGATTTGGACGTCACAGCAGTCGCTGACTGGTTGGGCATCATATTCTCGGCCAATTGGTTGTCCACATATGACTTGGGGCACGATGTTTGGGGAACGTGCTAAAATATAAAGATTTCAAAGGATGCCGGCTCCCTAAAAGCGAAACGAAATCATCTGATATCCGTAATTTGCCTTTTTTGTGCCTTAATTGCATCTATTTAAAGCGAATGAAGATGGAAATTGATTTAGAATGAGGCGCGGATTCCAATTCCGGTCTCTAAATCGGAATCTATGCAGAGGGTGAGGCCGGGGGAGGGGGAAGGGGGGGGGTCTATGGTCTAGGGGGTGAATAACACGAGCGACTTTTCGTTTTTATTGCCTAGGTTTTTGTACACGGCGATGGGCCTCTTTTTTAGTAAATTTCTTATATCAGACCCTTCTGTTTCGCTTTTTGGGATTTCGCCTCCACGACCCTCACAACTCGCAACATTGAAGTTGCTTTAGGTTGCGCCTATGTTCCTCAGAAGTTCAAAGGATCTTACAGCAAGACTAGAATCAAGCATGGCGACTTGGCTAGAAATTATGTGAACGGCGATACATCTAGCTAAAGAGGTGGCGTTGAATGTAAACTGGACCGCGCAGATCGCATTGTGGACATAAAGGGTAAAGGGTCTCCGAGGCCCCAGTCACGACGACAGCACCTCAACTACTTCCGGTGCCATTCTAAAGAAAGGAATGCGGTATTTCACTCTTATATGTAGGGCATTATTATCCTAAAAGTTACAAAAATGTCGACTCTGAGATGCGCAGCAATCAGCAAGATTCAATAGGGTCTATTGAAGATAAAAGCAGCGTATGACTACTACATCCTTTCCCCATTCGTAGGCCACTGCGGTAGTTAGTAGTTACCTGTCTTTTACATTTCTGCACTCACTTCTTGACGATTTTGACTCAGGGTTCTGAGGGACCAGAATCAGAGGGCCTGCGGTTAGAAAGTACAAAAACACGGGATTTGGCACACCTACTGTCGTTAATCGTTGAACGGGTGACATTCTAAGCTGATCGCACCATGAGTAGATCAATTGGCCACATGCCCTTTCGGGGGAAGTGCTTATTTCCATTCAAGGGTCGTCGGAACATATCTCATAAATATTATTATTTCGGACAAGATTTTCAATACGGCTACTGATATTAAACCGGGCCTTTCCCCAGTTGCCTTCTGCAGCCTTTTTTATTCGGGTGCGAAGTGGGAGGTGGCTTTTTTGTGCCCATCTTTCTGAGTTGCCCATTTCTGCTCCTGCGTGTGCGGTGCCTACGCGTATGTTACGATTACTACTGAGATAAAGCCGTGTAGGGGACGCGAGGTCCTTCGAATTCGCTAATGTCCCTTTGCTCTTGGTATTGCGGAGTGTAAGGTGTAAACGAATACGATCTAACAGCTAACTGCCTTAAATCTT
>Ga0307930_1001146_pt1 | contig 21255 bp, 20 predicted proteins | sample OrgLakmetageno46_FD_203161 | JGI IMG/M metagenome (GOLD analysis project Ga0307930, IMG submission 203161) | Saline water microbial communities from Organic Lake, Antarctica - #46 | ecosystem: Environmental > Aquatic > Non-marine Saline and Alkaline > Saline | place: Antarctica: Organic Lake...
TTAGCCGAAGCCGGTCTGAACTGGCCATTGCCGGAGGATCTGGGGGAGGCTCGCCTAGAACAAATGCTGTTTCCGCCACCCCCAGACTTGCCGGCTCAGGTCCGGGGCATACCGGACTGGAAGCAGGTTCACGATGAACTGAAGGGTAAATACGTCACTCTGTTCCTGCTCTGGCAGGAGTACCGGCAGGCAAACCCAGAGGGGTATCAGTACAGCTGGTTCTGCGAGCGCTACCGGGCCTGGCAGGGCAAGTTGGACCTGGTGATGCGCCAGGACCATCGAGCGGGTGAGAAGCTGTTTGTGGACTACGCCGGCCAGACCGTGCCCGTCATTGACCGCACCACCGGAGAGGTCCACGAGGCGCAGATCTTTGTGGCGGTTATGGGCGCTTCCAATTACACCTACGCCGAAGCCACCTGGAGCCAGAAGCTGCCGGACTGGATTGGCTCCCACATCCGAACCTTCGAATTCCTCATGGGAGTGCCTGAACTGGTAATTCCCGATTATGTTCCGTGCAACATAATCGGGAAGGATCTCCTGAGGGACTCCGCCAAAGTAATGGCAGGCCTCTTCAATGCCTTGCAACCAGTCTTCCTGACGCTCGTGCTCGGAGAACCGGACGTAAGTGGCGCGACTGAATCCCAGCGTGGCCACAAAGGCTTTGATCTTGCGCCGGTGACGGGAAATGGTCGTAAAGTCGACCGGCATCTGCTTGCCAGGCGGCGTCTCAAAGCGAACCACGGGATCAGATTCGACGGTTTTTAAGTCGGCAATATAGGACTTGAGCCGGCTAATCCCGCCGGCATAGCCACGGTCTTGAATCTCTCTTAATAACACCGTTGCCGGAATCCAGTGTGGCTTCGCCGCTTCGATCCGTGCCAGCAAATAGTCTTTATAGGGATCCAGCTTAGTCACTCTCTGCGTTCGGTCTGGATAGGTGGGCACCGCGCTCAGATCCCGCAGATAGCGGCGCACGGTGTTGCGGGATACACCCAGCTTCTGGGCGATGGCGCGAATACTCTCGCCTTGACGATGCAATACATGAATTTCCACAAGTGTCTCCTGAGTCAACATCGGCCGCCGCCCTGATCATGTTATTAGGCGACTATTTTGCCTCAGGTGGGTCAATTTTAAGTTGGCGATGGGGAGGTGCGGCGGTGACACTCTGCCAACGTATAGCGTCTAGTTGCTGTCATTGGGCAACTTGCTGTTTCATTGCGGATCGTTTCACGAGCGGAACTTGGCTGTTGGTCGCTCACGATTGATGGTCCTTTCGAAGTAAGATTTACCTAGAGGAGCGAGGCGGATACCGATCCCGTCTTTAAGATGAGGCTTTCTACGTGTATTGATGTCCCATACGTAATGGTGAATGGTATTCTAGGTTATAATGGAAGATACCCGTTTCTAGGAAGAGCGTGATTTCATGCCTGAGCCGACTATTCGCTCATACCAGCCGAGCCCCGTCGCCTTCGATCGAGAACCAGCGCTATTGTTCAACTGTATTCCCAATGCAGTTTTCGCCAATCATCGCATCTTCATTTCTCATGTACGTGCGGGTATTCCCGGGCATTGGCTTGCCGGTATTATAGAGATTATGGATCAGAAGGAGGGCATCAAAAACGCTTTGTCGATGACTTCCGATCAGCTGAGGGATGCGTGCCAATCGGAAACGCTGGATCCAGAGACAACAGAAGCTGTTTTGGATATCGCCAGAGTGCTCTCGCTGAGTATTTCAGTATGGGAATCTCGAGATTTGGCTGCCCAATGGCTGAAAAGTCCGGTTCCCGCGCTCACGGATCTGCCGCCAATGAGTTTAATGGATTCCTTTGAGGGCCGACGTTGGGTCATGTGCGTTCTCAAAAAGATTGAATTTGGTCAGTTCAGCTGATCAATACCGCCGTGCTCGGCAATTTCAGGGGATGGTTACAGTTTAGAGGCGCACGGCGGCAGCAAATCGGTCGCTGTTATGGCCTGACGGTTACGCTTCTTTTTGCTATGACCACAAAGCAGACCTTTTCAGATAGGGGCCCTACCCAATCCACTATTCGGAAACAAAGCACGCTGAGGTCGCAAAGCGAACATTCAGATCGACCACAAAGCGGACCTTTATCGCTACCCAAAACTGCGTTTTACACACGACCAATTTTCCCAAAATACCCAGCGAAGTTGGCGTAAAATTCAAAGAGAGGATTAGGTGTTTCGGGTGACCAATTCATCCACAGTTCGGACTATGGCGTCAGACACAGACTCTATCGAATCGAAGTCCAACTTCTCAAAAAGTACAGTGGAGGTTGGACTGATGGAAATCCCGTCGTCAAGCCAGCCTCCGGGCTGCACCTCCCTATAAGAGTCATCATCGAAGCAGACGTACCAAGCAGATCTAAAAAAAAGGCCGTTTGGCTTGTGTTTTCGGATCCATACATGTCCCTCGACCGAACCTTGCTCAAGACTGAACTCGATGTCGCAAGGAATCCCTGACCGCGCATGAGCATCACTGAGCCGCATATTTTTCGCAAGGCCGAAACCTCCCAAAATAAATCCACCAGCTTGAAGCTGCCCCTGCAAACGATCCATGACGGACAACTCTTTACTGGAAATTCGTGCCAGCTTCAGGTCTACCTGCACCGGTCTAGTCTTTGGGCGGATCTGCGAAGGCAGCGGCCTGTCAGTGAAGATCAAGCTACCGTGAGGCAGATGTATATTCGTGTCCTGTTCTGACGCAGTATAAAAGCAATTACAGCCAAGCGCGGGCTGGGAGCCGTTGTAGCTAATGTATGCCTGAACCGGGAACTGGTCAGGATACCCCTCAAATTGGATGCTTCCATAAACAAGGTCACGCTCTACACGGTTATGCTTCCATGAGAACGAAGGAATGCTGGAGCACTCCAAATACAAACGAACAACTGCCCCTTTGCTCAGTGCTTTAAAGTATGCCATGTCAGCGATTTTTGCCGGTCCCACCCCCGCCTGCATTTTATTACCCATCAGATCGAACCTTTCATAATATTAGTTAGAATAGCCAGATTCATTACTGTCCATGATCGCCGCTGTTTATATGGAGACTAAACGAACTGCTGACTATAGATGATTATCAGAAATGCTCGCCCGCGCGACTATGATCTTGATGTTACTCTCATAGACCACTGATAAACCAAGCACCAAATCTATGCTTCACTGAATGTTTGCCCCTAATTTTTTCACACTTTCCATTGTAAACATCCCTGTCTTAGTGACATCACTGATCAGAGTTTACTACTGCCGACGGAGCCTCGCTTCCCAGAGGTCGCAAAGTGAACATTCAAGTCTGAGTCGAAAGGTTCCGTTTTAGGCTGGGGTGTTTTTCCTGCGAATCGGGGTGAGTCAGTCACCGTTCTAAAGGGACTATGGCAGAAAGGGATATTTGGACATATGCCATTTTGGATGCGAACGGAAAAACCGTGGACTCAGTAGTTCACACTGATCATACAGCTCTTAACGGTTTCAGACGCACCCAATCTGTTGAGCAACGTGATGCCAACGGGAAAATCGTGGCAGATACCACTTGGTAAAACTTCTAACAAGTCGCTCAAACCGGCGCGTGCCGCAGCGCGGCAAACACTGACCTTGCACCTCTGCTGTCATTTCCGGTTCTTGGACACCCACTTTCGAGCAAGGGCTTGAGCCCGAGAAATCTGTTGGTTTGTCATGCGCTCGGCCACAATATCGCGATTATCGGCTGCTTCTGTATTACCCTGTGAAGCAGCCAAGTTAAACCACGCGTGAGCTTTAACATAGTCTTTACGCATACCGCTTCCAATGATGTGCATGGCCCCCAGATTAAACTGGGCACCGGCATGGTCCTGCTCCGCCGCTTCCCGATACCAGCTCATCGCCTTGGCAGAGTCCTGGGGAACACCGCGGCCATTGGCATAAATATGCCCCAGATTGTTCTGGGCGATGACCTGACCCTGCTCCGCCGCTTTCTGGTACCAGCTCATCGCCTCGGCAGCGTTTTGGGGCACACCGCGGCCATTGTCGTACATATGCCCCAGAAGGAGCTGGGCTATCGCATGGCCCTGCTCCGCCGCTTCCCGGAACCAGATCGCCGCCTCAGCAGCGTTCCGAGGGACACCGTAGCCATTGTTGTACATAAGCCCCAGATTATACTGGGCGTCGGCCATTCCCTGCTCAGCGGCCCTCCGATACCAGCTCATCGCCTCAACAGCGTCTTGGGGCACTCCGCGACCATTAGCGTACAAAAGTCCCAGACTGTTCTGAGCGCTAGCATGGCCCCGCTCCGCAGCTTCTCGATGCCATATCGCTGCCTCGGTATCGGTCTGGGGAAGACCCTGACCCTTGTCGTACATCAGCCACAGATTGTATTTGGCACCGGCATGTTCCTGCTCCGCCGCTTTCCGGTACCAGCTCATCGCCTCAGTATAGTCCTGGGGGACACCGCGACCCATGTCATACATAAGCCCCAGATTATTCTGGGCTAGGACGTGGCCTTGCTCCGCCGCTTGTCGTAACCAAGTCACCGCCTGGACATCATTCTGAGGGACCCCGCGGCCATTACTGTGCATAAACCCCAGACTGTTCTGGGCACCCAGATGGTTCTGCTTTGCCGCTTTCCGGTACCAGCTCATCGCCTCGGCATAGTCCTGAGGGACACCGCGGCCATTGGAGTAAATATGCCCAAGATTGTACTGGGCTTTTGCATGGCCTTGCTCCGCCGCTTTTCGATACCAAATTGCCGCCTCGGTATTGTTCTGGAGGACACCGTGACCATTGTTATACATAAGCCCCAGATTGTACTCGGCGTCGGCCACTTCCTGCTCCGCCGCTTTCCGGAACCAGACCGCCGCCTCGGCATAGTCCTGGGGGACACCCAGCTCATCGAGGTGCATAAGACCGAGATTGTATTGGGCGCTGGCGTGGCCCTGTTTCGCCGCTTTCCGATACCAGGTCACCGCCGCCGCATCGTTTTGGGGAACGCCCAGGCCCTTGTCGTACATATGTCCCAGATTTAGTTGGGCACGGGCATGCCCCTGCTCTGCCGCTTTCCGGTACCATTTAACTGACTCGGCATCGTCCTTGGAGACACCATGGCCGTTGTTGTACATAAGCCCCACATTGAAAAGGGCGTCGGTATCGCCCTGCTCCGCCGCTTTCCGATACCACCTCACCGCTGCGGTACCATCCTGGGGAACACCTTCGCCATTGGCGTACATAAGGCCCAGATTGAACTGAGCGCTGTCATGGCCCTCCTCGGCTAACGATTGAAACCCTTGAAGAGCTGTTGCGTAGTTGCCCCTTTTATAGGCTTTCAAAGCTTCATCAAAGTCTGCCGCCCCCGCTATCGAGGTGACGCCCAAGCTCAGAGCAAGGAACATGGCATTTACTAATTTTATAGATTTCAATTGCATGTAGTTTCCTTCTACTGCCTTCTACTGTTTGGGTGGCGGCCAATATCGGTTCGGTGGATAGTCAAGAGTAAAGAAAGTCGTCGTATAGTTGAAGCACCCAGTACTGCGAGTAACGAGTGTTATCTAAAACCGCCCGCCGCATCAAAGCAAACCGCTATCAGTTGTTTACTGTATCGGGAGCTTGCCACTTCCCCTAAGAGCAGGGCATTGTGGGCAAAAGCGGCAAGCAGTCCAGCAGCGCGCACAACGAAACGGAGCACTTCGGATGATGAGAATGCCCAACCCAAAACTTCCAATAGTCATTTTTCTTCTTGGGCTATTAAGCGGCTGCGGCACAATGGTCTCATCCCAAATAGATATCGAACCACTGATCTGATCCCCACTCACTGAACCACTCATAGCTTAGTAATGTCTGTTAATTTAGACACGTTACCCGCCGACGTCGGTACTGCAAAAAGGTCCTCTTTCCAATGAACAAGCATCTTTACCGATGACGTACCAATGTTCGCTTTTGTTTAGAAGCTTGGACTTATCCTGGTGCCCTTGCCACTCCTGGCCTATGAGTGAACCTACCCCGGTTCAGACTCCCTTCACTGGCTCATCTCGTCGCGGTAAAAAGTCCGCTTTCCAATGAACACGGACCTTTACAGACGCCCTGCCAGTGTTCGCTTTTGTTTGCAGCGCACCGATCGAGGCGCCCGGGTCATTTCCTTCCCGCAACATAGCTCGGAACAACCTACAACCCGGCAGAACATCGCCGGAATTTGCTCTACAAAGCCGGAAGAGACCCTTCCTTGGATCATCGGGCTGTTTTTAGTAGCTCAATATATAAGATTCTCTAGGCTTGGGATGTCGACCTTGTATTTAATGAAATCCGGGCGGCCGTTGCCAACAAAACCATAAACCTTTCCATTCAAAAAAAGCATGCCCGGTGCCTCCTCTTGGGTACCCCAAACCAAGCGTTCTTCTTCGTAGATGGTTCTAATGATGGCCGCCCCAAGTGCGGTACCCTCCATCTTGTATTTGACCACCGGATCGATCTTTCGGTTGCCGGGGTTGGGCTCGTATTTCAGCTCGCCTTCGGCGGTGTATTCGCCCTCAGAGTAGATTCGAATCTCGGCGCTGTTGCCAGGTACTGTCTTCCAAGCCACCGGAAATCCCAGTAGCTGCGGTAGCACGCTGTCTGGAGCCACTTCAGTAGCGCCCCCCACATCGACTGTGATGACAAGGTCAGAGGGCCAATAAATAAACGCTGGACTCGGGTTTTGTACTGGCAACTGCATCGTGAAAACCGAATCGGATCGCTGATCACAACCCTGAACACAAGTCAGCTGGGCGCCTAAAAGATCTGATGCCTTCTGTAACCTGCCACGAATCAGTGCGTTGGTCGCAATTTTTGCCTCTTTGGCATTCGTGATGATCTTTCCATTCCATTCGGCTGGCAAGAAGGCCTGGCTGACGTATTCGAGGCTCCCGTCCCCCGAGAGAATGCCAAGCATCATTGTTGTTACGCCAAGCGTCAGGCCAAGGTCAGAGGATATTTCACCGGCAAACACATCGCCCGCCATACTGGCGTTAGTGGACTTTTCTGAGGTGGTCCACTGACGAACGTACTCAGTCTTAAGGATAGCCGACTCTATTTCTGCTCGCGTATTGTCTTCCGCCAAATAGCGGCCAAAAAAAGCGACACGGGTAAGCTGATCGTCGGTCATCTCCGCATCTTTATAATCCGGATTATTCAGTGCATCTTTAAGCCACGGGGATGATGCACAACCAGTCATGAGGGTGACTAGAGAGAGAATTGCGAGCTGTATGCAACGACGTAAGGGATAGCTCATTAGGAGTGTGATCCTTAACAGCGGCGGATTTGAGTTTTTAAACAGAGATGAGAAGATACCATTGGTTCTACCCTTTATCGACTGAGACACCCGATGCAAAACTACACTTTATTGGCGATTGCGATGGGTATTTCTTCCCGGAGGGGCCCGTTTGGAGTGGTGCACTTTGACCACCACTCAACGTTAAAAGTTACTTTCATATGTCGGCTTCTTTTCAGAATTGTCGGCGCGGAATGGCTTCAGGTCATCCACGCTCAACGGTTGGTCGAATGGTTTTTTTTGTTACATGTTGGGAAAGTAACACAAAGCGCCGGAGATCATAGCGATTGCCCTAGGAGCAGCCCAGCCTCATTTTTCGTCGCGGAGTCGGAGTATGACGACCACCCCCAAGACCGCCGCGCCTGTGCGCTGAGCGCCCTCCGAAAACGACCATTCTGAGCCCATTAACGCGGTTAAAATGAGCGAAAAACAAACCACAACGGCTAGCCGGTATCAGAGAAATTGTTTTTCCTTGCCGAGCATTTTGTTCACCGCGTAAGTCGAGAAGACGCACGCAAACGCAGTGGCCACTACCTGGAAGACCGGCTCGAACCATGGCGCCTGCTGAGTCAGATCGACACCGGCGTAAGATGTAAGGATTGAAGAGAGGGCTCTGTAAGTGAATGCAGCCCTCAGCGCCGAGGACTTTGGTGGGCCATGCTCAGGGGCTTAACGAATGGCAAAGATGGCCTTTGCCAACGCCACGGGCAACAAGCAGCACGGTTATACCCCTATTTTTAAAAGGGGGCGCCAGCTCAAGGTACAAAAAGTAACAATTCTTCTTCAAATTCAGGTTAGATTTGCCCTTGCACCCAAAGCGAAGTATGCAATTCTGTTAGTGAACATCTTACTAAGGAGAATTGCGATGATCTTGAATATCGAAACTTTGACTGCTCTTTCTGCATTGAGTGGGCGCATTATTGCACCCATTGGCGCTCACCCCGAATCAGCTAAAATGGCTGCCCTCTTCAACGATCTTTCACTAGTGGAAAGCGAAACGCTGCATATGATTCTGAAGTCTGAGAGGCAGGGTCACGGAGTGAAATTAGAGCAAAAGCAGTTTACCGCCCTAAAGCTCCTGCAGGAGCGGTTGTACCAAAAGAACCAAGTGGGCGCTTTTGTCCCGGCTGAACTGGCAGCTCTGGCAGAGTGTACGGGAATCCAATCGCCTGCAACAGCTCATGACAAGTCAGACGGTGATTTATCGCTTGCCTCTATTCAAGATAATACAGCGGAATCTAATGAAGCAGACCAGCTTCAATGGAAGGGGAGTCCGCAATGGTTTAGAGAGGCATAGATAATGAAACGGCCACGCCTTCCGGCGTGGCCCTAATCAAAACTTAGGCCGTCGTCCAAACATCAGTATCTCGCGGAAAAACCAACCCTGAAGAATTACGACTGCCTCATTCCGATCTTTTGATCGATAGCCAAGGTTCCGAGACTACGCGCGATTCGTAAGCGTCCAACCATCACACCTTGCTAATGATCGTCGGCGTCCAGTTGTGCGGTAGCAACTCATTAATGGCGCTGTTCTTTTGCGTCGGCAGCTTTGTCAGCACATCTTTCAGATAAGCATACGGATCGTGGCCATTGAGCTTTGCGGACTGGATTAGGGTCATTACTGCAGCCGCGCGCTGACCACTTCTGAGTGAACCAGCGAACAGCCAATTGGAGCGGCCCAGCGCCCATGGGCGTATCTGGTTTTCCACCCAGTTATTGTCGATGGGCACCGCGCCATCGTCCAGACACTGGTACGACCTGGTGATGCTTGCACGGCATCCTGTCGGCCGATCAGCGGTCGAAAACCGGGAACTGTTTGAGGAAGTTGTTCGCCATAAGAAAGTATTCTTCCACACTAGCTACGCTGACTATGACGCTTGTTTGGACGGCCGATTGAAACTGTTGCCAGAGACAGAAAGCTTGAGAGGCCTGCGAGCAGACTATGAGAAAATGATGGGTGCGGGCATGATGTACTCGACGCCCCCGAGTTTTGATGAGATTGCCGAATCGATCCGGAATCTCGAAAACTGTGTTAATCGCTGGCAATGATGTTTGGGATACTCGTCTGAAGTTGGAGGTGGCAGCCGGATTGAAAACTCTCGGAATTGTTGCTTCAGTGGTGGGCACCGAGATTCACAAATTGTGGAATATGGGAACTTCGCGGCAGTAAAGGAGGATGAGGGTATGAAGCGCGGCTGGTTTACCGAGCATGAATTACTGGATGGTCTCAATTCGAAGACGGCCCATGCCGACGAGCTGGCGGAGTTGCTACCCCAGGAGCTGACGCCGCTGGAAAGACTCAAAGGATCTGTAAAACGCTATGAGCGTCCACGCGATTCCGTCTGGGACGAATACTTTGACTCCGATGAACGGGTAAGTGACGACTTCATGGAGGATCGGGATCAGCCACCAAAAGATCTGGAGTAAGATCTTCGTCCTTATATAGGATTTAGCGACGTGAATTGAGATATTCGGTAACTTGGTCTAGTCCACTCTCTGTCGACATTACGTCAACTGGGCTGGCTCCTAGATATCTGTTGTAAGTTGTCGTCCAATGGCGCAAATTTGTCTTATTATCGCCGACGTAGGCGCAGAGACGCTGATATATTGAAATCAGAGTCGCCGCTCTTTTGCCTTTTTCGCTGGCTGCGTCTAATTCGTCCAAGGTACTGGTCTTCAGGATTGATAGCAGCTGCTCATGGGTCAGACCCAGAGCAACTTGTACCCGTCGAATCGCTTTAATGAGCACGTCGTCATTTCGGGGCATCGGCTTTGCTGGGGTTGTCTGTTGGTTCACTTTTCACCCCTGGTATTGATTCGATTCCAGTTTCGCACATCTTGGTCCAGCCGCAAGGGCATTGGTCGGACTTAGGCCTAAGCTTAGCGGCGGTTGGGATGGCTTTATCTGGAAGGCTCTCGGTACAGTAGGTGCCTTATCGAAGTGCTTTCTGTATTAATCCATTCCACATCTGAAACGGGCGTGGTGAGAATTTTTGCCAAGTGAGGAATTAATCCGGGTATTGAGATTGCCGCACCGCCATTTACCAGGATTCGTTTTTCCTGGGGGTTGAGCGGTCCCTGGCCAAGCGTCGCAAGCTCCTGACGCGCAGGCGGGTCTCTGTCACTCATCAAATCTGTCATTGCATACTCCCGCTTAGTCCCGTCCTCATCTTCGACTGGGACTTTCTCGCCGACGCACGGCGGTGTCAATGCCAGGTCAGTGGTTGTCGATATTAATAAAGCTAGTAACGTTGTACCGGTTTCCAATCTAACCTTATTCAGATTCGCGGGTTCCTTCGATTTGCAAAGCTGCTTTGTCGAAGGTGTATATGAGACTGGCTGAAGACGTGCCCTTGGATCGCTGTCTGAATGATTTGCTCACAGTCAGGGCAGTAGCGAGATCGGCCTGTCTAGCTCTACCACCTACCTTTACCGGCTTGTCACCTTCAAACAGCGCAATGACTTTCACGAGTTGAGGGTGCTGCAAGTAAAAAAACGCTAATCTGGCTCCTATTGCGGGAATAGCGAAATTAGACCCAACAAAAAGCCCTTGGCAACCTTGAGAATAGCCTCACATGCATTTTTGACACTGCACAGGGGTCTACAAGATGAGGGTAGTCTATGACCTAGCCTCCAGTACCAGCCGCCCTGAGTGACCAAATAAAGCTACCGCCCCATGCTTTTTGTATAGACGTTTTTCATAGCGCGTTAACAAGAGGTTCAAAGCCGGAGTGGCAGCCTGGTTTAGAGAGAAAGGCAATTACACTGGCATACCTGAGATAAAAACGTCCCAGATAGAATGAGGAGAGAAAATCATGAACAAAAAAGAAAATATTCAAAATCTCGAAAAAGCGATCACCGAATTGCTGATACGGAAAGACATTAGTGATTTTCGTTGGATTATTGGCGAGGAGCGAAGCGGTGATGAAAATTTTGATACCTGTTTAATGATCGATGGCGACGCACACGTTTATTTTTATGAGCTGGATGGGATGGAGGAGATGAACCTGGTAAGTGCGGATTACGGGTATTTCGTAGACCCTATCAATTGCTTTGATATCGGTTTTTACAACATAGCGGAATGGCAAGCCCGTTGACTGTAACTATCCCCTATAATCAGTTTATGCGGCGTAAGTGATCTTTTTGGGGCCAGCTTCAGGAGAAAACTCCGTGTTCGAGTCGACCGATTATGTCTCGTACCTGCTGAATACCCTCCCTGGTTACAAGTAGGTCATTTGGTTTTCTGTGGCCCAGCCCACGGACAGGCGTAGCAAGCCAGTGTGCAGCTGCTTTGCGATCTCCTTCGAACAGCGCAATGGCTTCCATAACAGCCTCTGTGCGTAGGGTTTTCAGATCTATGCGATTTTGGCTCATGGTGGCTTCTCCCTGTGAAAGGGTTAATCGGGAAAATGCCATGATTTTTAGATTAGTATGGCACCGGTTCTCCCCCGTTTTCACGGACGGCTTTAAAACAGCTGATAACTTCAAATCCTGCGTTGCAACTCTACATCGCATCCTGGGGTTATGTAACCGCTTTACGTAATCGAACACATCAGCACGCGCTTTATTTAGAGTGCGGTAGCGCCGGTGGTGGATTCTTTCTCGCTTCAGTACCCCAAAAAATCCTTTACAGGCAGCATTGTCGCCACAATGGCCAACCACGCTCATGCTATTAATCCGGTGGTTGCCGCCGAGATATCGCTGGTAGTCTCCGCTCGTAAACTGACTGCTTCAATCTGAATGCAATATGATAAGAGCTTGCGCCTGACGTTGCCAAAGCGCCATCTCAACGGCCTTGATAACCATGCAGCGATCTTTACACGGGCCAACTTTCGTTTGAGACGGGCAACTGATTCGTTTTTCACAAGGCCGTCTTGCTGTGAGAAAAAAGTCACTGATCTGCCTCTTATTGCGAAAAACCGTTAATTAGACGCAACACACGGCACTTGCCAGTCTTGATAATAGTCTCACTATTATTTTTAGAGGCTGCATTACTGATGACGAACCAATTTAAAATGAAAAGCGTGAGTCTGGATCGGCTCATCCTGTCGCCCGACTTGTCTGCGGATTACCGGCATGTCCTGCTAGGGTTGACGTATCGAGCATCTTTACTCTCTGAGTTGCCTGAGCAGTTCCTCATTGATTATGTGATGGCTCATCCCCCAATTGGCGTAATGGTTGGAAAAAATTTTCATGTGACTGCCAATGTCCGAACCCTGGCGCTCAAGCCATTTCTTCCGGAAAAGACCCGAATCCGTGTAATAGTGAATGACGTTGCTGACCTACCTGATGTTGAGTTCGTATCAGCGCAGCGAGAAATGCTCAATCTCATCGTGAATGCCATCGAGGGCAAACACTACACCTATGCGATAGCAGCATTGCGAGATGTGGTGGTGAAAAATGATGACGCAAAAACCTCATTCGCATCAGAAATAAAGTCCCTGGCTAAGGTCGCTGGACTGAGGCGCCAATCACTGTCAGAAATCAAGGCTATGAGAAGGGCCATTCAGCCTGGAGGCGGCGCAAATGTCTGAACAAACAACAAGCGGGATTCTGGAAAAGCTCATTAACCCTCCCTATGGAATGAGGGGGCTGCGGAATGTCGTTATCGTTCTGCGTGATGTCCTTAAACATGCTTGGTTGATCAAAGTGGGTGAGGATAGCGAGGGGAGAGAAAAACCGGAGTTTCTTGATGCGACCCCAAAACTGATGGAGTTCTGCTCGGCGATTGCAGATCAAACCGAGACGTCCGGATATTGGATTGAGCAGCCGGATGCGGTACAGCATTTCATGACGAGTCACCCCATCTACTCATCATTGTATGAGCTGTCGAAAATGGTACGGCCGCTCTCATCCGGACGCCTTCAGCTGATGGCGCACGCGTTGGTTGCAGCCCATAGCGGTACTCCTTCAATGCCTGTCGATGGACACCGGCCGTCAACCAATATCATCGGCGCGTTTCGTGAGCTGCGCCGAGTCAACAATCGGGTGCTGGACGCCTTAAAATTTGAGCTACCGAGCAGGCATGGGTGCTACTGGGCGCTAAAAGATGCCGAGCATTCTGAGGGTATTGAATTGAATCGTGCCGAGTCGGAGGCACTCGGTCATATTCGGCGTCTCATTGGACTGTCGCTGGGTACAGAAACGCCGTTAGAAATTTCGTCTCGAAACAGAGCGGGCGGCCGACCTGACACCCAAACCGAAGAAATCTCACCGGGTCGACTGGGTGACGATGGCGGAGAAACGTTCTACCTGATTGCGTCTCCGGACTCAGAGCCTAGCGTTATCGATGCCGGCCGGTTAGACGGCCTGCCGGAAAGAGACGTCGCGCCGGAGGTTCGAACCGTTGTTGCCTCGGAACGTGCGAATCCAAGACGGGGTGGGTCACTGCAACGTGGTGTTTACAAGAGTCGTTACATGGTCGATCAACAGCGTCGCGGTGCCCAGGCACTGACCACACGTTGGGATCGACTGACTGAGTACGAGCTGTACTCTGTAATATCCGCAATCTCGTGGGAAGGTGCCGGCCAAAATCTGGGGGCGTTGGCAATTGGGTTGATTCTACTGACCGGGCGCCCGCTGGAAATCATTTTAAATTCACGTTTGTGCAGCACCATTGCTCAGGTTCCAGGGCGTATTGCCGATTATTCGCTGGTTATCTGCCGAGAGGGCTGCTTTATTCAGGTGAGTGTGCCTGTACCCGTTCGACAGCGTCCGTTACGCACCGAATGGCATGAGAGCCTGCAACAAACTGATAACCAGCTGCGGCTGCCGATCGTCACGTTACTTTGGGATTTGCTCACGGAAGCTTTGGGTAACAACGAGGGCAACTGGCAGGGCCATTTATTCCAGTCCTCAGACATTGAGGAGACTAAACAAAGCGTGAAAAACCTCTTGTCCGACGTTCGTTCGGAAGACGGGGCAAGGGTAACGGAAACTCGGCTGCAGCGCTGTGTCTACCACGAGATTGCAGACGTTCAGGGCGATGCCGTGGATGCGGTATTTATCACGGGAAATCAACCTGCAACCGGGGGGCATGTGGGCGCGTACTACTACTGTGTTTCAGAGACCGACCTGCTGGATCGGTACCTCAGTGCATTGCGAGAGATGGTGCCAGATGAATTCAGTGTTCTGATGTTGCCTGCTCGACCCTGTTCAAATCGCTCCTTTCTCATTGGCAGTCCGCTCTGCCCGAAACCCGAGCGGTTGGAGAAATTGGTCACGGACCTTCAGCAGCGGTTGAGTGCAGACCTCAAAAAGCCTCTTTCGGCTGAAGTCCTGGTTGATATCCATAACAGTTACACATTGTATGTTGCGCTATTTTTGGCATTTGGCACAGGCTATCGCAGTGTTCAGGCGCCGCTTTCCCGTCACACCGATTATGATCCGCTATCGGGTATGCTCGTGGTCGCGGATAAGACGAATAGCGCATTCAGTCACGCCAGGCTTGTGCCTGTGCCAGAAAGCCTCTCTCGCCAGCTTGATCTATACAAACAGCACCGCGAAAGCGTAGCCGATCAGATGTGGGCATTCCTCCGAATCAAGGAGCCTGCCCATTTTTTGTTTTTTCTTTCTCGGGCCGCCAGTGGGACAAAAAAATCTGAAAAGCTTGTCAAGGTTATCCCGGTTAACTCGGACACTTTGAAAGCGCGCTTGCGCGGGATATCGGATTTGCCGCTGAATATCAATCGGCACTTTCTGCGTAGTGAGCTGCGCCATCGGGGCGTTCATGCGGAACTGGTAGACGCCTGGATGGGGCACTGGCTGGATGGCCAGGAGCCCATGGGACGCTATTCAACGCTCAGCCCCATCGATTTTGCGTCAGGCATTGAACCGGGGCTCAGTGAGATACTGAATGAAATGGGCTGGACGCCTAAGGAGGGGATGTCATGAGCCGATATGTCCCCGTTAATGACCGCGCCCATGGTGATGATGTTCGTGCCAAGAACCGTCAACGAATTGTTAAGCGGCAGCAAAGTGCGGTCGATCGTTATCTGAATGAAAATGCCATAGACATCCTGCTGGGGACGTGTCCGAATCCTGTTTCTGAGCAGAGAATTGATGAGCTTTTCGCTCAAGTGGAAAAAGATGTGTCAGGGCATAAGTTGAAAATCCGGCATAACTACCTCGCACAAAAGCTTCAAAAAGCCGCACGTGAGCATGATCTGGACTTGCCGAATCAACAGCGGATGGTTGTGCTGCATGGTGAATCCGCCCCCGCGACGCCCGTGGGCTTCCAAGAACTTTCGATCACGATTGGCTGGGTAGATGGATTTTGGCGGGATATTGAAAACCCGAAAAACCGAGGGAGGGACAACGAGCAGAAGCTGGACGCAGGGCGTTTGCTGTTCAGTGTCATCGTTTTCGGCGGGGTTCACAGCCGGAAAAAACTGCAGTGGTTGATAGAGAGTATTCCGAAAGGCGTCCGTTATCTGGATGGGCTCACGTGGATGGACATTGATCCCAGCGAAGGGGCGGACAATGTCGAGACTCGACACGGGTTGTGGCGTTGGTTCCCAGATCCGGTCTCAATGTTGCTTCTGCAGCGCTGGCACAAAACATATGAAATGAATCAGTGGCCATGTGGAGTGAACACAGACGCTGCAAGACTCGTTTTTAATTTCCTTAAGTTTATTAACGTTCTCTCGAAAAAAGAGACAAAACCAAAAACTGTTTTGGGGAAATTGATCGACGCATCCGCGACCCGGGATGCCACCTGGATGGAGGGCGTTTTGCACCATATCCAGCGTGGCCATGGAGCAACTGTTTCTCTCCCAATCGATGCGTGGGCTCGGTTACTGACCAAAAAAGTTCCTCTTCAACTTCCACAAACAAAGGAGGAGCTTGAAATCAAACCGGTCGCGGATCTGCAAGTCTTGACCGGCCAATGCGATTCGGACGTCTATGCCGGTGTTAGGGCGATTCAGGGTGTTCTGAAACAGGCGTCGCGCACGAGCAAACTAGGCGAGCGGGACACAACCTATCAAGAGCTGACAGCAATTGCGAATGATGATTCATGGGCACCCATCGTTCGTGTGCTGGCAAGCTGGACTGCGCATTTACGCCGTTACGGTGGCCGCCAGAAGGACCTGGTAATCAGCAGTATCCGAAGCTACCTGGCGACGATTGCCAACCCGCTTGCAACGATTCTCTCAGGAATAAGTGACCTGAATGCGCTGGGAGAGGATGAGTGGGAGGAAGTATACGACCGGCTGCGTTCTGGTGCGCCTTCGGCTAAACGGCGCTCAAGTCGGGCCGTTGTCGCAGGATGGTTTCATCAGCACATGGTCGAGCAATACGGAATGCCTGAGGTAGCCATCGAGGGCGCCACCGTTAATAGTGAGGTAGATGCAAATATTTTGACACCGGCGGAGTATGTTCGTGCTCACAGTATGCTGGAGCATTCCGGTGTGAGTAGTCGCTTGATTAAGATCCGGCAGATTGTGCTGACTCTCGGATTCCGCTGCGGACTGCGCCGCTCGGAAGTTCAAAAAATTCTTATCAAAGATTTACAGGGGCTGATGGCCCATGTTTTGTCGCGCCCAGAGCTCTTAACGCGAAGCAACGAATTTTTTGGTCAGAAAAGCGGCAGTGGTACCCGGCGTCTCCCACTTTGGGCTTTGCTGACAGAAGCGGAATTGGGCCAACTGCAGACCTGGTACCAACAACGATTACGAGAGCCCAATACCAATCAGAATGATTTGTTGTTTTCTGCCCCACAGCGAGGGAATCAGCTGATTCCACAGCGTGATCTGTTCACCCCGATCCAGGAGGTAATGCGAACAGCTTCCGGCACAGTCAGCCTGCGATTCCACCATCTTCGTCATTCGTGCATCACGTTAATCGGGTTGCGATTGTTTGAGCGCCGGCCAGGGGAGCTGATGAGGGAAGACTGGGCGCAGGATGACGCCGGAAATATAGTCATGCCTCATTGGGGAAAAGACATTTATGCGATTTCCAACCGGTCAACGGCTTGGGCACCTACCCGCAAAAAGCTATGGTTTCTGGCTTTATTGGCCGGCCACGCTTCGCCCGGTCAGACTCTGTTGAGTTATGCCCATGTGATGGACCTCATCAATAGCGTACGCCAGGCTGAGCGTCGACTGCCGACTCTGTCCCTTCGAGCCCAGGCGAATCTCCTCGGATCATCCTCTGGGTCTATTGAAATTTTCCGAAACCGGAAGGGCCTCAAGGGTGCTACCACTGCCCGGGAGCTGTCGGCTGTCACTCATCGCCGGTGGCCAAGCGGTGTTTGTCTGACTGCGGGAAAGCACTTGAACGCCTTCGAAATGCCAGATCTACCCGCTCTTTCTGAACGATTGAATCCCGAGCCGTACACGGCATTTATGATCTATGCTGCGCTGTTTCTGTTTAATCGAATGCTTGCTGAGGGCCGAGCCAGAGAGGAGGCGGTCCGCGCAGTGGAGGCGAGATTTGATTTGGTGGCCGGGATGCTTGAGGTATGGCTTAAATTGGGTAAGCGTCTTATGCAGCAGCGTGTCCGTGCTGGTAGCCAGCGCAGTGCTTACTCATTAGATCCCGATAAGACCACACAAACGATCGCTTTCAAGGATGGCGATGGTGGAGTCAAAATGCCGACGCTTCCCGAGTGCCCGTCACCGCCAACGGCCAAGATGGCGCAGGGGCTTGTAGAGGATATTTTTGAGCGTGTTCGTCGTTGGTTGCGGGAAGAGCCCGACGCTGCCTTTTATGCTCTTAAGACGGTGAGCAACGGCATTTCGAGTAAAGCGCGGATATCTTATACTCTCGATGGGAACAAACTGACGTATCTGAAATTTCTCGAAAAAGCGGGCTTAATCCACCTGGTTAAAATACGGGTTAAATCTTCGGAGAATGGTCTCTCAGATCGTGAAGTTAAAACGCACTGGTCAGAGTATTTCGATGTGCCAAAAGCTCGGGTGGCAATTGCTACAGAGCTGTCGAAGGGAACTCGTTTTCGGTATGGAAGTGCTCAGATTGCGGTCCGACCAGACCCCAAACTAGGTAAGGGTGGTGCTCAAAACACAATGAAGGCATTAAAGTTCGCGGTTTTTATTCTGATGTTGTCGTGTGCCGAAGATGCTGAAGGCGAAAAGCGTTAGTTGGCCGTCCTTGGCCAGCGAACCTAATCCTTGTTGTATAGCAAAGCCTGATCATTACCGCCGCGTGTGGTTGGGCGTTGCGCGGAACCCAGTAAACGTCTTGTTGTTGATCCCATCAGTTCCGATTGAAGATGGGCGGCCACGAGGTGTGACGTTTGAACTATCATCGCGGCAGGATGAGTGTCAGTGTGGCTCCCGATTCGGTACATCGACGCGATGATAAATTGAATCATGCGGGCCGCCTCGGGATGGGTTTTGCCCAGCCATTTCAAGTCTTCTGAGAGCAACCCCAGGGTCTTCAGGGCCAGCTTGAGATAGCCTTTTGGTGAAGGTTCCGGAAGCTCAATGCGGCCCAACCCGTGGAGAAGACCTGCAATGGCAGCGATCCATTGCTCTTCATTTGAGTATCCCCGGCACGCATCAAAAGACCTTCTGGCGACATCAAGGCCATGGAATGCCAGGCTGCCTGGCGCCTGATAACCCTGTTCACCCATGGTGGCATTCAAAAACTGGATACCGACTGAAGGCCGCCCGATCACCCTTCGCACGAAATCGGTCAATGGCTGTACGGGGCATTTTGCAATAAACCGTTCAATGTCGACAGCGATGTCCGGACAGCGAAGTTCCGAACAGGGCAGATGAAGCAACGTATCTGGCGTATCCAGCAGGATGACCGTGTCTGAGCGAGACACCGCGTGCCCGGCCTTTCCGCTCCACAGCATAAGTTGTACGGCGGAGTCCGGAATCTTGGTCAGCTGTAGGTCAGGATGAGGTTGCGACATCACGACCTGGTAGCGTTCAAATGAGTTTTCGATAATCATCTCAATAACAGGGAGGTCAGGTCCGTTAAGGATCTCCCCAAACGCAATTATTGTTCCGATGAAAATCTCTGGGTCATTGTGCCAGCCAGTATTCACGATGAGGCTACTCATGCCATGAGCTCCTGTACTGAGTTTAAAGTGCGCTCCAAATTGCCAATCAGAACTGGAAGTGGATCATTCAGATTGTCTTCGTCCATCTCGCAAAGTTCTTTTTCGACCCAGTTTGAAAGAGCGGAGAGATTCGAGCTCTCGTCGCCTTGGCCAAGCACGTAAACCAAAGCGCTTCCTTCTGGGATTTGCATGGAGAAAACGAGCGCGCTCGCCAGACGGGCGGCAAATGACGCTCGGCTGATAGAAAGTGAGTGAGAAAAGTTCATTTTACGAGTTCCTTGTTTGGTTCAATTTGGAATTCAAATTCGTTAATAAGAAGACGTTCGAAAGCTGAGCCGTCCTGCCTGGTTAAATTGGGTACATAACGGCTATACACGCGGAACAACATTTCGGTCGTTGTGTGCCCCATCTGCCGCGCGATCCATTCCGGACTTTCACCAGAAGCTAACCAAAGCGTCGCTGCTGTATGCCGGGTCTGATATGGACGACGTTTACGAAGTCCCAAGTGGCGAAGCAGTGGATACCAAACGCGTTTCGTTACGTTGCTGTGGCAAAGCGGACCGCCGGTTTGGGAGCAGAAAACGAAGTCCTTACTGCCTGTTGATTGCCGTTGTTCTAACAAGGCATCCATCACGAGCTGAGACATATCAATGGTTCTAAAAGAACCGTCATTTTTCGTGTACTCCAGGCGGCCTTCGACCAATGCTTGGCGGACTAGGATCTGCCTGCGGGCAAAGTCGACGTGCTCCCACTGCAGTCCGTCAATTTCGCCAGTGCGCATGCCGGTGAAGAACCGAACGCTGTAATAATTTCGAAAGTCCGAGCGAACGGTAGCGATGACTTGTCTCACCTCTTTAATGCTGAATGGCTCTACATCCGTCCGTGGAACACGAAGGGATTTAATCCCGTGATAGGGTGAGATAAACTCAAAGCGGTTGGCTGCTTCGCTAAGAATCATGCGCAAAGGCGTCATGATTTTGTTGATTCGACTGGCAGAAAGGCTCTTTTTGCTCCGGGTTATTACTTTGGCGAGTGAGGCCCGGAATTCGAGAACGTCCTTCTTGGTGATGTGGCCAACCTCTTTTTTCCCGAAATAGGGGCTGAGATAATTTTTCAGTGTCCCCTCTACCGTTTCGAGATGTGACTGTCGCCACTGTATTTTCATTTCTCCTACCCAGTCCTGCGAAAATGCCTTAAAGAGTGGCGTATCGTGCGCCTGCTGAGCTTTTAGAACCTCTGCTTGTTTGGTGAAATTCTGGGCCAGCGAGCTGTTGGGGAAGTACTTGTGATACTCGAACGACCCCAGAGTGATTTCTGCTTCAAGCCTTTTGAGTATTGTTTCCAGCTTTTTCCGGTTCGCAGGCGTGTTTTCGAGAGCCGTCTGCTCACGGCAACGTTTTCCTGTGTACTGAAAATCAATAAACAACTTTTGCGTGGACTCACGCACTCGAACACTACCCATTCATCTGTCCTCCGTTAGCCATGGGAATAGAAAGAGAGTAATGGCCCGAGTGCAGGCCCATATCCCGCTCGATGGGACCCCACATGTAGAGAATCTTGCGACCGCCAAAAGGTCTGATGTAATGAACCCCCTCAATGAGTACAGCGTCCTTTAGTCGCTCCCGAATTGTGCGTGCGTCGTACCGGATTCGCTGAGCCAGTTCTTCTGTTGTCATGTATTCTGTTTTCATCGTATGCACCTTTCTATCGTCTTTTGTAGCGTACAAGCTACATAATAAGCCGACAAGAGTCGTTGTCAAGCGACTTATGTAGATTGTTTTCAGCATTGGCTGCGCAGGGTCATCAATTTTGCTAGACTCAACGGCTTGCTAAGAGGCCTGCACACGATGATCAGATTTCGGTTAAAAGAATTAATTGCGGAGAAAGGATTTCAGGAAGATCGAAGGGTTACGCTGGACGAGGTTGCCCAGCGCACAGG
>Ga0307930_1001152_pt1 | contig 21224 bp, 28 predicted proteins | sample OrgLakmetageno46_FD_203161 | JGI IMG/M metagenome (GOLD analysis project Ga0307930, IMG submission 203161) | Saline water microbial communities from Organic Lake, Antarctica - #46 | ecosystem: Environmental > Aquatic > Non-marine Saline and Alkaline > Saline | place: Antarctica: Organic Lake...
GCCACAGCGTCTCGGCTCTTGAGGCCCAAGGCCATGAAAGCTCGCGCGGCCATTTGCACTTCCGACAAGTACTGTGTGAATGGAAGGCGTAGGCACCACACACCACAAAAGCAAGCAAGCAAGCGACGAAGGAACAAAGAAGAGGTAAGCATCAATAAGCTTGGCTGAGCTATAGAGAAAGAAAGGCGAAGAGAAGAGGAGGAAAATGCAAAGAAAGAAACAACAAAAGTGGAGCTCTTCGTGAGGGTCTGTTACCTGCGAGATGGTCCAAGACTTCCACTCTTCGATCGGCAGCGCGGGGCCCGCTTTACCGTCCACCAAGTCAGGGCAAGGCCGCTCCGTGCGCATGATCACCTGGGCGTGCATAGAAGCAAAAAAAAAAAGAAAACAATTTGTTGGATCGTCGACGTAGCGGTTTAAGGCGGCGTTCAATCGTGGGTACGCTTGCGAAGGCACTCGAAAGGAAGTGTACGAGAAGAGGTGGGGCGTGCTGATGTTGAGTCATAAAATTAGCAAAGCTAGCACCACAGAGTGCCTACACGAAATTATAAATACCTTGTCGCCCTTCGTCTGCGCAGCTTTCTTGAAGAGGGACACCAAGGTCGTGTTGGCTTCCTAAAAGGATAATCAAAAGGGCACATCAAAAACGTTATTTCATGTGAAAGGGATCGTAAAGCTATAATGGATGCAAGGCAAACATAATGCACGCTATTTCTGCGCACTTTAAACGGGCAGCGATAATCCTACATAAAAATAACAAGAATTCCTCCACGCACCATGGCGGCGGCGCCTTCGGCCGCTTGGCCTGGTACGAAACTTCCCGAAAAACGATCAGTCACAGGGCCACTGTACGCGGAATAGTCCGCAATAAATTTATCGGACTGCCATGGCGCGCGCTCGTCGACCTCAACGCCGGGTACACCTAAAATTTAGTTTTTAAGCAAATTTGTGGTGACGTTCGGTCCACGCGGTGCACCATAAGTATGCACCATTAGATGTTTTTGTTTCATACAGAATCATTAGGCATCTTTTCGATGTCTTCAGTGGTGAAGAGGCCATCATTGCTTCATTGACTAAAAGATAGCTACCGAAAACTTCATCAATGCAATCCATTTCATGCAGTTACGAGCGTTCTTACAGGACACGTTGCCCATTCTTGAAAGGGTGCGAAGTGGCAACAATGAAGTGCAAAGAGAAGCAAACAATGATTTTGATGGTTGATCGGGTAAACGATTGGCACATCATGATGATGACACCACACAACAACAAAAAATGTTTTCTTCAAGACCCGCCGGGATCAATACACCAATTAGCAATTAGGAATGTTGAAGACAGAGATCGCTCCAACAACCCGTCCTTCAAGTACTAAAATTCCGCCTCCTGGGGGGAGAACAGGGAAAGTGTTGGCGTTGTGTCGTTGCGTCGTTGCCAAAAAACCAAAAGTATCATTCACGAATCGCGATAGTCTGCGTACACCCTCGCCTCCTCAGCCTTTTAGACCCTGATAGCTATGGAAGCATCGGCTCAACCTGCTGCACCTGACTCGCATGACGCCCGTGAGTCTCGTACTGGCGGGCCTATGCGCGGCACGACGAGGGCTGGAGGCGGAGCTGAGTCTGCAGGCATCGATTTGGCGTGGGCACGGCACCAGCAAGTTATGCGCGACAAAAAGGTGCGAGGAGCAATTGAATTGAAACATTTCAGCATCTCGGCGTAGCTTTAAAATGAAATACGATATTTCATATCTTGAATGTAGTCGTGGGCGTTCAAAGGTGTGGTCGATAGCCAATAAGGGTAATATTACGTCTGCACAGAGGATGGAGCTAGAACATTTTCACTTTTGCCCAACTACACCCCTCTTTCATATAAGCCCACCAAATCAATACTTGTTACAATTCTGCCTATCTATTCGTGCCAGCGCAATGAGGAAGAAGCAGAAAAGCGCATGCTTCGGCGCATGTTTCTCGTCAGCGAACTTCAGCGAAATTGGTCAGGCGGCCCTCGCGTGCCGGCCAAAATCAAGTAATTCGAGCCGTGAACTCTCTACAACACTAGTTCTCCGTTCACTAGCCACTTCACCTATTTACATGCAGCCAACCCATGCCTAGCGCACGCATAGAATTATCTTTTGTGACTTCTTCGCCCCTAATTACTGTGCCCAATTCCTGATTTTGCCGCTCTCTATGAACGTTTTCCTTCGTGCGCTCTTGGTTGTCATGCAGTGCTCGCGAGTCGGACAGGCAGTTCGCGCTGCACGTGGGACGGATGGCCAACATTTACCGCAAACCTGCGGAGCTAATCGACATGGGCCCGGTAAAGATGCTTCCACATGCCGCAATGTGTGTTTCACTTCGTCGCTACTTTCCATCTTCTTATCTTTTCGTCGTTGGGGGGTGGAGGGGGCGGCATGTGTTTATCATTAGAGCTTTGCGTTTGGATTCGCTGGCCATGTGTGCAGCTTTAGGTGCTTATCACAAATCAAATTTATGATTAAGTTTTTGAGCAGCTGCATTCGTACTTCTATTTACAGTGTCCATGTTTACCTCTCCTGTTTCATTTCTACTGCATTTGTTGGGCAGCCCAAGGAGTCGCCTATGGCGAAAGAGAAAGAAGCACTGCGAGACCACTTGTCGCCTGGATGGCGAGTGAAGGTAATTGTCATGCACTAATCTCACTCTTCATAAGCTTTCTGCTAACTTGATTGATATCTACTTTAACCATCATTGCCTTACTTTCCTCCTTTGTTCTACCTGCTCTGTGGTGAAGCCATTTTCTTATTCTTTCCATTTCGTTGTCATGCTTACCCCGCACATTTGCACTCTCCTTCTATCCTTTTGGTGCTGCTTTGCTCATTGCGGCTTTTGAATGAACACAGGGCCCGAACCCTGCGAAGCACCCCAAGCAATGGGCCCCCAATTTCGTGTTTGATAACGCCATGCTCACCCCCCGGGAACGCTCGCGCATCGCCAATTGGAAAGGCCTCGAGCCTTCGATTCCTCGGGTGCGATGACAAATACACACACATGTTGAATATTATGATCAACGTCAGGCTGACAAAAGCGACTTTGCGCAGAGGATTTGGGTAGACAGATTGATTCGGAATTCCGGAGCACCTGGACTTGTCACATGTCGTGAATGGTGTTTCATTTTCTTTCTATACATCGCGCAACTTTTCCTACAGGTCATTCGCACCCCGGACAACGTTGGCAAATGGCAAGACCAAACTGGGGCAAGCCCTCAACAGCGGCCTGCTACTACTGGTAGCAAGAACAGCGCCCGCGGCAACGGTTACCGCATTGGAAGTGGCCCGCGGTCTGGCTTCAGCCAGGGTGCTTCCAACAACAACAACAACAATGACCCCGAATCGTTTGGTTACGAGTCCCGAGGCCGCACCTCCGCTCCTGGAGGGCAGCAGCGGCCTCGATCTGCGTCAGGGGCACGGAGCTCTCGCTCGGCCACTGGACCAGCCGCAACATCAACCGCAACAGCAGCACCACCTGCTGCATCGGGTGCCACGCCAGGTGAACCCACGGTGTTTGCATCTTCGTCCGACACCGCCGCCGCAGCCGCCGCCGCCGCCGCAGCCTCCAGCAGCAGCGCAAGCAATGGAAGCAAGGTGCAGCCGCTCGTGTTTGGCGCTCCGCAGCGCCAACGCCCTGCGTCTGCGGGCGCGGGGCGCAACGCTGTTCGCGATGTGCGCAGCGAGCGCCGAGGCAGCAACGGCAGCACCGGTGGCAACGCTAACGGCAGTAACGGTGGTCTCAGCGGTGCCACCACTGCGCCTGCTGCCAATGCCCAACACCAAGTTCCAGGCCAAGGGTCCAACGCCCGCAAACCCGCCAACAAGGCCATGGGCGTGCGAAGCAAACTTGTCGGAGATCAAGTGGCGGTCTACCAGGAATTTGCGGCTCTGCTCGCGGACTTCGACGGGCACGACATGGTGCAACTCCTCGAAGCAGCGCTCTCCGATGCGCAGGAACTCACGGGCCTCGGAGACTTTTACGCCACGAACGCGACGCCAACGACAACCACGGCGGCAGTGGAGGAGACTGCGCAAGGAGCAGCCCAGTCTGCGAATGCAAAAGCGATTCCGCCTGTGCAAACGGGAGGGGCGCAAGGCGAGTCGGCAGCATGAGTAGTGTCCTTTAAAGTTGTAATGGAGACGGCTAGGAAGGAAAGGCCAATAGCCGATATTGACTCTCAATGCATGGGGGTAATGGCACACGCTTATGTCAATATTCTTCGTTTTTGGAACTGCTAAATTCCCGATGTCAAATATAAAATATAGATGAAATACGTATTGCATATACATATCTGACATATACATCCGGTACATTTAACACAACGTGTCTTCTAGTAATATCTAATGGCAAACCAGATATGTAAAGCGAGAGCAAGTAGTTGGGAGGGCCTTAATTTTTGTTTGGAAGTGTTTAGTCAAAAAACACAAGGCCTCAAATTTAAGATATACACAAAGGGGAACTATCATACAAGGGACGCAAAGACACAGCACGGATCATTGAGGGCTTTCTTCAGAAACCTCTGACTGGGCTGTATGTCCCTGCATGTCCCTCGTACTCTTCTTAAAATCTTTCACTCTCATACTAGTAATTTCTGCGGAGTCAACTTTCAGGAGCTCAAAAGGAGATATGGGCGAGTATTTCCGTGATCCCCACTCTGAAGTATCGTCTGAAATTGCAAGCCATTTCTTGAATATGATGGGAAGGTCCTCGAAAATAGAAGTACGTGGTATCTGATGTGGCATCATCGCTAAATCTGCCGATATAAGAATTGCTTAAAAGACCATTAATTTCTTCGTTTTCCGATCGAGTGCACCATGGTAAGAAGCGCAAAGCAGCAGAATATTGTAAAGGTGGCAGCCATACCTCCTTGAATTTTCTGTCGTATACCAGCAAAACTATCCGGCAAGTACTCTACCATCAAGTATCGTGACGAATTATGTCTGCAAGAAAATTTGTCCTCCGCAGGACAATACTTTTCGAACATACAGTCATTTTGACTCAGGCAGAGGCTGCTCCACCTGGTTGACTCTGCGCGGTTCACAATCCGGTAAAGAGGATTCCAGTCTTTCTGAGAGTCGGAATCATGGAATGTTGTTATCATGACATCTAAGTCATCGTAAACGAGAGACAAGTTGGTCACTGCGTGCCACCAGGCAATATGACCGATAACAAATCGAGCCATGTAGCTGAAGTAATGCGAAGGAATGAAGAGCATAGTGTCGCTCACACGAGGGTGACCTTTCGTTACAGCACGTCGCTTCCAGCATATGAAAGGAAACCGGATTGTTGACCAGCTCAGGTCTACTGTAGCATGGAAATTTGGCTTCAAGAATAAATCGACGCGGCAATAAAATACGAAGTCGTAAAGCTCTTCAAGAGTCTGGTTAGGTCCTGTAGCTCTCTCGATGGCAGTCTGAAAGAATGGGTTTAGCCCAGCGGTAGTGTTACTTCCACGGATGTCTGGCTTTCCAACGAGCCGCCCACTATACGCATTTACAAGGTCGCTCGTGTATTGCGTGAAATACGTTCCCAAGCTCACGCCTATTTTCACGTTGAATTTTTTCTCGAGAAGTTTGAGCGATTCGAGCATACTGTCAACTGCAGCCATCTGATCCGTATATGAGCTTTCATTGCCTCGGATACCGGAACGTTGGCCACCGCTTCGAAAACTTTCACCGATTACAACAAAGAGACCATTCCGAGTCCTCTTCGATTCTGTACGATTCCTCATGAAACTAGCTATTTGCGAGGAGCCGCTTTAATGATGCCATTACTCTTCAAGTTTACTAATATGCTAAGCCTGGAATAACTTTACATAAAATTGTAGCTAGCTCAATGGGCGGCGCACGCACTACCATAACGAGGCGGGACCAGGTCAGGTCAATTACCTAATTCTGACCTATTTTCCGGGCGCTGACCTGGCCAGACCTAGACAATTCCTGCGTGTTGGCATGACGACCTGACTTGATCTAATCTGACCTAAGGCCGGTTCAAGACATTTTGGGACTGATAGAAAAGTGCACTGTAACTGTGCTAACAGCCTACTACTGTAGCAGCTACAGACTGCAGCTCGATCACTCAGGCATGCGCGCCTGATTAGCTTCCTAGCTAGGTCTACTTGAGCAGACATGAGACTTGAGCTGCTTTGCTTTTTATCTCTTCCTGTAGTTGTCTGTTAGATAGCCTTCGCCTCTCTCGGGGGCTGCCTTCAAACTTCACCAATCTGCCTTCAAATTTTGCCCACATATGAGAAGGAGATAGATAGATATGTGGGCAACCCATCTAGAAAACCGGCAAATTGGTGAGATTTGGATTTTGGCTCTAGCTTGCACACGTTGTAGCCCATGCCGAGCTCCGTCAATGCGGCTTTTCAGAGCCAATATCCATTGAAATGGCGAGGAATTACACGCAACTGCGCTCTGAGAGCGCCGCCGAGGCCGCCTCGTTGTCGGACTTCGACAGGTTGGCGCAGGCCGCGACGCCAACGTGGCCATGCACAGCTTCGTCGTACTAGACCGCCGGTGCCTCGCAGATACGCTAGCGCCGCTGTTCGCTTAATAAAGCTACAACAGAAACGCTCAGATCAATAGTTCTGCGGCATCTTATGGTGGTTGGGCCATGCCCAGTTCGGACAGTGTACACTAAAAGTCGATTATCTCGAAAACAGTTTGTCTCTAGGAATCCCGGTTTTCTAGATGGGCTGCTCACATATATTACATTTTAAGGAAAACTCTGATACGGTGGTTTTTAATTCATGATTAATCAATCCGGTGGTTCTTAATTAATATTAATCAATCCGGTGGTTCTTGATTGTAATTTATCAAGATGCCAAACAAGGTACCGTTTTTAATTGATTCGGTGGTGCAAAGGTTAGGCACAAATCGAAATTGTTTTCCGGCCCTTCGGGGCCTGTCTCAAATTGTAGTTCTCAGAGAAAATAAATCAAGACGGTTGAATTCGGTATAGAGTAATCAAGACGGCTGTTGTGAAAGAAACCATTAATTGAGACGGCCGTTTTTTTAATCGTTAAAATCAAGATTGTTTCTCGTTCGCGTATCTCATCAAGACGGTCGGACTAGGATTTCAAGATAATCGAGACTATGGCACAAGCATATTATTAATCAATACACGACCAAGAACTGCCTACCAAAGAAAAATGTCTGTTTGTCTGTGTGTGTGTCTGTGTGTCACATCACATTCTTATCTGGGTACATATGTTCTGACACCTTACGTATGTTCTGACACGTTGTCACGTCACTGACATCAACCATGTTCTGACACGTTGTCACGTCACTGAAATCAACTACGTTGATCGTGGCGCGGCGGCGCGCGCGCCGCTGCAGTGATGAGGAGTGGGATGAGAGAGAAAATAGTGAAAACGTGCCTGCTGTTCTCGGTACTTATTTATTTCAAGGCGAAAGGCAGTAATAGGCAGGCGAAGAGGCGAAAGAAACGCAGAGAAGCAACAGGCTGATTATCTGAGTTAAAGCTATAACGAGTGCGCAAGATGGCGGAGTCTGCCTCCGCAATCGCATGTAAGTTTCATTAACTACCCATGGCAGTACATAGTATTGCTGCCCCACGCCTGTCTATGCAACGTCATGCCTCACTCGAGAGCCTTTAACACCGACTGTTGCACCTGACTATCAACCCTCATAAACAAACCTGGCCTGCAGACAAGAAAGCGGTGAAGATCACCCGCGACCCGAACAATTTAAGTTTACCAGAATGGCTGAAAGAATTTCGCTCCCGGATGCCGGAGCCGCCCCCGGCGGAGGAAGAAGAAGAGAAGGACGAGAGCGTGCCCGACTCCCACCGCGTAAGCTCTTAACTCATTGTCTGCGCATATTTGCTCGTGGCGCATGCATCCTCTAGAAAAATAAAATTCTAGACTATGTGCCCGATTCCTTTCTTGATACATACACGGCAGTCAGCGAATTGCGATACTTTGGGCTTCGTATTGGGAACCAGACGCCCACGCCCCTGTACCTACTTGAAACCCTTCTCATCTCGCACGGCACTTCTTTCTATTCCTTTGCGACTTCCTGCCCTCTTCGATTGCCGATGTAGTTGAAAGAGGCTGAAATGGCGCACTCAAAAGAACCATATTTACGGTTGGCGTGGTTCATGCACAGCAAAGTGACTTCTCAAGGGTGGTTCGAGGCTTTCGTCATGTTTAACATTATCATGGTAACAAAAGAAACAAAATACGCTCCCTTCGGCAGCTGTATGCCCCTTTCTAGCGCTGTTGATGCTTCCTAACACTGTTCTTTCATGTCCTGACGTGCATTCGTGTAGCAGAAAAACCCTAAAATCACTACCCGCGCACTACCAACAAATCTCCATATAATCCCAAAAATGATACCACTAAATTTTTTTGGGCTATTCCGCAACAATTCGTCTCCCCCTGATGGCAAGGCAACGTCTAACATCACTGTTTCTTTTCTTCTCCACTTGTTGCCTGTGCCTGTGAACCGTGTGCATACTTGAATAGATCGGGGTGGCCACTGGCCTCGACCTCGAATTCTCCGACGACCCGTCTCCTGCCATTATTGCCTTTGTGGACTTCGTGGGCTCCTTCACGGTTACGGTGTTCACCTGCGAATGTGGCTTCAAGCTCATTGCGGAGGTGAGTTGAGGTAGTCTACTTTTCCCAAGGAAAAGCAAATTGAAGACTTGAAAAAGAAAAAAATGAATGAATGAACAGCTGAGCCATTCGAAATATCAAAGAAAAAGTAACTACTTGTTATGAATGGCAATATTTCCATTTTTGTTCCCTCCAACCTCTCGCACTCCTTCGGTTCCTCGCCCTACACCTGTAATACATGGCTCTGTTTCTGTTTTGCCTGATTACTACTACAGGGCTACCACCCTGACCGTTATTTCACGGACGTTGAAAACGGGGCCTTCAACACCTTCGACTTCGTGATTGTGGTCAGCGGCTTTGCTTTGGCCAGCATTGGGGGCGGGGCTATTGCGGCCCTGCGGATGTTGCGGCTCGTGCGGCTGCTCACTTTCATCAAGGGGGTGCAGCAGCTCCGGGTGATTGTGAGCGGTCTGGTGACTGGCCTCAAGTCGGTGTCGTACATTGTACGTGGGCGATGAAGGGTTTAAATTGGAATGAGCAGATGTGCATGTTTCTTTAATGTTCATAAATGGCTTTCTTGTTTGAGCACGATAGTATGTGCGGTGGCAGAACACATTTGAAGTAGGGTATTATAATATTCTCGGTGCCTTTTTCTTCATCTTCTTTTCGTCTCATAATTATTCTTCTGTTGTTGTTTGCATGGATCCCCTTCCCAAATCCTTCTTTTTCCCTCTTCAAGGTGATGCTCCTGATGCTCATCATTTACATCGCCGCCATTTTAGCGTGCTTGTTTTTCGGCGAAAACGACCCCGCCCGCTTTGGCTCCGTCGCCATGGCCATGCTGTCCCTCTTTCAGGTGCGCTTGTTCATATTTTGTTCGCAGCGCAGGGTAAACGAGATCGGGGAAAGGTTGAGCAGTATTCATTGATGCATGAACTCGTGCTTTCCTTCCCATACGACTTGACCAAAAGATGGAAAAAAAAATTCTGGCGTTTCGTTTCATTCCGGTGTTTCGCAGCGCGCCTGCCACAAGTTTGTATCCTTTGTACAGTTTTTCCAAAAGTTTGCTTTACCTCCTTGTCCTTCTTCTTGCCCCCCCTCCCCTGTAGATCTCCACCCTGGCCTCCTGGACTTCCATCGTCTACACGACTTGGTACGGCTGCGGGAACTTCCTGGGAGACCCTTACCTCGGCCCCGACAACCAAGACAACCCGTCGATGATTCACACCAACGCGGGCTCGTTCGAAGGCTACAAGTGTGACGTGTCGTCGCCCTCGCCGGTAAATGCAAGAGATAGGAAGTAGAAAAAAGAGAAAGAAGGAAAAGGAAGGGTAGTTTTAGGAGTTGAAAGTGCAATCAGTGGTATGCATTTTGTTTTGCGACTGCAAAAGAGAAGCTAACTCGAATGGGTCATGTTACCTAAGTAGATACGTAGGCATGCGTCTAGTTGTGAAGTTTTACTTCTACTTTTGTTTCAACCTATTTCGCTCGTCCTCAGTCTTTGTTCGACGGGTTATCTTGCACTTCTTCTTACAGGGCACGGCGTTTTTCTTCTTTTCGCTGTACATTGTCCTCACATCGTGGGTGATCATGGTACGTGCGTCTCACTGAGCTGCTTCTGCTAATGTGGTATGCGCTTTAAACACCGCGCAATTCCGTGCCTCTCTTTTGTCTGCTGCCATTTTGCTGTGCCAGTTTCAGATTCTTTTTCATCCATGTGTATGATTTGCGCTCCTTGTTCTCTTCCTTTTCTTCTATTTTCTTTGCTTTCGCAAATCTTCCTCCTTCTTTTGTGCAGTCCCTTTTCATTGGCGTCATTACCATGGGAATGTTTGACGCGTTCGAAAAAATGAAGACCGAAATCAAGGACAAGCGCTACCAGGTGCTCATTCCTCCCTCTCTCTCCACATTTTTCATTCCACGAGCTCTCGAGGACACTTTTCGTGAAAGGATTTCCATCTTTTGTATCTCAGTTTAGTTCTCGTTCAACTACTGCGCCATTTGTGTGGTTCCTTTTCAAACAGCTTACTCCTCCTCAATCTCCTCCTCTCTCGGCTCTCCTGCCAAACAGCAAAAACTGGAGGAAAACGCGCGCACCGGCGGCAACGGCGGCAGCAAATTGGGCGCCATGATCAAAAGTGCACTGACGGAAGAAGTGGTTGAGATTCGGGTACCAATGGACTGAACAAAATGAGACGAAAATGATAACAGGCCCACAGTTTGGCGGACCACTTTCTTCGCTTGCTGTCCCTGCGTGCACCGTTCTTTTTTTCCACTCCGTTTCGACCTTTCTTTGCTTTTGAGACCAAAGTAACTAAGCTCACGATTCGATTACATGTTTTTGCCGCTTGTTTGTTGCCGTTATGCGTGGCATCCTTCGATACAATACACCATTCGTAGGAGTTGTCATTAACCGAAGAGCGCCTCGAGTACATTTTCGCGCAGTGCAAGGAGTACAGGGACGCGCCATGGTTTTCGAACGTGGTGACCGCGGCCATCATCACCGTGGGGCTCATGATTGGGATTGAGACCGACCAATTCATGAGCTGCGAACGGTACTATATTAAATCAGTGAATCCCAAATGCAAAAATCCTTGTTTTGTCTCCTTAATTGCCAAAAATTGATTTTTAAGTGCAATGCATGTTCATCAAATCGGTATATTTTTCGTCTGCCGCCGAAGCATTAGAATGGCCAGAGTGCACAAAGTAATTTCCCATTTTTATGTGCTGTCGTTTCTCATGATGCTTCCGTGTTTGTGTGGGTCCCTAGGCACGCCAACAAGTTTGACGACGCGACTTTCTACGCGATTGAGCGCTGCGACCCTTACATCATCAGCATTCTCGTGGGTCACGTGTCGAACTTCATTTTCACCGTGGAATGCCTCATCAAGGTGCGCGATAGGATCGAGTGAACCATTCAAATATTGAAAGGGGGTGCTCGGAGACAAGAAAAGAAGTCAAATGGACGCGAAAAAGTGTTAAGAGACATGATCCTGTAACTGAGGAAGCCGAGGAAAGAGCTGAAGTTGCTCATATTTGGTATAACGAAATAATACCCGTTTCCGGTCTTTCTTCCCTACCATTTCCTTGTGGCCCTCTCTCTTAAATCTCTCCGCGCAGATTTTGGCAGAAGGCTACAACACCTCTCACTTCTTCAAGGACGGGTGGAATTGCCTCGATTTTTTCGTGGTGACCACGGTGTTCTTTGAAATGACTCCGGCTCGGGTGATTTTCGAAGCCTTTCCTGTGGTGGTTCTCCGCCTCTTGCGTTTGCTGCGGGTCTTTCGGTTGGCCAAAGCTCTGCCGCGGCTGCGGTCGATTGTCGAAGCGCTTATGCAAGGGTTTTCTGCTGTGGGGTAAGAGTGGGCAGGGAGCGCTGAGTGTTTGAAAACCTCGATAGTAGTCATTGGTGAGGAAGTGAGGAACATACACGAATTCAGAAACTGACCCCTGCTGGATGTCTAAAAAATGGAATTGGTTTGTGTATATTCGCCTTGAATTACGGTTTACTTTTCTTAAGGTGCCGTGCCTTTGCCTTCACTTGAATTTGTTCGTATGCCATAAAAGGAGTTACACAAAGTGTATGCCTGAAATGCCTGTCCTAATATTTTTGTCTCTTTTTCTGTTCCCAGGTGGATTTGCATCTTGATCGTGGTGTTCAACTACATCATCGCGTGCATGTGCATGTTGTTCCTGAAAAAGAACGACCCGTTCCACTTCGGCCAGCTGCTCCGCGCCATGTTCAACGTGCTGCGGATTGAGACCAAAGATTCGTGGGATCAGGTGAGAGTCGGATCAATAGAGGGTGAAGAGGAGAGAGAGGGGCATTCACCATTCATATGTTCTTTCAGTGCCGTTGACGCTGATGTGTGAGGCTGATTATGTTTCGTACCTAGGCTTGTCACCTTGCTCGCGACGGTCTCGTTCCCTGCCATCGTGTGCGCGCGCCCACTAATTTCTCCTCCTCTTCTTCTTCTTTTCTGTATACAGATCATGTACATTGCGATGTTTGGGTGCGAAGGCTACCCTGCGGGCTACCCGTTCCTGAATCGCGGTGGCTCGGCCTCGTGCGAAGATTCGATTGCCAGTGGCTGGCTGGGGGCGTTTTTGCTTTTGTTCATCATCATTTTCGGGGCGTATGTATTGCCTACGGTGCTGATCGGTATCGTGGCGATTTCGTTCGAAGAGGCCACGCAGCGCTCCAACAACATGCAGGTTAGGGTTGATTGTCCAATATCTATCAATGCTGCCACTTTGAGGATGAAATACAATCAAAGTGAATGACGTACCACTTTTTTATTGGCGGAGGTAGAAAGATAAGTAAGATGTTTTTTTTTCTTCTCGAGTGTACACTCCATCTTCTCATGACTCGTTCTCTTTCTTTTTTTTGTACACCCCCCTCCCCTCTTTCTTTTTTTTCTTGGCAATTTCCTTCCATGTGCTGCCCATATTAGGACATGTTGTCGAAGATGGAGAAAGTGGTGGAGGACACCGAGTCCAAAATGCCCGGCTACTGCACCCCCAAACGGGTGCAGCAATTGAAAGAAGTGTTCGAAGAGATGGATGCTGACGACGAGCTCTCCCTTGACATGAACGAAATGATTCCGTTCTACCAAATTTCTTTCAAGATTTTGTTCGACATGGAGCCAAAGACCGAGCAAATGGAAGCGCTGTTTCACTTGATGGACACGGTAAATAAAGGAAGGAAGAATGGAAGGGGGGAAGGGAGGATGGGGTGTGTGTGTGTGTGTGTGTTTTTTTTTTTTTTTTCTCTTTGAATTTGATCTTCCCTTTTTCTTTTTTTGTAAACTGCAGACCTGCACTAATTTCGAAATTGTTATACTGCTCTAGAACGACCACACCAAGTCTTGAGTGTGCCCGATTAATACCTTTTTTCCTCTGTCTTCGTCCTTCTTGTCATCCTTTCTCTTTGTTGGCACCGCAGGACGGCAGCACGGAGCTCGGCTTCGCGGAGTTTTTCCTCTTCGTGGTGGTGATCAAGCAGATCGAAGCGAAATGCGTGAACGAGCCTGATTATGCGCGCCGCACTTTCTCGAACTTGAGCAACCGGTTCATCTCCAAAGAAGAAGAAGAAGCAGAAGCAGCCAAAACAGAGACGGTATAAACCATGTTAAAGCCTAAATTCAAGACTAAAGCTCAGTCAGCTCTGTATAAATGAAAAGTGCTCCTTTGTCCTTTGTCCTTTGTCCTATTCAATCAAGTATCTCTAATTCGTCTGCCACTCATGTCTCTGTACTCTCATTTTTTGTGTGCGCGATCCCCACCTTACGTCTTCCTTTTTCTCTGGCACACTGCTTGTATTGTTCTTCATGGCCGAACAGAAGGCAGAGGAGACCACGATTATAGACGACATGATGGAGTCGAGTGAGCCCAAACTGACCAAAGAAGAGCGGAACGCGCGGGACGGCAATTTCTTGGAAGAAGTGGTCATCGACCAGTGCGACCAAGTTGCCGCCAAAGTTCGTATCTATATTAGAGGGAGAGATGTTGAGGGCATGGAGAAAGGAAATCTCTGGCACTTGTGTTGTTGGTACGAGAGCCGTTTTCATTCTTTTAAATGATACGGGTGCCTTTGCGAACAAATACTCAGTCAACTACAACTTCATTTCAGTCATTCTTTTCACTCACTTATTCTTCTTTCTGTTCTTCCTATTCTGTCGGTAGTTCTTGCCACCCGAGGCCTCTGACGCCGAATTCAACGATTTGTCCGATCGTCTCTATGCGCGCATCACGTCGGAGCTCTTGTTGGCCGCCCACACCGACAGCGAAGTGGCCGGCGGCGAGCTGCTGAACCATTTCCGCGGCAATGGCACGTCGCGCCCGATGGACGCGCGGCAGCGAGCTGCGGCCGCGGGGAACATGGTATGAGATGAGGAGAGTTATACAAGATGAGATTTCACACTTTTTGACGTGGCTTTTTTGTGTATTCACTTTCCTTCTTGACTCTTTGTGGTATCGACATTTTAATCCAATTACCACCGCCACTGATTACTTCTTCTTTTTTTCCGCTCAGGTTGACGATCTTCTGGCGCGTGTGACAAACACTATGGGCCAACACAACGCCATGTCTCAGATGGGCTACCCCTCTCAAAGCCCTGGGCAGCAACCCAGTCCTGCCGCTGCTTCCCAGGCGACTTCCTCTTTGATCAATTTGCCTACGTCAGGCCCTGATGTTTTTAACGGTATCAGCGGTGGTGGTGGCAGTGGTGTGGAGATGCCCCCCTTCCCCACGGCCACCCTCGGCAGCGAGCTCGAGAGCACTCATGGTGGGTCGCAGCTGCCCCTCATCGAGCGGAGGCTTCGGGACAAAGCCGCCGGCGAAATGGGGCGCCACACGCGCAGCGGTAATGCTAACGGTGGCCACAGTGGCGGGGGCAGTGGGGTGGAGATGACAGGCGTGCCCGTCGGTAGGCTTGGTGGTGGCCGTGGAGGGAACGAGCCGCAGTCGGCTCTGGCCGCCGTAGCGTGGCGCCGCATTTTGGCATTTCTGGCGGCCCATACGGACAAAGCAGAGCAGCTGGAGGGGTTGTTTGGGCGCGCCGACCGAGATGGCGATGGCACGCTGACCGTGCATGCGGTGCGGCGCAACTTTGCTTGTCATTTGTGAACTAATTCTTGTTTTCATGCATGCAAGAGGACGCTCAGCCCCCAGTCAGATGACACGTATCCCCAGCCTAATGCTGTTTGCCTTCTCAAATGCGCTATGAAATAGATGAACCATTTTCTTTCATTTCTTGCTTCTCGTACTGACACTTTTACGCGTTCCGTGCAGATTGGCGAGCTCATGGTCTCCCTCGGAGTGCCACTCGATAAGAGCGCGCCAGGCACCGATCTCAAACGGGCGTTCTTTGTGGATTTGGATGTGAATGGCGACGGGCGCATCTCGCTGGATGAGTTTTTGGCAACGGTGGAAAAGCGCACGAACGTCATCACTGCCAACACGTCGACAGCTTGGAAGGAAATCATCAAGTGCATGGACTACAATGGCCTCGATGCATCGTACATGTTTGAAAAGGTGTGCACGGATGTTTGTGAAGTCGTTTTTTTTTTTTCGCGATGTTTGTTCCCTCTTCGTATATCCTTTCACTCATTTTTTTCTATACCTCACATGCTGCTTTGCTTTACAGTACGACGCCAATTCGAACGGTTTGCTGAGCGCCAGCGAACTTCAAGCGCTGTTGCACGAAGTAGGAGCCAAGGTGAGCGACACTCAGTTTGCACTCTTTCAAGAAGAAATGGACTTGAATCGTGACGGCCGCATTGGCCGAGGCGAATTCATCCATGCAGTGGCCGCCAACCGTCGCCATCTGGAGAACGCAGCCAACCCCCGGGAGAACAATTCGGTCTTCGGCAAGCTGGCCAACATGCCAGACAAGGCGCCCGTGGGGCCCACGGAGGCCGACCGGCAATACGACGCCGACGCCAAGCAAGCAGCTCTGGCCGCCGTAGCGTGGCGCCGCGTGTTGTCGTTCTTGGCGGCCCATCCGGAGAAAGCAGAGCAGCTCGAAGGGCTGTTTGGCAGTGCAGACGAGGACGGTGGCGGCACGCCGACCGTACATGAGGTGTGTACTTTAGCGTCCGAGGTTAGGTTTTAATGGCATCGCCAGTACTTATTAGTGACCAAAGTTATTGATGCCTGCATCTTCTTGAAAACTGTTGCATTGTATTACCAGCAATATCATTCGCATTCCTTCTTTTTGTGTTAGATTGGAGAGCTCATGGTTACCCTCGGAGTACCTCTCGAGAAGAGTGCCCCTGGCGTTGATCTCAAGCGGGCGTTCTTCATTGATCTGGACATCAACGGCGACGGGCACATCTCGCTGGACGAGTTTTTGGCCACCGTGGAGAAACGCACGGCGCACATTACAGCCGACACGTCAGTGGCGTGGGGCGAAATCATCAAGTGCATGGACTACAATAGGCTTGATGCGTCAGCGCTGTTTGAAAAGGTATGGCATAGCGCGCAATGCATTCATCCCATGAAGGCTGTGCCCGTAATTTAAGATCCGGCGAACGTCGTTTTTGTACCTTTTGTGCAACGACTGAATTGCTTTTAATCTTTACCACAGTCGTGCTTTTAATATTCACCTTTTCTGTACTTATCCCCTTGAATTTTCGTCTCACAGTACGACACAAACATGAATGGCTTATTGAGCGCTAATGAGCTGAGAGCACTGTTGCGGGAAATGGGCGCTCAAGTCAGCGACACCCAATTTTCACTCTTCCAAGAAGAAATGGACTTGAACAGCGACGGGCGCATTGGCCGAGGCGAGTTCATGAACGCGGTGGCAAGAAACCGACGCCAGATCGAAGCGTCCTCCTCCAGCCCCAATCAGACGTACGGTTCCATCACGGGCAATCATCCTGAGCCTCCCAACAGCCGCAATCCGAGTGCGCCTCAAGGTTACAGCAACCACAGCAGCGTGCCATCCGGACGAGGAGGAGCAACAGGAGGCGTAGGCGGAGCCGGAGGAGCAACAGCAGGAGCTTCGTCAGCAGCAGCGTGGCAAAAAGTGATGGGCCATTTGCAGCAAGTGCCGTCTGCCGCGGCCGCGATTGAAGCGCTCTTCGATGGGCTGGACACGAACCGCGACGGGTGAATGAGCGTGATTGGATTGCTATCTTTCTTTTGATGTGTAAAGATGCAGGAGAGGAAAGGCACTCGAAGAGTGCTGAACGTTGGCAACAGCACATCACTCCTATCTGATTAGAGCATGCTCTCATACATGTATAGAATTGCAGGCTTCCAACTCATCTCGAATTCTCCTTCTTCATTATGCAGGTATTTGGACATTCATGAGCTCACCCAGTGCTTAGGCCAAACCGGCCTCATACTGCCCCCACAAGACCTCGCCGTGTTCCATGCCGACTGCGACACCAACCGCGACGGCAGAATTACGCTGAACGAGTTCTTGGCGGCCGTGCAGCGCCACCGTTAAAGACACAAGGATGCGCTGGCTGACCGAGATAAAACAAACTTTCGCCCCGTGGAATTTTGCTGAAATACCGACGACCGGCGAGTGGTGAATATTCGCCATGCGAGCATAGAAGCTCGACCATTTACACTCGATGGAGAACTAGGAAGGGAATTAGAGCGGTTTGCTTATCGTACAATTCGCCGTGTCTCTTTTGGTTGTTGGCTCTGGCACTCACACACAAGAATAATGCATATCGACATCAAAAATCAATCGCGCGCTTGATATTTACCTTTCACTATTACTATTGAAGGATAAAAATTGAAGATATTAAACCAAATACCGTATTCATCGAAGTGAAAACGGCAAAAAGGAGATGCAGTTCCTACACCACAAAGCAGGCACGAGCCGGTATGCCCGAATGGCACTTCCATGTGCCTGTGCTTTGTGGTTAGTGGGGCCGCTCTCGTGCGCAAAGTGTGCGTGTGCGCGTGCGTGCCTTTTAAAAAAACTCGCGTATTTGTGTCGTTTGATTGACGTATCCGTATCCGCGAGGCCAGCGAAGAAGACAAACCTAAACAATCCCGAGAAGTCAGGCATCATGAAAATGCGAGAAAACGCTTGGTCAGGGCGGTCCTTGTCTAGGACGGTTATTAGCCGAGGTGACTCGGATATTGAAGAATCTCTGCCTCTCTTGCATGATTCTAGTAATCCTGAGGTGTCGTCTGAGCCATGCGTGTCGATGCAAATTATGCGTGTGATTATTTTCCCGCCGCGCGAGTGTGGTTTACCACTGGTGTTTTGGTTACTCGGCTGGCTTCTACTTTTGGCGTGGGCAGCAGAGGCTAAGGAGTTTTTTGCAGTCATTGAAAGTGCCTCGCGTTTGGGATAGAAGTGCCAGCTTGAGTCAAGTCCCTAGTGACTTCCATGTAAACCCCGGCCTAGGAGGCTGCAGTAACTCCCCGTTCTTGTTCACAATGATAGGTTCACTAGCGGTGAACATTGGTTGCTGCTCAACCCATTAGACATGAGTTGACCTGAGCTACGCTTCACTCAAGGCATGACTTCTTGGCGTATCCTCACGAAAATTTGGACGCTATTGAACTGCTCTGAATGACTCAAATGGACCCGTCCCGTAGAACGTTCATCGATCACTTGATGGCAACACGGCGTTCGAAACTCTCCAGGGAACTCCTTGCGTCTTAGTTTCCGTTTCCATAATGAAAGCTTCATTGTGGCTATGCCTCTGCATTGTTGTTAGCTGGTTGGGTTCCAGGAGTGTGGCTTACAATGACGTTGATATCAGTTATAGGAACTTACAAGAGATCCCGAATGACACGAACGTCTTCTTTATGGCAAAGAACTTCTTTGGCCCCAACGAGGAGGGCTGGCCGTCATTTGAATCGAAAATTTGCAGCTATGAATTGAATGAACTCTTAGGCCAGTGTGTTGAGGGTGCAACGCACGTGCGGCTGAATGTGCAGTATTACCAGTGGAGAGAAATCAAAGTCCCCGTAGCGGCCGAAGACTGCTTGGCGGGCTTCTGCGACCCCTTTCTTTACACGTACGAAAAAAAATGGTCCTCAATCCTGATAGATTCTTCTCAATTTCACGACAAGTCAAAAGCCAACCCATCTCAATATTCTTACCATTCGACTGAGCTCGTTGCGAATAAAACTGCGAAGGCTCGTTTCGCATCTGGGGAAGAAGTTTATATCCCCTTGGAGGCACTGCGTGAATCTGACTTCGCATGGAGACCCCTCAAAGGAGAACGCGGTTCGAAGAACAACTTTGATGCTCTTGTACCTTCAGCTCCATTTTACGTAGATGTCAGCTCAATTGATAAGCGCAGTAATCATATCTGCTACAAGTATGACAAGTATGGTGATCATGATTGGCCTTTCTGGATTGAAATTCCAGCGTCTGAAGAGTCAAAGGACCTTGTATTGTCTTCGGAGAGCACTGATGTGATTACCGAAGCTATGAAAGCTGCTTGTAGCGGTGCCCCTCAAGTGGGGGCCACTCGAATTTACATTGATGTGAAAGCGCAAGGGGCAATTTTGGTCCGCGGCGTGTCCTACGAAAAACCGCAGGATATATGGTCCCAAATGAAGACCAATGCCAAAGGGTTGCTGTGGAGCGAGGAAACTGGCCGTGTCATCGACATTGCCGTGACGCAAATGGAAGCTTATGAAACCAGCAATTACCTCCGATGCCGAAATTGCTTCGTCTGTCGTGCTACTTTTTTGTGCATTTTCGCTGTGCTTACTTTCGTAATCTGCGTGGCCGTATCAAGGAGGCTAAAACATGCTCCAGTGGCTACTGCGACAGTACCTCCAGGGGGGAGCGTAATTTACGAGAGCAATACCGACAGCGACGTTGGCCTCTTGAACCAAATTGGCGGTGTGTCGTCAGGTGCAAGTGGAGGTGACGAGGTCGGTGCCGAGAGTGATATTCGTGAAGACTCTGGAAGTCGAAGTGTCAGTGGTTTACTCACAAGGGAAATCAGCAGTGATGCCGACACGGACCGAGAAATTGTCAGTGACGCCCCTCGTGAAGTGCACGCCAAAGTTGAGGAGGGAGCCGACGAGTCGTATCATGGTGCGGGCATGGAATCATCAATTTCAAGGAACGCGATGGCAGCTGAAAGAAACCTCCGAGGGGGGCGTCAAGCGGGAGCCTCGTCAAATGCAAGCTGCATCGACAACAACAATGCTACTGCGGGAGAGTCCTCGGACGAAGTAGCAGTCGTAGGATCTCGCATGCGGCCTCATAACATGCGAACTTCGCGATCCCCGTCACCGTCCTCATCTGTTGAAACTCGCAGACAGTCGCCGATTCGAAACTCGCAACCAGCATCTTCATCGTCATCATCATCATCGGCCAATCCCCGGCGAAAACGCTCGCGACTGAGATCTAATAGAAGCAGGAAACGAAACATGCGTGATTCAGAAACGACACCCAGTGAAACTTTAGATCGAGATACCGGCGAATCTTCTGGCGAATCCGACCTCGAGCATGCACCTTTTTCACGCGTCTCGTCGATGGACCAATGATACATTTTGAGTACAGCACCCAAAGACTTTTGCGTTTAAAGCGCCAGGGCAGGCTTTTCTGCTGTGGCTCATGCCCATAAGATGAACTGGCATCCAAATATTTGCGCTCTCGTTATTTTTTCGTGTTCCATATATATCTATGTGTTGCGTGGTGGTGGTGGTGGAATTTAGATCCCATTTTAGCATTGCCCATTGTCCAATTTGCTACTTATTACTTACCGTGACCTCTAAACAACAGAAAAGCGGTTTCCCTTTACTGGTCTTGATCAAGCGCACCAAGTAGCCCTTTTCTTTTTCGCTCGTCTAGTTAATACTCCCCCCAAAAACAAGGAAAGGCAAGTACACAGCAGTCACAGAGGCACATGCAGAATACACTTGAGCTGCACATGCGCTAGAAAATTCGCTCCAGAAACTCAGAAAGCCAACGAAGGCTCCAAGTGGCGCCTTTCCTCCGAACAAGTCGGCGGGACTGAGTTCTCGTTCGTGTGTCACGTTTGCTTGGATGTCTTGGGCTCAGTCCATGCTTCTATAGATACCGGCTTATACTATCCAAAGCCCAAGCCCTAAATTAAAGATCTATAGAGAAACACCCCGTGGCCGTGGCCCTGTGGCATATATATCA
>Ga0307930_1001160_pt1 | contig 21162 bp, 11 predicted proteins | sample OrgLakmetageno46_FD_203161 | JGI IMG/M metagenome (GOLD analysis project Ga0307930, IMG submission 203161) | Saline water microbial communities from Organic Lake, Antarctica - #46 | ecosystem: Environmental > Aquatic > Non-marine Saline and Alkaline > Saline | place: Antarctica: Organic Lake...
CTCAAGTGCATTCTTTATGTGCCTCTGTGACTGCTGTGTACTTGTCTTTCTTTGTTTTTGGGAGAGTATTAACTAGACTAGACTAGACTAGATACAAATTCATAATACGGTTTCTTACGGTCTGGTGTTCCTCCTGAGTTGGCTCTATTTGGCATTTGCAGTGCCCTCAAAATTACAACTGATTTGCTTCTATTGCTGTGATTCGAACTCTTAGTGGAATTTGCCGGTTTCTTATTCATCAACGGCCAAGTCACCAAGTCCCAAGTCACAATACAGCAGGAGAAATCGACTGATCGACTCGTCAATTATAACGCCCAGCTGACGAATTGAACTCGCCAGTGATAACAACAAGCAAGTTCAAGCAAGAGAAACCGCCGAAAACATGCGCATGCAATGAGAAGAAGGCCATCTGTCTCTTTTAATCCCTCCATCTATTCTAGTTTATTTCATCAAAGCTCATGCTCTAAGCCTGCCAGGGCCTTGTTGATGTCAGATTCGAACTGCGACGGCGGCACTTGCTCGCAGTTCCAAACACTCGAAGGGTCGCAATGCTGGCCATAGGTGCGCACTTGGCCGCTTTTCAGCACCAAAAAGTAGCGGCCAAAGTTCCAAGGGATGTCGGGCACCCCCGTGGCTTGCTTGAGGGAGCGGTAGGCTGCACATGTATTGGGGCCGTTCACGTCGACTTTGGCCATGAGGTGGCCTTGGAAGCCCTGGTATAATGATGATGGCATGAAAATAAGCACACATGTATATGCAAGCACAACGACGCAATACGCAATCATATGCAAGCGTTGTTCGGACGGAGAGTGGAGAAAGCAGGGGGTGGGGGATTTCGGGGCGCTGAAATCCAAAATGTTAGAATGACGAGCCATTCTCTTCGTATAAGAAAGGTCAGGTCCAGTAGGCGGATTCAATCCTGCAGTATATCCTCCCAAGGACTCTAGAACGAAATAAAATGGCTACTAGGGAATTTAGTGCTGTTCCTTCTGCGACCTGTACCTGTCCCTCTGCGAACGCTTTGATCTCCTCGGGTGTTCCCGGTTCTTGCCCGCCGAATTGGTTGCACGGAAACGCGACAACAGAAAGGCCGCGGTCGGCGTACTTGTTGTGGATGGCCTGGTATCAGAAACAATGACACCGTGACAGACCACATGTGTGGTTTTAGCAGATTTGCAAGTTCGACGAGAAAAAATAGAAAAAGCAATAAGAAGGAAAAAAAAAAGGATGTACAACGAAAAGAGCAGGGAAGTTTGTTTAGGGATTTTTTCTCGTGATGCCCTTAAAGAATTTGTCCCCCAATCCTACACGCTACTTGTTCTAAAATACCGCGAGTTCCCGGTAATGGCTGTCGGTGCGGCCACAGTACGAAGCCACGTTGGTCACGAGCACGACCCGCCCGGCGAAAGCCTCCCCAAACGACACGCGCGCTCCGTTGATGTCGAGTGCCTCCACTTCATTGAAGTGGCTAGCAACGGGTTCGTAGGGCGCAGGCGCCGTGTATAAGGCGCAAGATTGCTTGCACGACACGAGCATGTACCCCGGGTTAGCTTCGCACCTGCAGCAGGACAGTAAATCCAAATCAGTTTCAAAGAACAAACAATGGGCAATTGTTGCGGAAAATCTCCCCACACTACCCCCTCTAGTGATTGGAAATCTCCATATAAAACGCTACTAAGTTAGCAGGGGTTTTCTGTAACAGCAATACTTTTTGTCAAGAGAGTCTGCGTTCTGAGAGGAATCACGAATGCCAGAACAACGGTTTCTTTTCTTTCCCTTCAAATTTAGAAGTGAAGCGTGGAGTGAAATCCACTGGCCTAGATGAAGACATTGGAAGATTCTCCATCGAGTATTTGTTACTGCTATTTTAGGGCTCTGAACTTACTCTCCAGCTGCAGCCCACGCCCCGCAGTTGTCGTGCTCGTCGGCTGCTACTTTCAGAGCCAAAAGGGCCAATGTAATGAAACGCATCGCGATTACTGCAGTATACAAAGATGGTTGAATGCGAAAAGTGAATACGATTTAGAGGCGCACACCCTAGAGCATATTGGACAATTGACAATTCAATACTCATGAAGTTATAATTGTGCCGAAAATTATTCATTCAGTAGACTGACTAGACTTTTTTTAACTATAAATTACAACTTCGAGCTTCGAAAGAATCACGAGACTCCTGTGAACACACCAGCAACGTGCTAGGGCTTACGTTAGGTTGCACGTAGAACTCACAGCTGCACTAGTAGATTGTAAAATGCTATTATTGAGACTAGCTAGCTTGGAAGCGCTGAAGTACTATGACTATATGTCTTCTTACTCTGTAGCAGTATCTGTAGTGTAGTGTGTAGTAGTCTTCTGACGTACTGTAGTAGCATGAGAATACTGTACTGAATGCGGAGTGTGGATGCAGGGAGAAATACATGGCGTAGCATGTGTGTTTGGGGTGCTCGGTGCTCGGTGAAATCCGGGATATTTCTGGAAAGACCGATCGCAGCATCGCAGCACGCCAACAGACACACAACTAAACGCTTTGTGTGGATTCAAGATATCTACGAGAGCCGGCATTAAAGTGCACCTCGAGGTGAAAAGGCAGTCGTTATCATGGATTCAAGCAGCACTGGAGGTTCATCTAAATTTTCTTCTCAATTCACCATCGAGCCATTAAACTTTCCTGCACCACCAGTGTATCGTCAGTACGATCCTCTGAGCAGGGCCCAGGTGCATCAGCAATATCTTGTTTATCCCGCTACAGCGTCTCCCAAGACATCGCCTGTTCTTAGTACCAGAAAGATTGCCACGAAGTCTCCACCAGCACGACCGTTTCAACGACTCTCCGAAAGGCTCGATCATCTCAGCAGCCTGCAATCTGATTCGAGCACGCGACGCTTGAGCCAGCACGTTGATACCCGTGTGAATTCCAGCCGGCAATTAAATCATGACTATAGAGCAGGCTCGTTCGATAGCTTTATTTCACCGAAACACCCCATGAGTTTTCATGTCAAAGATGGCCAAGAAGAATCAATGACTGGCAGCGCTTCAAAAAGTCCAAAGGATAGCCACGATGATCTCTGGGTGCGCTCCCCACAAATAGTTCAAAGCCGCGGGTCAAAAGGAACCGGGGTGGATTTAGAGACAGGCGCAAGTCACATGGTGCGCCTCACTCCAGTCGGCCATACCTACGTACAGTATGCAGTCCGGAATCAGCCCTATGTCAGTCATGTAAGCGAAGTGGTGACGAGCCGAGAAGAAGTGGCCAAACTTCGTGCGGCCGCAGAACAAGGTGCCGCTTGGGCGAGGGATAACGCGGCCTTGCGCGAGCAGGTGCGTGCACTACAAGCGGGGCTCAGCAATGCAAAAAGTGATAATGAGTCCTCATGCAAAGATAGTGATTTTGTTGACGGAACGGGCGATTTGCAGTCTTCTGGCCATGGTATGAGAAATGCTGATGGAATTCGCAGTGAGCGATCTCAATACCAAGGAGTGGGATCCGCTGATGGAACACGTGGTGTTCATTCGTCACAACAGCATACCTCTGAGGGTTCTGGTCACATTGATTTTTATGATTTGAACCAACGCGAGGCAGCGGTAAGCAAAGCGAGCCGTATAATGTGGGTTGATCGAAGGGGCTGTTAATTTATTAGCTGTCGGTCTTTTTTTGTCTCAACAGGTGTTCGCTTTATCTCACGACGAGCTCGCCCAGCGCTATTTAGAGCTATGGAAAAACAACAATCGCCTGCGTCTTCGATTAGCGGCCGCTATTGAAGGGGTCTACGACAACAGAGCTGAAAACAGTGACGGCAGTAAGGGCTTTTCAGGTGGGTCGAACCCGACCATCATGACCACGCTGGCAGTGCTCGAGGCTCGTGTAACGGAGCTTGAAGACGACAACAATGCCCTGGTAAAGCACACTATTATATGTAGCTTGTAAGATCCTTAAGTGTACTGTAGTATGTTTTTTTTTTAAATGTTTCACGGCCTTTGTTTACTGGATTCTCAGATCGGTGGCGCATTCGGCTCCGCGGATAAGTTGCGATCCCAGCTCGGGCAAGAACTGCTCGAAGCTTGGCACCGCAGTGGTGGTGGCAGTGGCGATAATATGACGCGCGGAATACTGCTTGACGGGCTGGTTGAAAAGATGGGCAAGCCCTCTCCTTCGCTTGCGGCTAAACTTGGCCCTCTCGACGACTGGCTTGCGGTAAATGTTGTCTTTATGTATTTAAAACATTTTACACGTAGTTCGGCAATGCGTGGAAATCTATTCATCTTTTGTAATTATCGGTGAAGCGATATAGATATGCACTGCCAGACTAGATTTAGACTTTAGAAATATCACACGGGATTAGGTTTGATTCTCTGCACATTTATGATCAGGAATCACATGGCGACCACTTCAGCATCATCCGAGGCATAGGCGGCTCTAAAGTTCTCCTAAAACCTCCTGGGATCCAGCACTTTCGTTCAGCCCTTAAGACATCCATGACACGCCAACGACTAATAGGGGGGCACGGAAGTGCGTCATCAATACAGGGCACCGACAACACGACTGGCGAGATGCGCGCCAAGAAGCCAATACAATTTGACGCTATTACTCAAACAGATAATGGTGAAATCGTGTTTGACGTCGAGGCATTCGAGATGGAGCAAGAAGCCGGGGTAAAAGAGGATATCGATCAGGAGCTCAAATCATCTCGAGATCAACACATGGAAAATTATGGATCGAACGACACTGCCACCTCGTCGTCAGTAGAGAACGACAATTTAGCAACAGGATCGTCGACCGATGGAGCATCCACAGAGTCGTCGAAGAAAAAGCTAAATCGGCGTTCTAGCTCTGCTTTGAAGGGCAAAAAAGCATCAAAAATGCTGAGTGTATCCGAAAGTAATGGCAAGAGTGGTGCCCTATACGAAGAAGATGGTGAAAGTGATGACAATGGCTACGAAGACATGAACAACGAAGATGCAGCGCGTCGGAGTCACGCCGAAAATGACCTTCCAATGAGCCATCCGTATCTTCATTCTCTGCACCCGAAAGGTCCACCGCCTAAGCAATGGACTTTTGAGGACGTCGTAAGTGGTGCCATGCAAAAGACGAAGACCACTTGGGGCAAGCTTCAAAGCATGGTAAATACAATATACACTTTGTTCTGACTCTGAATTCCCGTTTGGTGACACTTTCTCCCAGTACGCTAATACGGTATAATATATCGTCTACGAATAGGTTAAGACAGGTGATTGGCGAGAGCCCTTCGTGCGCGGAGGCTACTCGCGTGGGAAGCCTGGTTGCGTGCACAGCGACCCACTAGCGGCGCGGAAAACCTCATTAAAACGATTGTCTGCCAAGCAGAGCTGCCTGGTGAAATACGATCGTTGGGCCAAAGACGACGAGCGGCGTGTTTACACGTTGCGACAAACGCTTTATCTTTGCTATGATCTGCTTGAGAAGAAAGCCATTCAAGAAGCAGCACTAGAGAAGCAGAACAAGGTGCCTGAACTTGGCCATACCACTTTGCCAGATTTTTTCGAAGACTACTTCTTCCGAAGGCATGGTGTGGGCAAGTTGGCGAAAGCAGAGTTGCGCCGATTCGTGCATTCTCTGAAGCACTTCCGCAATGCAGATCGGCGTGCAGAGCTCTTCGGGCTCTTAGTGGGGCTCATTCGACCTGAACTCTTTTCCACCGCTCTTGGGGACGTCTTCATGACACTTATCAAGGTTGTTCATCGGAAATTGCTGACTCTGGCTATCTTTGCTAGTATATCGTTACCATTGTGCATTTTTCCACATACTTATCTTTATTGTAAATACTTTGACTGCCATACAGCGTCTGTTCTCCGATCAACTCGACAACATCTGCAACCAGCTCAATAGGTACGATTCACGCACTAAATTAAGCAACTTTTTCGTGCCGCTTCAGTCGGCGATCGCAGCAGTCATTGGCCAACCGGACGAGTTTGGCGGTACCATCGGGCAACGACTGAAGCCGGCAACTTGGGACAATCCGGTTTTGTTAGCACTATCGCAAGACGGTGCGAATGGAGCCCTTGCTACCGAGTGTTGACCTCGCCATGCATTAAAACTGTTTGTCAACACTGTTGCCTGCGTAGGGTTGCTCAATGATGAAGGCACCCAGCCGCGTGATAAAATTTCTTCCCGTATGTATCGTTTGATGTTATTCAAGGTGTCGTTGATTGCTATTCATTATTGCAGTACTGTTCAGCGAACTCACAAAAATGACTCCCTCCTCTCAGGAGCGGCGGGTATCAAGCGGGAAGTGCTCGATGCGTTCGACTCACTGAGCAAGAGCGGCGGGCCTCAAAAAGCCACCGACATTGACGACGTGCTCTTTTTGGTGCTGGATTACTTCCTGGGGCAAGCCATCGAAGCACAGCGCGCACTCCGGGAAGCGTTCTATACGTTGGATGAAAACGGGTCCAACACTCTGTCGTGGGACGAGTTCAACGCACTTAGTGCTCACGTAGGCCTGCACTACCATCGCAATGGAGTTCAGGAGCCTTTCACTGAAGAGGAGCTCCTTGCTGTCTTCAAGGTAAAAACGAATACTGACTCAGGTACCATTCATGCTTGAGGATTACGTGCGCACAAACTTTAAATTGCAGAGAAGATTAAAGTGTTTCTTTAGGCTGTCATTACTTACATTACAGCTTTTCTAAATTTAATGTCATATTTCTTCAGGCTGCGAACGACCTCGAGACAGATGGCGATGAGGATAACCTCGAAGATCCGGTAATCATGTCCATTGCGTGCTACCAGGCTGGAATGTATCACCCAAACAGCACGCGGACTGGCCACACGCAAGATGTGGGATTTGAAACGGCATCTGATGCAAGCACTGCTGCTATCACGCAGCAAGGTGAATGTGGGAATGAATTCTTACCCGACACCATTTTCTGTAGGCGGTGCGGCACTCGCAGGCCTAGTGCACCTGCCTCTTCGTAATGGCCAAATGCAGTCCAAACGGATATGGGTGAGCTCCGTAGGCGCGGTATTTGGCTGAGTTGAAGTGGGTTCATTGCGCTGGCTGTTTCTGTTTGGTGGCCTTTTCATGCCAGCCCCAGCAGGCCTTTATAAAAAAGAAGGAGAATCGTCTGTTCTTTACTGTTCGCTAGCTAATTCATAAAAAAATTGCTGTGTCAGAAGCTGCATTTCACAATCAAAGAGGCCACCAATGACTAGGCTTCAAAGAGCGTCCGTAATTCAGTGAAATGCCAATGCCAATCCCATGGGCGCCATGCCCGTAGCATGCGGCAAAATTCGCCGTGTCAGCCTTCCGGCCTTCGCCATGCCCTCCATCACCACATTAGTTCATCCACACCCCTTCAAAGGCATTATGCTATGGACCTTGATTCCTGCTATCATAACCGGATTCTTCGTTGGGCTGGCCACGTTTCTCGGATGCCTATTGCCTATTGCCTATGCCTATGACCTATGCCTCTGGCGCCGCGGCAGTTGCTCTCTGGTTGGGTAGCAAACTCTCGGCCGAATGGGCACAACCGGCCTGGGCAGGTGCAGTTGCCCTCGGGTTTTGCCCTCTATTTACCCTGCATCCAACCTATGTGGTCTAGTCTAGTCTAGTTAATACTCTTCCAAAAACAAAGAAAGGCAAGTACAGAGCAGTCACAGAGGCACATAAAGAATGCACTTGAGCTGCACATGCGCTAGCAAATTCGCTCCAGAAGGCCAATTAAGGCTCCAACTTGCGCCTTTCCTCCGAACAAGTCGGCGGGACTGAGCGCTCATTCGTGTGTACCTATCTGCTGCATCTGCTATGTAAGCATACTCTATTGTAAGTACAGTTTACCCCTCCTCCGTAGAAGATACTACTTAAATTATGTAAGTTGAAAAAAAAATGCACTAGTATGGTATAAAAAGAAAAAAGAGGGAAAAACCACACTTAGTAAATCCGAGAGAAGAACTGTGCTGCAACTAGCTAGCTTTATCCCGGGTTGAATGGGGGTAAGTATACTCTATTGTAAGTACAGTTTACCCCTCCTCCGTAGAAGATACTACATTAGTACTACATTAGGTACACTGTATTGCTGTAAATTCCAAATATTCCCTCACTTTTTTGTGTTTTCAGCTTTTTCGTTCTCTGAGGGGAATCCTGGAATAATAACGACCACAAGTAGCTCAAGCGCTCAAGCAGTGCATGTGGTGAGCGGTCGAGACGCCTTTGTAAAGAGCGACTGATCATGAACAACAGCAGCAACAATGATTTTCCTAATGGCGAACCTGTGAAGGCCGCGAAGCGTCAGCGCACACCGCATGCATGCGTAGCTTGCAACAGATCCAAAGCAAAGGTACGTATGCTTGACGCTTGAGGTTTGTATCGCTGATCCCTCGATCCTCTTTCAGTCCGTGAACAAAGTTAATAGGTTTGAACTCTTGGAATTCCTATTGTAGTGCTTCTCCCCCTTGCTTCTTCGTGAAATTCTGTCGTTCATCGGAAGATTGATCATCAATTACCTCTTTCTTTGTGCACCGATGTACTCGGGGTTTCTCTTGTGCTACGTGAGCAGTGCGACGCGCCGAGCACCGAGGCTACATGCTCTCGGTGTAGACGTCTCAAAGTTCCCTGTGAGTTTGCGCCGCCGCGGCCCCGCGGCAAGCTGGCCCGCCAAGGCAGCGAAAGCGTTTCGCCCCGGATTGCCAGCAGCGACCTCGCGGCCGCTCCTCGTGCTTCGTCTGCCAAGGCTGCACAGGGAGGAGGCGGCGGAAGTGGGCAGGCGCCGCGCCGGCCTCGAGGCAGTAGCAAGGGGCCTCGCGGCAGCAACGCCAGCACCATTGCAGCAGCAGCAGCACGAGGAGCACGTTCCGCCGCCACTGCGGCAGGAGGAGTGGGAGCAGGCGCTGGCAACGAAGGCTCGGCCATGGCAAGGCGCCTAGCGGCCGCGATGGCCATGCCCGGCGTCGACTCCAATTTGGACTGCGAGCAAGGGATCATGAAAGCCCTGGTGGAGCGGAACCATGAAGCCACAGACATTCCCATCGAGCTGCTGCGGGAGTGGACGCTGGTGGCGGTGCGGCGGCGCGACTGCGGCTTGCTGGCGCGGGCCATGACTCTGGCGTCAGCGGCGGGCCACAGCATGGGTGGGCTACTCGGCAGTTTCGGGTCGGTGTCCACGCTGCTCAGCGAAATCACGGCGTTGTTCCACGAAACCAACGACACGGGCTTGGGCTCTGGCGACGGCAACTCCAGCGGCCACTCCAGCGGCAACGGCAGCGGTACCTACAACTACCACAGTGGGGGCGGCGATGGGAGCGGCAACGCCTACTACACGAACAGCAGCGGCGACAGCTACCACAGCGGCAGCAACAGTGGCGACAGGAGCATCCCAGGTGCCACATCTTCGACCAGTGACAGCAACCCCGCGTTGCGGCAGGGAGCGCCTTTTTCGCTGCTGCCCATGGGCGTAGCCGGGGCTGGGTCACTGTCGGGCCTGCCTCCGCTACCGGCGTCCATGTGCTGGCTCCACGACCACTCGTCAGGAGCTCAGCTGGGCTTGGTGAAGCACGTGGTCAACGGTGTGGCGACTTTTTTCTCGAACAAAGCCTTTGAAGCCTACGTTCTGAGCCGAGAAATCTTGCAAGCGAGTTGGCAGGCCCAAGGACGCCCTTCCACGGAGCTCTTCATTCATCCTGACGACGTGTTCAAAGTGTGCAGCCACGTGGGGCGGCTCTGGAAAGGCCTTGCCTTGACCATGGTGTGCAACGAGATGATTCCAGGGCTAGCCGCAGCGGCAGAAAGAGGAGGCAGCGGGAGCTTTCCGCTGTCGCTGGACACGGTGAAAGAGTGCGCGCGCGAAGTGCACGACGTCGTGCGGCTGTGGGTGACCTGGCCCCGGCGGGGCTACGTGCAGTGCCGCGCCCGCGTGCACTTGGTGGTCACCGTAAACCCCCAGGGCCAGCAGTCGAGCCACTTGGCGTTTGGGTTTCGCGCGCTAGCGCCTTCCGAAAGCAGCAGCAGCAGCGATACCGGCCACCACTACCACCACTACCCACACAGTAGCAGTAGCTACGCGCGTGCTTCTCAAGCCTCCCCCACGGAGGAAGCTGGCATGGGCATGGACGTCCGGGCCGTTGGCGGTGGTGGTGTTGGCGGCAGTGGCGGCGGTGCTGCAAGCAGTTCGTCGTCTGGTGTTCATCCCTCGATGGCGTCTCCGCGCACCGGCTTGCCGGATGCTTTTGCGTTTGGCGCCGCCATGGCGGCGGCCTCTCGCTCGTCTTCTTTGCCGGCTGCTTCGTTGTCGTCTTCAGTGGCTGATGGGACTGCTTATGACGCGGCGTCTGCGTCCGCGGCAGAAGCGGCGGCCGCGTTGTCGTCCTTGTCCTCCTCCTTTTCCGCTCCGAGTGGCGTGACCTTTGCTGACCTACCCGCTTCCCAATCGGATGCGTCGACACCTATGGCAAACATGCATTCGCTTCGCTCCGGCTCGGAGCCTTCCTCGTTTTCGTCCTCGTTTGCTTCGTCTTCGTCCTCGCCCTCAAACACGTCGTCAGCGTTGGCGGTGCTTCGGGCTCGCTTAGCGCCCCTTGACACCAACGCCCCAGCGGGTTGCGTGACCTCGTCGGTAGACTGGGGCAGCATTGGCGCCAACGGTAGCTTCGTGGTCAACGGCAGTTTCGTAGTGCCGGGCACTGCGGACAACGACGAAGGTGCCGTCAACGACGAAGGAGCAAACAACCAAACAACTACCCATCAAGGCCCATCTGGTGGGTCCGAGGGAGGAGCACCTGCCAGCCGTGCCTTCCCTTCTCCTACTAATCTCCGCGAAGGAGCTGGCTTGCCAATTTCAACGCCGCCAGCAAATGGCGCCCAATTTTTTAGCGGTGAGGGCGAAGAGTTTTGGGACGCAGTTACAATCCTCGCGAAGGATTAGCTGTTAAAGAGTGGCCCCTTCTTTCTTATTTCTCGACTTATTCAACCGACTCCGTAGCTCCCATAAGCGCTGCGTTCGTAGCATGTGTTGTGTCAGCCTTCGTCATGCCTTTCATCATCACATTAGTTCAGCCAATCTTTTTCAAAGGCTCAGTGTCATGATGCCATGGACCTTGATAGCTACTATCACAATCGGATTCTTCGTTGGGCTGGCCACGTCGCTCGGATGCCCATGACTCGGGTCTTTTTCAAAGGCTCAGTGTCATGATGCCATGGACCTTGATGGCTACTATCACAATCGGATTCTTCGTTGGGCTGGCCACGTCGCTCGGATGCACATGACTCGGGCGCCGCGGCAGTTGCTTACTAGCTGGGTAGCACACTCAAGGCCGAATGGATGCCCTGAGATGACATGGGGTCGGACATTGAAAAGGACTCTAAAGTGCAAAGGAATACCGGTCAACTTCAAGGAATGGCGTGCCATAGCAGAAGATAGGTCGAAGTGGAGATCACGGACGTACTCGAAACCTATGCCTCCTTCCGAGAATTGATCCTGCAGGGTTCATGAGAGTAAAGATGAATATTGCATTGCGCAAAAGGACACTCAGCCCAGTCAGACTTGTTCTGGAGGATTCATCAAAACGCAGCTTTATGCTATTTGTTGTTGTTTCTTTGCAATTGGGGAGTATAATCTAATCTAATCTAATCGGCGTGTTTCCATTGCCACTTCGGAATTCAGAATCCAGTTCCGTGTTAGTTCCTCTTTGGTCTATGATTTATGAGACAGGCCCCGAAGGGCCGGAATTAGAAGATTTATGACATGCATAGTTTAAGCGTTATGTTATATGGATATGAGGAAGGCCCGATATGTCTCAACGAAAGGCCATATTAGCGAACAGAACACAAAGGAGGAAAGGAGATCGGCAATTAGAAATTAGGAGATGGGAAGATAAGGGAATTGGCATTTCAGAGAAGTTAGAGAAGGGGCCATGGCATATGCAAAAAAACTAATTACCCCACCGACGAGCTAAGCCAAGCAGCAAGCAGCGCACTGCAAACACAACAAACGGCCACTTCATGGCCCATAACTCATAGCTCATAGCCCTAAATGCCCCTCTAGAGAAACATCATTTTTGTATATGCCTGCGGATCTATTACTAACAAGTGGTTGCATTGTGCGTTGCGCTTGGTTATGCTTTCGTGCATCTGCGTTTTTTGTGATTAATACGTTTGACGATACTTCGCATAGCTCAATAAAGGTCTTGATGCTGAAGTATACTATTTTCAGATTTGAAGTTTGCTCCTTGTGGGTTCTGTTAATCATAGCGCCCAGCAGAGTCTGCGCCAATATTCAATGAGAATGGTTGTTTCGCACTATCAATTTGTTCGCGAAGAAAAATTCGAGCAAAAGAGAATAAAGGCCCAATTGTGACAATACTTAATCATTCCAAATCGAAGGATTTAATTATTTTTGGTTTGTACGCATCCCGGAGTCCCTGTGAGAGGACTCGTCCACGCGATAGTCGCTCTGGCTCTGGAAGTGCCACACGCTCAGACATTTTGCTCATTACTGCTTGGAGCATATCTTTAAACTCTTGGGCCACTGGAATATTTAAACAGCAGTGGAAAAAGAACACAAATTGTCAGATGTAATAAGCAAGCATAAGCACAATTAGTCACAATTCGACGTACTATCATCCATTTTTGATTTCAGTGCGGCAATATCATCATCCTTTTTGGAGAGAGCTGCAACATGATTCTTCTTTAAAGCCTGGATTCCAAAGTCTAATTCATCTCTGGCGTCATGCAATTCTTGTATTTGGGAAGATACTTTGACAATTCTTTCAGTCAAGGATTCTTTCATACTCAAAAAAGATGAAGTGAGCTCTTTCCGTGTTGCTTCATGAGCTGATTGTTCTTGAGCTAGCATCCGCATCGCTACACCTCTTTCGTGCTCGGCTTTAGACTTTGCTTCCGAGGCTTGGCTGGCAATTTCTGTCCGTTCTCCTGCGATTACATGGAGCCAAGAAGGTAAAGGTACATAATACGCCAACACTTTATATAATGCAATTCAATAGATGGCTGGGCGTAAGACAATGAAAACGCACTTAACTCGTAGGAGAGAGATTGAAGCTTGCATTCCTGGCGGAGACTATACGTTGTCCCAGCACCCGGAAGCACGGTCGCAGCATCATTATTATCTGCTACGGATTGTTTCTTCTTTTTCGGGGGCATTTCAAAGTAATTGCGCAAGCGTTAGATTTCTGAGTGCTTTATGATTCTATCGGTAGTCCACTAATTATTTGATAAAAGTATCAGGTAGATCAATACCATTCTGATCTGTAGTCTCTACTACTATTCATAATGATATAACCCTTTTACTAGCACTTCAGTATATCATATAAGCCGTGAGTCTCTAGATTTCTAGATGATCAATATATCTATGGTTTCACCATTCAACTTTTCTCCAAATATATCCAACAATATTGAATCGTATATGGTAATACCGTTTTAACAAGTATTTCCGTTTGATTCGTTGTAAAAATGTTTGATTTACATGTGATAGAGCCGTGGCACACCCAACGGAGTTATTTCATAGAGGTTTCACTTTCTCGCCAGTTCCAATGGGGTCTCCGGTAGGCAAGCTACCTGGCATGCCAGGAATTCATGCTGCAACACGAAGAACACCAGCATCAGTTGGCTTAGTTGAACCTGCCCCAAAAAGAAGCTCTGTTCAGGATGTGGCGGTACGTTAAACTTGATGATGCGCATGCGCATGATATCGGCCCTGACATACATTTTCTTCTATGTCTCAATCCCTCACGAACTATCATCGTACTAGGAATGGCTCCATAATAAAAAAATGTACCGAGCTGCTGCTCCTACGTTTGCAACTCTCTACATTTTGTGGTCGATACCACTTCGGCTAGTCTTTTTACCAGGATTTGCCTACTCTGCGGCAAATTCACCCTTCTTGCTTCTCGATTACACTTCCGATGGAATCCTCATTCTTGAACTTTTCGTCATTTATTTTCGCAAAGAGCGTAATAAATTCACAAAGGTGGTACCATCACTAGATAGTACAACGGGGTGTTCAGCTGGTAGTGTGCAACCTGCTGCAGGAAGTCTGAAGCGTAATGCACTGCACTCAATGAAAAGTTTCAAAAGCATAGTTGAGTCAACTGAAAAGAATTCTTTGATGCGCGCCATGGCCATGAATCACGGAGAAGGTCAAGTGAAGATGAGCTTAAACAAGACGACAGTGACGATGCTTCGAACCTCCCGTTGGGTCCGCTTTGTCCACTCATTTCGATTGCTCGTATGTGCCATTGCTGTGGCTCCATTGGAATTTATCGCCTTTGCGTCTGATTCTCGTGTTCCTCTCACGATTTTTCGAACAAATCGGTTACTTGTTGTATTGGTTTCAAAGAGAATACATGACCGCATGTACCGCTATCTTGAAGAGGGGCGCGTGCTACTCAACACTGGCATTCAAAGAACAATAACCCTTGTCATTATATCCGCAATAGCAGGGCATTTTGCCGCATGCGCTTGGTTTCATCTCGCTTGTAATCTCGCTGGGCGAGGACAACGACAAAACTGGGCAGAGCTAAATTTTGGAGGCGAAAAGCCCTTGATCACTCTGGATAAAGATGGAGAAGTAATCATGTTGATGGCATGGGCGAACTGTTATTTGAGATCAATATACTGGGCTCTCATCACAATGATCACTACCGGTTACGGAGACATCGTGCCAGTCAATTATGAAGAAACAATACTGGCAGTTTGCAGCATGTACGTGGGCATTGGTCTTTGCACAATATCAATTGGAAATTTGACCCTATTATTCTTGAGCCTAGATCGAGCCTATACCGACCATCAGAACAAAATGGACTCTTTAGCCAAGTATATGAGTTATCGCAGACTGCCGAGAGAGCTATCGGATCGCGTCACTGCATTTTACGAATACCACTGGCTGAATTTCAAAGGCGTGAACGAGCAGCAAATACTTGCAGAGCTCCCAAGCACGCTCAAACAAAAGATTGCTAACCAAATCACTTGCGAGCTCCTCCAAAACCTCCCCATTCTTCGACGAGCTAAAAACAGTCTTCTCAATGCGCTTTCTTCATGCATTGAGAGTAGTGTTTATTCGCCCATGGATGAGATTCTTGCCTCTGACGTGGTCCAAAATGGCGCACTAATCGTGTCGAGAGGAATCGCTGAGGTGGTAGACCTCACAAAAAATCGGAACGTCTTGCAGCGCCTTGAGCGAAGTGACTCTTTTGGGCTGTCCAGTTTGTTTGAAAGTTCAAAGAGTGAAAACGCAGTTGTAGCGAAGACATATTGTGAGATCTTTTCTCTGCCTGCTGAAGATTTTCAACACATATCAACGGAGCAGTGCACCCCCACTCAGATAAGTGAAATGCACACAATAGCCATGAAGAGTTCAAAATCAACGGCCAAAAAGATGCTCCTCACTGGAGGCCTAGACGAATCGCATGTTTATGCTCGTGGTCTTCGCACTGCATTTGTGCCTGACTCGCTATTTCGGCGAACCTGGGATGTTGTGTTATTGGTTGCATCATCTTATTACTGCTGTTTCTTACCGTATTGGGTGGCCATCTCATTCCCTCCACAATTATCTGGTGGTTTCCTTGAAAATTATGCCGGCCTCTCTGCCTCATACTTTTTCGACGGCATTTTTCTCATTGACACTTTCTTACGATTCAACTTCTTCTTTTTCAAGGAAGAAGGGATCCTTGTTGTTGACCCTGAAAGAATTCGATTAAAGTTTCACAAGGACACCTCCATTGCCTTTGAGGTAGTGTGCGGTATACCTTGGGATGCTCTGGCCTTTGCTATTGGTGGGAAGTATAGCCCAATGCTCCGATGCACAAAATTACCTCGTTTATATCATTTGCCCAAGCTTGTGCAAAATGTCGAACGAAATGCTCAGAGGCTTTGCGTTATTTTATCTGCCCCGTTCAGGCGACTTCTCAATTTGAACGTAGCTATGTTTCTGCTATGCCATTGGGTAGGCTGCTTTTTTATTCTCATGGGACGGATTTCACAAAACGCTGGCGACGATAACTGGATTGATTCTGACTCTTCAGATCCAAGATTCACATTACCGCCTCATGGCAGTGCACGTCTCCCTTCCAGTTTATATCTCCGCGCAGTATATTGGGCAATAGTGGGCATGTCTACGGTTGGGTATGGTGACATCGTTCCAAAGAGTACAATCGAAATGTTCTTTGCAACGATTGTTGTCCTCTTCGGTGGCTTGATTGTACCTGCTATGGTTGGAGGCCTTGCCGCTTGTGTATCGAATCTTAATCAGGCCCAGACCAGTCACCGGGCCAAAATATCTCGCGTACGCGACCTTCTCGTGCGTCGCAACTACTCCTCGGTCCAAAGCTTTCGCGTTCTGCGCTATTATAATTATATCTGGTCTCGCCAAGGAGGCATTGACGAAGTTTCCATTTTGAATGAGCTTCCCGGCCCTTTACGTCAACGCGTTGCGCTCGCTATTGCTGGAAAGACTTTGACGAGCCTTCCATTCTTTTCCAACATGCCAGTCGGTGTGATCAATAATGTAGTCTCAGTGCTAGTCCCTCGCATTTTTGTGCCTGGCGATATCATCATGCAAGCAAACATTGTTGGAAAGGAACTTTACGTCATCGAAAAAGGTATTGTGCATATATGCTCTCCAAATGACGACTTGACGTATGCGGTATTAGGTCGTGGCGAGTGTTTTGGGGAGTCGTGTCTGTTGACAAAAGTAACAACCCGGTGCAGCATGGTCAAATGCTTCACTTATTGCGATTGTTTTGAGTTGTCAAAATCAGATTTCAATGAGGCCCTAGAAGGATTCCCTGACGAGAAAAGTGCTTTTCTAGCGGAGTTGGATTTTTCCTTGAATGGTAAAATCATTCTTAACAATCGGCTCACTGATAATGTTCGAAGGCATCGTGATAAGATTCTCCAAAGAGTTGAATCCTTTCACTTGCCCAAATATATGAATGATCGTAGTTTGTGGAAAGGGAACTCTGGTGGGCTTGAAAGCACTGATACTTCCACCTCAAGCTCTTCTATAAAATTGGCAGTGATGCAGCTCGATCAAAGCATAGTTGCAGTTGCGACAACAGGAACAATTGCTCATGAAGTGTGGAATAGCGTGTTACTAATTGTAGCCTTTTACAATGTTGCAAGTGTTCCCTATCGTATCGCATTTGTCTCTGACCCGAAATCATATGTAATCGATTATGCAATGGACCTTCCATTCATAATTGACTTGACTATGTCGAAGTGGCTGCAATTTCGCGGTATTGACAGAGTCGATGGAATTATCGAAGGCGAAGATCAGCCTAAGCATGGCGCCCTGGTCTTTTTGCGACCACACGTTTTGGAATGCATCGCAGCGTTTCCTTACGACATATTTGTACTCGCCATATATTTGATTCGTATGAAAAGTCGCTCATTCGGCTTGGGCAATGACTGGGCACTTTTCATGGCTTTGGCTCGTCTACCAAAGATTCTTCGCATAACGAAGCTCTTCAATCTAACTCGAACACTAACAGTTTCTCTCAGTGACCGCTTTCCACGAGCATTAAATATCACGGTTGTGCACCTTGCGCAGCTTTTAATAGGCGTAGCCCTCGTCTCACATTGGGCAGCTTGTGGATTTTTCAGCTTAGCCCGCTTTAAGAATTATTCAACGCGAAACACCTGCTATGAAGAAGTTACACTTGACACTCTTAGAGCAAATAATGATTCGAGCTCTATTGCATCCGCTAGAGCACAGTGCATTTGGCGCCGCACTTGGGTACTCCTTCAGATCGAGAACGAGCAACTATCTGCTAGTGGATATCCTGGCCCTGCCGCGGCTGCAGCGCAATACGTACGAGCACTAAATTGGGCTTTACCGACTTTGGTAGTAGTAGTGATCGGTGACACTTACCCTACGACATGCACTGAAACATTTTACGCTTTCATGAGCATCTTTTTGGGGATGACAGTGAATGCAGCTATTATTGGCAACATTGCAGGCCTCGTTTCCAACTTAGAAACAGACTCAGCAACTCAAAACACCAAGATGGATGCCTTGAACGCGTATATGCAACATCATGATATTCCATTCAATTTAAAACAGCGAGTTCTCCAGTATATGGGCTATGTGTGGAGTAACCACCAAGGTGACACAGTGACAGATGAGACTGAAGTGCTTTCAACGCTGCCTGTCACGATCCAACTTGATTTGATTGATTGCAGTAAGCTGCCATACATCAAGAGGTGCCCCTTTTTTGACTTCTGCTCCGATGATGTTCATCGTGCTCTCGCCTCGGCACTTCAAGCTGTAAGGTTTGCCAAAGATGATATCATAGTGCAACAAGGTGATCTTGGGGCTGAAATGTTTTTCTTGGTAAGTGGCACCGTTGAGGTTGTTTCATCTGATCGCTCGATGGTATACGCTACCCTCGATGCGGGTGCATTTTTCGGGGAGCAGGCCCTCTTTTATCGCCAGCAACGCACGGCAACGATTCAAGCAGCAGACTGTTGTGAGCTCCTCATCTTAACCAAGAATGATCTCGACAACGAACTTTTATCGCGAGATTTCGATCTCACTTTAATGAGAAGTATTTTCGAAAACTTGAAGGAAAGTAATCAGAAACGAAACTCTGCTCTATCTATGAATTTGAAAAAGAGCGAAGAAGAATCATCAAAACTCCACCGGTTGGTCTTTCAAGCATCTTCAACCGAAGAAGTTACAGAATTCGGCACTGTGACGGAGCACTTTCGCCCGGGGTCATGGATTCGCTTCTTCTGGGACTTCCTGATGGCATTGTGCACTATTTACACTGCAGGCGTCATTCCCTTCCAGGCTGCGTTTTCTGAAGGGTATGCCTTTGACTTTCATGTATTCTTCAATTTTGGGGTGGATGTATTTTTCATGAGTGACCTCGTTCTTCGAGTAATCATCTTCCCACGCCTTGCAAATCAGACTGATGACGAAATTAGAGAGAGAGAAAGTGGTAGCGTTGGAAGTTCCTCAACATTCAAAATTGCTCTAGATGTAGCGGGTTCACTGCCGCTAGAATTCCTCTGTATGCACTCAAGCATTGGCACTGGTTTGATGCATCAGTTTCGACTCGTACATATCATTCGTGTACATAGGCTCTTCGACTACTTTAAGCTCATGGAAGATTACGCGTCGATAGCTTGCAAACTTCGCATGTCTTCGTCAGTTGCCCTCATCTTCCGCATTGTAACATTGTGCCTAATCATCAACCACTGGTTTTGCTGCATTTGGTTCGGCCTCCATCGTTTTCAAGCGCCGTTCCGTAACCGAACTTGGGCCTCGACTTCAATGATGCCGCTGTCATATTACAACGACAAAACACAATCCATGTCAATTTGTGACAATGGTTCAACAGGAAGCGAAGAATTCGTGGTAGGATGGAGTGAGTGTTATACCCGCGCGTTTTATATGGTCACCGTTACCTTATCAACGGTTGGATATGGGGACATCTATCCAACAAACAGCCTCGAAACAATATGGGAACTGATTGTAATCTTGACGAGCTGCTCGCTGTGCGCATCTATCATTGGTGCATGGCAAGCAATCCTCAAGCAAATTGACGAGCGAGGGGACAATGCATTCAAGGAAAAAATGACAAGGCTTATGAACTACATGAAATACCGCCGTTTTGAGCCAGCATTGAAGAATGCAGTGATGCTTCATTATGCTCATCTTTGGCACACAGCGCGATGCCTTGACGAAGCCGCAATCCTCGACGACCTTCCAGCCCCTCTCCGCATAGAGATTGCTCATATTGTATCAGGCCAGGCCCTCAGAAAGATTCCTATAATTCACGATTCTTCGGCGCTGACGAAGAAACGCCTTGCTGGGGCTATGCGAAAGCAAATCGCAGCAGCGGAAACATCTATCTACGAGGTTGGTGATATTGGCTTTGACGTATACTTCATTTCAAGTGGAGCTGTACGGGTAAAACTCAATGATGAGGACTACAGAAGATCAGATGCGCAATCATCAGCTGCTGCAGCAAACAATTCCCCGTCATCACCTCTGACTCTCGCAAGAAGACGTGCGGAAATTTTAGGTGATATCTACCGCGAAGGAAATCATTTCGGCGAAGGTTGCCTGATGTCAGTTGGGGGAACACGTATTGAGGATACGGCAGCGATTTCGGTGTCAGAACTATTCACGATATCAGTCGAGAAACTTGAGGGAGTGCTTTCATTTATGACTGAAAGAGATAAACTAGAGTTCGTGAGTAATCTTTTGACTCGCAACGGATCAGTGACGCACACGTCCAGCGAAGCACAGAGACGTGGGTCAGCAGCATCGCCACCAGTGTCTCCATTTCATACTACTTCAGATCAAAAACGGAGAGGTTCTGGCCGACGCAGCTTCGTCAAGCAATTAAGAGGGTCAATGATTCAAAAGCCAGCACTTAAGAGCAAAAAGTTGGCTGCTACTTTTGGCCAAGTCAAAAGGCCTTCTGCGTTACCGGCGCTTAGTGCTTCAATTGCGAGCAAAATTAAAATGAAGATGGCAGAAAAAGCTCAAAATGCGCGAATGAAAGTTTCAGAGGAAGCAAGTTGCCCAGAGGACAAGGATTAAGAGTGAAGACAATGTTTTGTATTAGGTGCGAGTGGCTTTTCTCTTTGATCTCTTCTGTAAGTTCAGGTAACAAAGAGCACTGGAATTGTGCTTAAATTACATCCCAGCAATGGCTTCAAACTTCAAAAACTTCAAAAAGCAGCGTTTTCTCCTTGACTTAATCTTCTGCTTTCGTAGTTTATAGTTTAGGTGCAGTGCGATCAGACCAAAGCTAGGGACTGGAATTAATCGCCAAAATTCAATTTTCTTTTATTTTTTTGTCCTCGTATCAAAGCCCCTGCTCTGCGAGCCAATCGACTTTCCTAGATTTTAATTTACCTGGCCTCGGCCCATTACCTGTAGAAGTAGTAGAAGTACTAGGCAATGGTTTAATAGCAGAGGTTATAAAAGAAAAGGGAAGTGCACAGTAGTTATGACTTCAACCTCTGTAACTGCCCCTTACAGGGGAGATCAGTTTCTACAATCCTTAGGCCAGCTGTAAGTTTTAATTTTTTATGATGCATGTTTATGTTTTTTAATAATGAATCGTGTCTGTGGCACCTTGGTTCCTTAATGAGGATTGAATTGTAATTATTTTTCGAGTTTTCAGACATGCCTTGGGCGCCTAGTCATTCGCGCCGTCGT
>Ga0307930_1001161_pt1 | contig 21146 bp, 19 predicted proteins | sample OrgLakmetageno46_FD_203161 | JGI IMG/M metagenome (GOLD analysis project Ga0307930, IMG submission 203161) | Saline water microbial communities from Organic Lake, Antarctica - #46 | ecosystem: Environmental > Aquatic > Non-marine Saline and Alkaline > Saline | place: Antarctica: Organic Lake...
CCTGCCAGACGCAGCATACCGCATAGCATTTTCAATAAGTGCGTTTAGGGCTTGCCGAATCCGTGCTTCATCGCCCCTTACTAGCGCAGGTTCGAGTTCGTGTTCGAAAATAATTTCATTGCTTTCAATATCTGGTGCCATGCTTCTCACTACCGACAGAGCGACATCAGCGAGATTGATGGCGTCTTTTTCAAACTTAAATCGTCCAGAACTTAGGCGCGAGATTGTCTCGAGGTCATTTACAATGTAGGACAGGGTATCGATTTGACCAATTAAAGACTCAAGTAAATCCCTCGAAGCTTGAAAAGTACCATCAGACATTCCTTGAAGGCGTCCTCTCAACACGGTCAATGGAGTGCGCAGTTCATGAGCAATTGCGGCGGCTGATTCGGTTGATTCACGCTCCGCAGATTCCAAATAGCGTGTCATTTTATTGAACGAAAGAAGCAGATCACGTGCCTCTAGTGACACCGCGAGATTGTGATCTACCTGAAAATAAAAAGCGCCACTCGCCACTTCTAGAGCTGCATGAGTGACTGATTCAATAGGTTGACTAAGACGTCGCGCCATAAATATACCAATAAAAACCGAGAAAATAATTGCAAGTGAAACGAAAACTAATAGAACCACAAGCTCGCTAACGGCGTAACCTTCGGTCCAGGATACTGAAAACAAATTGACTAACGTTGTCAATGCTTCAGCATTTACAACGTCATTCTCAATAAGCGCCGTTAACGTTTCACGATTGTTCGGGCTCAGGCTCTCCATCCAACGTTCTTGAACGTAAATATAAAACCCGAGCATACCAAATATAAAAATCGCTAGAGTGATCACTGCGGTGAAAATCATCGCGATTGCAAGTTGCGTGCGAAGGTGCAAACGTTTGTATCTCATAGAAGCGGCTCGAGACGATAGCCAACACCTCTTACAGTTTGCAGAAATCCTTTAACACCGGCCGTTTCTAACTTTCGCCTAGCGTTTGAAACATGGCTGTCGATGGTGCGTTCTAATGCTTCCCCCTCGGGGAGACAGGAGTCAATAAGCTCCGACCGACTATATGCGCGCCGTGGGGCAGCAGACATATGTGCGATCAATGAGAACTCTGTATGTGTTAAAGGAAGAATTTTTTTATCCTCCCCCTCACAAACGAATACTGCATGGGCACTTGAATCTATATCCAACATACCCACTCGTATTAAATATTCGTTGTTATCAGAGCCATTTGTGCGGCGTAACACGGCCTTAACTCGCTCGACCACTTCAAGCGTGTTAAATGGTTTAAGAATGTAATCATCAGCCCCGAGCCGCAATGCGGAAATCTTCTCAATGTCTTCCGCCATTGCCGTAAGCATAATGATTGGCGTATTTGAAACCTTACGGATATCGCGTAATACATCGACTCCATCGCGTTTTGGCATTTTGATATCAAGAAGAATAAGGTCTGGACTTAACTGTCTGAACAACGTGTAAGCCGAGACACCATCGGCTGCCTGAATAGTACGAAACCCAGCTCCTTCCAAATAAGAAACAATGATTTCTGAGATTTCTGGTTCGTCCTCGACCACTAATATTAGGGAATTTTTCATAGGTGAATTATGTCTGCTCGTCCATTAGACGTCCGTTCAATTAACTATTTGGGATTGTTCATTTTTTGTGAACAACACGTGTACAGCGTCAACTATCTTGTCCGGTACGTATTGACTCAGTAAAAAATCAAACTTATCGCCAGATTGTCTCACCAAGAGTGTTGTGTGACTAACTGCTCATTAGCTGCGTCATTTTAGTCTGATAGCTCTGGTCGCGTAATCTCCATTCGTTAATTCGTCGCTGGAGGGTCCTGATTTGGCTATTCGTGTATTGGCCAGGGTGCTTTTCTGAGAGCCATTCAATGATTTCACGAGCGTAGCTTTCAGGCTGAAGCTCTAGCTTGATCTGGATTTCATTCCAGACTTTCTCAAACGGGTCTTTTCTGGTGCGGTAATTTCTTGGCAAACTCTGCTTATCTTTTGGCTTCTGATATCGGAAATGATCACAAACATTTGGTACAGACGAGAATTGATCAAGAGCGACCGGCTCTACCAAGCTAATGTCATCGACTTCCACCAGCCCATTCTGGCTCCAGGCAAAACTCCACAAGCTGGCTTGTAGCCGTGTCAGCTCGGCCATGAGGTAAACCGGGTCAAGCGTTAAGTGCTCGGCTTTCAATCCCTCTTTGGTCGCCTCAGAGACGTCTGAGCTGCGAACAATTCGTTGGTAGGGGGTTAGTGTCTCAACGTACTGTTTGGACACCTTGCCGCCTTGACGAGTCTTTTTTCTCAACTTAAGCGATGGTTGAAAGAAATTGACCTATTTTCCCACCACGCAATAAAAACTTGCCAAGGCCTCCCAGGCTTTCGTGCCTTGGAAACGGTCATAACCGACGAGCCGACGAACAACCGGTCTATTCTTTTCTTCTACGTAGGCCTGGTCGTTCTTTTTGTATGCACGAGCACCCGTAAAAGTGATTCTGTGAGCTTCACAGAAGTCGAGCATTTCAAGGTTGATGAATTCGCTATCACTATCAGCATCAGTATCAGTATCGAGGCCATTTAGCTCGAAAGGCATCAGTTTGATAGCAACGATTATACCGTTAATCACATCGGCCGCACTCTTTTTCAGTAAAGGCATGCACCTAAGCCAGCCTGTCGATACATCAATCATTACCAGAGTGTTCAAAAATACGCCGTTAGGATCTCCGCCACAATGGGCAAACAGGTCTATTTCGAGAAAACCTGGGGTAACGTCGTCCCAGTCAGCAAATGTGCGAACCTGAATTTGATTCTTCAGCAAGGTATGGTCAATGTGATCAAACAGGCCACGAATATCGTACTCCAGCACCCAATCGCGCTCCCAGCAACGCTTGCGCGTCACTGCTAGTGCATCATGTGCTGACTTGCCTCGGCGGTCACCATAAGAGTCGTCATGAAAGACCGGCTCCAGAATCGGTTCGAGCGTCATTGTGACGACGGTCTGTGCAATTCGATCACTACCCGTTGGCACGCCAAGTATTCGTTCTCCACCGGATTTCTTGGGGATCGGCGCCGCTTTGACGGCGGGCAGAAAATAGCAGCCCGACGACATCCGATGCCAGATTTGGTAAAGATTCCTGCTTAAATTCCGATCGAAGTCGGAGACTGATTGCCCATCAACACCTGCTGCACCTCGGTTCGCTTGTACTCGCCTTCTCGGCCCTTACCTGACACGCCACATGGGTGAGCCTTTTCCCTCGATGCTTACGACAACGGTCTTCAGCCAATGCCGCTCGGGGTGGTTTGGAGCCAGCCCCTGCAGGCAGCCTCCGGGGGTTCGGTTCCCCCATCACTTCAACAGCTTCTCATGTAGCTCGGTAAACTCCTGTAAAACCGAGCCCCATTGCTGTGGCACACACAACTACGGTGACATGGTGGGCATTACTCACCCCAAAATTATAGACGGTAGTTTGATCTTAGGTGAGTCACCGGCATTTAGTTAGTTAGTCTATTAATGAGTCAATACGGACCGGCCAAGGTAATTGTCACGCTATAAACACGTTTATCTTAAACCGAAAACACGCTTCACGCGATATCCAGCTGCATGACAACTCTCAATCTGCAAGGCAAGAGTTTTTCTGCAGTCTCCACATTATCTTCACACAGCCTCCATTAAAGCTATACATAGCGCAAGTAGACTTCGACCCTGTAGAACGGTAAAGAGTGGGCTTGGGCAAGCCTCTGAAGATTAAGATGAAAGTTAAAACAGGAAATTATGATGAACGAAATTGATACCCGAGTATTAGAATATAGTAGCTTTTTCACAGTAGTAGCCATAATAGCAGTTATATTTTATGTAATAACAATTATTGAAACTATCTTCGACGTAGCAACAAAGCGACGACATGGATGGCGGGAGACAATGGCGAACGCTGCCATTGAAATCGGCAATCGTATTCTTGACAACACGATTGTAGGGGCCATCTTCATCATCGGGTTTTTCACTGCTGAGCACTTCGCCTTCTCAGAAATTCCAGTGACCTGGTGGAGTTGGGTAGTCGCAATTATCGCTGTCGATTTCACCTACTACTGGATGCATCGAATTGAACATGAGCGACGTATTCTATGGGCAGTTCACAGCGTTCACCATTCTTCTCAAGAGTACAATTTGACAACGGCACTTCGTCTGTCTTGGTTAGAGAGTTTATACGAATGGATATTCTTTATTCCCTTGCTTCTAATGGGATTTGATGCAGTTCAAATACTGTCGTCATTATTAATAGTTATTCTTTATCAAACTTGGATTCATACCGAAAAAATAGGGCGGCTCGGTTGGCTCGACGGCATTTTTAACACGCCATCAGTACACCGCGTTCACCATGCCACTAACGCGACCTATATCGACAAAAATTATGGAGGGGTCCTGATTCTATGGGACAGGCTATTCGGAACGTATCAAACTGAAACTGAAAAACCCGTTTATGGCATTACCAAACAGCTTGGCTCATCTAACCCTTTGACTATCAATTTCCATGAATTCCAATTGATATATAAGGACATAGTTCGGGCTAAAGGAGTATCAAATATAGCCGGCTATGCGTTTGGACGCACAGGTTGGCAACCACTCAAGAGCACTCTGGAAACTGTGGATTAATAAGGGGGTTTGGCTGCTTGAGCTGACCGACATCCTCCAAGGCCACACGGCGGTTTTATTTGCAGTCAAATAAGCTCTGAAACTCTTAATATCTTACTTGTTGTAAATGAAAGCAATAACTCCCATTGTTCAACTCAAGGAACGAGCTGAAAATTTTTTCTTTACTATAAAACTTAAGCTCTAATCAGGACACAATTGTGAAATATTTCAACGTAACATCTGTTATTTTTGGTCTGTTCCTCAGCGCTGCATTTGTGGCCACTGCACACGCCAACGAAAATCGTTCGCAGGTAGGGAAGAACTGGGGACTAGTACTCGGTGGACTGCTAATCTGGACACCGGAGTTCACTGGCTCTGACGAGTATGAGACTACAGGTGAAGCAAGCATCGACGGCTATCTTAGTCTTTCTGAACAAAGCACACTATTTGTGAACAACTCGGGTGTCGGGTTAAACTACCAACTCTCCTATAAATTGAATACGGGCATTCTCGGCAACGTCAGGCCCGATCAGGATAGATCGAATATCAAACACTTGGATGGATTATCAAATATTGATGAAGCCTTCGAAGTGGGTTCGTACCTGTCATATCAACTTACTAACCGACTGGAGATTAGTATAAGCGGCTTATTTGACGTCTCAGACACGCATGGTGGTTGGGTTGCAAATCTGAACGTATCTCATGAGTACAAGATACCAAATACGCCGATCACTATGACCACTCTGGCCGGGCTCGATTATGCCAATAAAAAATATAACGATACATATTATGGAGTTAAACCTTCAACAAATGGCATACCAAACCGATCGTCGTTCGTTCTGGGCAACGGCTTAAACAGCGCTACCTTCGGAACAACCTTTTCATACGCAAGTTCAGAAAAAACATCCTTAATCGGATCGATTTCTGCGACTCAAATTATAGGCGACGCAAAGGATAGCCCAATCAACAAGGAAGACACATCGATTACGGTTGGACTTGGAGTTACCTATACTTTTTAAGCTACCTTTCTAAATTTTATCTAGGCCAAAATACTATGATTAAGCTACAGCACCATCTATTGATAATACTTGTTTTGGCCTCAACGATGGTTAACGTCGCAGAGGCCAGGCAAGTCACATTTAAAAATGGAGACGATTCACTTTCAGGACACTATTTGCTACCTGATAGCGGTAAACCAAGGGCAGTCATTCTTTTTGTACATGGAGATGGCCCGCTAGAATATGACGCTCATGGATACTACCCACTAATATGGAAACGATTGCTACGTCAAGGGTTTGCCATCTTTAGCTGGGATAAACCGGGTGTAGGCGAATCAACTGGAAATTGGTTAGCGCAATCGATGAAACAGCGTCAACAGGAAGTTCAATCTGCGATTACCTTTATCCGCGATAGTTACGGTTATTCAGGAAGCCAAGTTGGGCTTCTTGGCTTTAGTCAGGCGGGTTGGGTTGTACCAGCTGTAGCAAATAACAACCCAGACATTGGGTTTATTATAGGCGTTGGCTTCGCAATTGATTGGTTAGAGCAAAGCTGGTATCTCACGCGCGTACGACTAACACAACAAGGGGCGAATTCCAGTGTGATTGAAGCCGCTCATACTTCACACCTCGAAGAAATAAACTTCTTGAATCGGGAACCAAGCTACGATTCATACCTCAAAAAATATGGGCACACTCCTGATCCAATGTCAGAGGCTCGGTTTCGATTCATACTAAAGAACTTCAAAGCGAATGCGACACAAGATTACATAGGACTAAGTCAACCCATGCTTTTGGTGCTTGGAGACAAAGATCTAAATGTCGATATACTTAACACCAAAGAGGTCGTCGAAAAGTTAATGGGCGATCAACAAAGTATACAAATTTCGATCATTAGAAATGCAACCCATGGAATGCTAGATGCAGAATATTTTAATGAGCAAACGCCAGGCCTTTCATTTTTACTGAAACTATTATGGAAAGGAGAGCGCGCTGTAGTACCAGAGTTTTATATCGTACTGGATGAGTGGTTAAGCTCCAGAATTAGCGGTTAAACGGTCACATTGATCTCTAAAAATAATATTGAATTTCGTGTTTATCTCGGAAGATTTCTGACAAGTTAGCTGTTAATTTTTAGAGAATATTGGACGTGAAGCAGAAAACATTTGATCGATTACGGCATTTCCGCACCGGTATCGAAGGAAATATATCGGAACTCAAACGCGCATTTGACGCGAACAAAGCAACCTGGAAAGGTCATGATGGATTCAAGGCATTTGTTTGGTCTGCGGTGATCTAGTTACAACTTGACGCGTTTAGCACGATTGCAATCGTGCTAAAGTATAACCGACTGAGATAGGAGCCTGCTTTCATGGCCTGACTTACTATCAGGCGGTTTCGGGTTGCTGGAAAATGATGGAATGGCACTGAACACGCATGGTGATTTGAATACGGGTCAGGATTTCCGGCAGTATCCGGTTCACGGAACTCTCAATACGACACCCCGGATCACACACAGCATCAACAGCAAAGAACTGCGTGAAGTTACCGCCCCGGCCGGCTTACAACCGGGTTCGATTCATTGGGGTTGGGCCTGTTACAGCCCTTTCACCGCATAAATGCCGGGTGCGTTGCGCCAGTAGCCTTTGTAGTCCATCCCATAACCAAATACATAACGGTCTGCACATTGCAGGCCGATATAATCTGGGATGATGTCCGGGCGGGCCTTGCGGTCATGTTGTTTGTCGACCAGTACCGCGATGTGGATTTCAGTGGCGCCTTCCTTTTTTGCATGATCCACAATGGCGCCCAATGTCGAGCCTTCGTCGTATATGTCATCAACGATCAGAATAGCGCGGTCTTTCAGTGACTGCTGAGGATAGGTGCGCCACTCCAGGTCGGCACCGCGTGTTTTGTCGCGGTAGCGGGTGGCATGCAGATAACTGATTTCCAGCGGGAATCCGAGTTTGGTTACCAGCTTACCGGTCAGCACCAGGCCGCCGTTCATTACGCTGAACACAATCGGGTTCTTTTGGGTCAGATCTTTGGAAATGCCGACCGCCATGTAATCGATGGCTCGCTCGACCTGCGCTTCTGTAAACAAGCAATCAGCTTCATTCCAGACTTGCTGGATATCAGACGGGATGGCGGTCATTACTGCCTCTGTGGTCGGGTTTTATAAAGGACGCGAACTTTAGCGGCTAGTTCGATGCGGTGCAAGCGGAGCGACAGACTGTTCCCTGTTCGGTAGTATAGGCACAGTTAATTATCCCGGAGAAATCGATGCACATTGCCCTGATCTGGGCCATGGCGCGCAACGGCGTCATAGGCCGGGACAACACGCTGCCCTGGTACCTGCCTGAAGACCTCAAATACTTCAAACGGGTCACGACCGGCAAGCCTGTCATTATGGGACGCAAGACTTACGACAGCATTGGCCGGCCATTGCCCAACCGCACCAACATCGTTGTCACCCGGGATGCCAGCCTGTCACTGACGGGCGTCAGGGTCGTCACCAGTCTCAATGATGCACTGGACCTGGCCAGGGCTGAATCGGTGAGCAGCAATGTTGACGAAGTCATTGTCATGGGGGGTGCCGACATCTATGCCCAGGCTCTGCCCCTTGCCGACCGGCTCTATGTCACTCTGGTTCACGCCGACGTTGACGGCGACGCTGTTTTCCCGCCCGTCGATCTGAACGACTATCAGGAACTGGCTCGCGAGGATTTCAGCGCCGAAGGGTCCAACCCTTATGACTACTCTTTTGTGGTTTATGAACGACCAACAGCTGATTAACAGGGCAGACGTGCCTCGCCCGGTGCGTGGAGGTCATATCAGAACAGTAAAGCAAGGGTCACCGACAGGTTAGCCCGTGACACGGCTTGTTGACCTGAACCTGCGCAGCCTGTACCCAATGACTTAGTCCACTCAGCCGGGACTCAGACCCAGGATGCGCTTCAGCCTCTGCACTCGCTCCGGATCCGGTTGCACTTTGGCCATCTGACCAGCCAGATTCATCAGCATCAAATCCTGGCGCACGGTATCCGATGGTATCTGATAGCTCGCGCCAATGTATTCGCGCATTACCAGGGGCAGGTGCCAGTGTATTTTCACGGCATTGCCAAAGCGGGAACTGAATTGATCCAGCAGCCCCTCCAGCACTGCATCATCGAGCGTATCGTCCGGGACGGGACATTGCTCAATTACATCAAGCAGCGCAAATTCGCCCAACCGATGCAACAGGCCCGCGGTGTAGTATGGGACTGGATCCAGTTTCAGGCTGGCTGCAATTTTGGCTGCTTCTTCAGCCACATGCTGGCTTTCCTCGGCATAACGCTGCATGCGTTGTTGAATCACCGGCAAGCGGTCCTGACGGGTCTGGTTCAGTAGCAAAGCACTCACCTGGGCGATCGCCATGGAAACCCCCATGATGGTAATCGCCTCCAGCAACGTCAGCACAGAACGTCCATAGCGGCGCATCTGACTGCTGTTGGCAACACTGAGCAGGCGCGTGGTAATGATCACATCACCCTGCCAGAGTCGAGCCAGCGCCTTGGCCGTTGGTGGCTCCTCCTGCCATTGCAGGGCCATGACCTTCTGCGCGTCCGGCAACAGGGTCAGGTTATCCAGTTTCTGTGAACGGTCTTCAAGCCAAACGACCCTGTCTGTAATAGTCTTGATCGAGACACCCGGAGAGTCTGCCGTGTTTTCCTGCTTGAAAAAAGGTGTCAGTCGGGCGACCACATCCTCAGAGGTAAACGGCTTGACGATGTAACCGTTAAGTCCCGCCCGGTGGCTCGCGATAACCGAATGACGATCACCGCGGCCAGTCACCATGACGATGGGCACCCGGTCATTCTTTAGCCGAATGCGACGCGCAAGGTCAAGACCGGTGTCAGTGCCCTGCAGATTCCAGTCACACAACACCAGATCAAACCCATTGTCCCGCCACAAAGACCATGCAGCATCCGCATTCTCTGCTTCATACAACGCCACGTCATTACTCATACTACTGACAATAACCAGCAGCAACTCACGCATGAGCGGGTCGTCTTCAACGATCAGAATATTCATTACAGCAGCGCATTGCCTATTGGTGACGGGGTCGGAAAGTTTACCTATATCAAAAGCCCATTACCATGCGATTCGGGAACCGTGCCTGCCTGTTTGGCCGATTTACTGACTGCCATGAATGCGGCCGTTGCCGTGCCTGGTCGGTGAACATATCCCGTTTTGCCGCCGCCCAGTGGCAGGCGAGCCATAGCACTCTTGTAGCTCATGGCCCGGGAAAGGCGCAGTACATCGGTCAGTGCGTCGGCTTCGTTAGGATAGGGGTAGTAAGCGCGTACCCCCCATCGCCGCAACGAAGTGGGTATTGTGAATGGCGATGATGCCGCGCAGGCCTGAGGCAGTGTCACTGACGTAACTGACGTGTTCGTGATGGTCGAACGACATGATCAAACAAGCCCATGACGATGATCCTACTGTGGAGTAAGTGCCGGGGTCACCGGTACCGGTTGGTGGCGTGAGGCCTCACACTCACCTTAATTCGCTGTGCCGGTTTGTCCAGTTCTTTTGGCCCGGATATTCAGGAAGCGGAATACCTAAAAAAACCCGCGACAGGCGGGCAAAGGGATTTTAAAGGGAATACAAACAAGCCGTGACGGTTACTGGCCGTCAGTTTCAGGAACTCCCTGGCGTTTACCATGTTCGCCACGGGATTCACCTTGACGGCCTTCGTGCCGACCACGTCCGCCTTTGGGACTGTGAGCATCCATATAGGTCATCAGACCCTCAACCTGATCAGCCTGCAGTACCGTACCCAGTTCATCAGCCAGAGCGAACTGCATTCCGGCTCGAATGGCCTGACGCTCTTCCTGAGTCGGACGCTCACCTTCTGCCATCCGCTGTTCATGGCGCTGTCCGCGCATTTCGTCCATCTGGCTGGTCATCACCTCAACGACGGATGTACGTTGTGCTTCCGTCAGGCTCAGTTGAGTGAAAATGTAGTCAAATCGCTCGGCCATCCGATCCTGGTTCATGGCACCCTTGGCATACACGGCACCGGCACTGCCCGCCAGGGCAATGACAAGACCGGTTGCGATCAGCGTTTTACGGGGCGATTTTGAAAAGTAAGATGTCATTGTCTGGTTCTCCGTTAATAGGTCTTGTGACCCGATAGAAACCAGTATCGACTGACTTTTCGCAAGCATTGTGGAGTCACTGTGGATGACACAACCTTTGCATTGGTGACTTTATGCCTGAAAAGACAAGGGAGTCTCTGATCAGTCTTCAAACTTGTAACCCGCTCCATATACCGAGCGCACAAATTCCCGGTCCGGTGACAGGCGCACCAGTTTGCGGCGCAGGTTCTTGATGTGACTGTCAATGGTGCGGTCACTGACCAGGCGATGATCCGGATAGATATCGTCCATCAGCTGGTCACGGGAGAAGATGCGCCCGGGGTACTTCATTAGCAATTGCAGCAGGCGCATTTCGATGGCGGTCAGCTCCGTATCGCGATCACCAAACCGTGCCCGGTTACTGCTTTCAGCCAGCTGCAAACGCTCCTGTGGCAGGGTGTCTGGCGTTGGTTGAGTGCGGCGCAGAACGGCCTTGACCCGGGCCACTACTTCGCGCGGGCTGAACGGCTTGCAGATGTAATCGTCGGCACCCAATTCCAGCCCAAGCAAACGGTCAATTTCTTCCACCCGGGCGGTGGTCATGATGACCGGCGTCTTATACTGGTTACGTATCGCCCGGCACAGGCTAAGACCATCGGTTCCGGGCAACATGACGTCGAGCAGAATCAGGTCCGGTGTCTCCCGGGTCAGCCAGTCCATGACCAGATCACCCCGATCAAGCAGACTGACCCGGTAATTATCCCTGACCAGGTAGTCGCGCAAAACGGTTGCCAGCTTGATTTCATCTTCAACAATCAGGATGTGGTCATTCATGAGTCAGGGTTCCCGGAGTCGGTGTGACCGCCAGAACGAGGCAAACGAACACACACCGCCAGGCCTCCCAGAGGCGAATGCGAGGCAGTGACACTGCCGTGATGTGCTTCGGCGATGCTGCGCACAATGGACAAGCCAAGACCGGAACCGCCACTGGCACGATTGCGCGATGTTTCAACCCGATACAGGCGGTCAAACAGCAAGTCCAGCGCTTCATCCGGGACACCCGGCGACGTGTCTGACCAGAGCACAGAGACACTGTTGTTCGTGCTCTGCACGACAGTCTGAATCCGACCCGGGCGGGCAGCCTGGCCATCCGTGTAGCGGAGGCTGTTCTGCATCAGGTTGGTGAACAGCTGCATCAGCCGGTTATGATCCCCGGTGATGAGCACCGGTGATGCCGGAGTTTGCAACTCCCAATCCAGATGCTTGCGCGCCAGTTCCAGATCAAAATGGCCATGAACGACATTCAATAATACGACAAGGTCGAGTTCAGATGGCTGATACGACAGAGTACCGGCATCTCCCAGTGACAGGTCATGCAGATCATTCACCAACCCGCTCAAGCGCTGGATTTCCTGGAACAGAGACGCCAGCGTTTCCGGTTCAGGCTGGCGCACGCCATCCAGCAATGCCTCGATTTCGGCCTTGAGTACAGAGATCGGGGTTCGCAGCTCATGCGCTATATCGACAATCCAGCGCTGGCGCGCCCGCTGATTGCGCTGCAGTGTTTCGGCCAGCACATTAAAATCCCGGGCCAGCTCTGCCAGTTCATCCTGTCCACGAACGACCAGCCGGTCGTGCCTGCCATCACTCCCGAGGTCTCCGCTGGCCAGGCGGTGAAAAGCGGTTTTCAACTGCGCAATGGGGCGCAGTAAACGCGCGGCAAAAGGAATCGCCAGGGCAGCAGACACCAGCAAGGTCAACAGCGCAATCCAGCGCAATTGACGACGCTGCTGATTGGCAAACATACGATCAAACTCAGCACCCAGGCGCATTGCCTGCGGTACGCCGAGGGAACCCACTGATTCACCTTCATGTTCGACGGGCAACCATTGCATCCGATCCTGAAGTCGGGGATCGCCGATCAACAGGGTAGTGTCGGCATCGCGCAACAGAACCTGTTCCCGATGCCGGTCACGCGGCGACCCCTGGGGTGTCACGTTGTTCACCAACCGATGCCAGCGCTGCGGTTCCTGTTGAACCCAGTCCCAACTACCCCGTTCGGCATAGAGGTCTGACAAGGCCGACAACAAGGGAGCCAACCGGCGGCTCTGCACCTGCTCAAGATAGGCCTCGAACCCGGCGTCAAAGGCACGGTTATTGGCAACCACAATGGCACTGGCTACCAGTGCATTGGCCAATAGAATAATGAGGAACAACTTGTAACGTAGACTGATGCGCATGGTCGCTCGACAAGAAATAATCCGGTACGGTCCTGACTACTGTAACTGCGCAATGTGCAGCCAGCATGCAAACGCCAGTGTGTCTGAAACACTCAGCATACACCACTGTCCGCCATGGACCTGACATGCCGGGGTTCCGGTCACTACCGGTAGAACTGTCTTGGTACTGTCATAAAACGGCTATAAACTGACTGACTAACAACAGACATAAAGCATCTGAACAAGACCTATGACTTTAAAATCACCACCTGACTACCCCACAACAGGTGCTATGCGACTCACCTGGGATGTATTCTGGCGCTTCCTGCTGCTGGGATGCACAAGTTTTGGTGGTCCGGCCGCTCACCTCGGCTACTTTCGCACGGCCTTCGTGGTTCGCCTGAAATGGCTGAGCGACGACCATTACGCGCAATTACTGGCATTGAGCCAGTTTTTACCCGGTCCAGGCTCCAGCCAGGTCGGATTTGCCATTGGCCAGCATCGTGCCGGCTTGCCCGGTGCCATTGCAGCCTTCGCCGGGTTCACTCTGCCTTCGTTCGTCATCATGTGTGTCGTGGCCATTGCCAGCCTGACCGCAACAGCCAAATGGGTCCCGGATGTGATCATGGGTTTAAAGTGGTTGGCGGTTGTCGTGGTACTGGATGCGGTAATCGGCTTGTATAGCCGCTTTTGCGATACGGCGGGTACCCGGACCATTGCGCTGCTGACTCTGGCCACACTGGTTGTCTGGCCCGGTGTTGGCGGGCAACTGATGATGTTGCTGCTGGCCGCCATCTGGGGTGCAGGTCGCCGCAATGCCGGACCCGGCACCGTACCCGAGGGTACACAGGGTCGACTGCATCTAGGATCTCTGGTGCTATTTCTGATGCTGGCGGGGCTCGGCGGACTGGGTTGGCTGGGAGGCCTCTGGCCAGCCTTTTATCAGGCAGGCGCTCTGGTGTTCGGCGGCGGCCATGTGGTGCTGCCTTTGCTGCAGGCAACCGTGGGCGACGCGGTCAGCCAGGATGCGTTTTTGCTCGGTTATGCGGTAGCACAGGCCCTGCCCGGACCGTTGTTTGCCCTGGCGGCCTACCTCGGCGCGCTGATGCAGCCCGAAACACCGCTGCTCGGCGCGGCATTGGCGACCCTGGCCATATTTTTGCCGGGCTTCCTGCTGCTGCTTGCGGTCCGTGATTATTGGCAGGCTTTGCTTGCCCGGCCGCGCATAAACAGCGCTGTATCCGGCATCAACGCGGCGGTTGTTGGCCTGCTTATGGCGGCGCTCTACCAGCCGGTATTTGTTCAGGCCATACAGGCATCGTGGCATCTGGTGCCGGTTGCAATCGGTTTTCTACTGTTGCGCCGTCGGTCTGTCCCACTGGTCGTTCTGGTTCTCGGTTTTGCACTGGGTGGAGTGGGTCTTGGCGCTCTTCCCTGGCTCGCCTAATCAGCAAGACGATCCTGCACTGATTTGCCCCGGCAACAGCGGATAGCCAATGTTATCCACAGGGGTGTCGTTTGTGTCCGCCCTGAAACCTGCGCAATAGCGGTGTCTGGTGTTGCTTGCGTTCAGCAGGGCCCGATCCGTATCGATTACCTGTTGTGAATGGTTTGACATATCGGTAGCGTCTCGGTTTCTACCTGACTACCCGGCCAAGGTTTAGCGACTCTTACAGGTTGTTTAAAAAGGCTTCCTGCCTTTTCCAGCCAGTCTATCCATATACCGGTAACAGGCCGCTGACGTTCTTGGATTTTCATCAGCCTGCTAAGGCGTAGCCAGGATAATTTGCCCGAGCCGCGGCGGTGTCGGACTGACGACACTGCGGGTCGAATCAGACTGAATACTATGACTAGAGACCATTGTGTGCCTCTGACGAATCGCCAGGGTGTCGATTTTGACGATATCGAGTATTTGTTCAATGAGAGTGCCGGGGCTTTTATCGCACAGGTTCGTCACATGAACGAGCTGAACACCCCGGCGATGACCCGACTGCTGAGCGTATCAAAAAAGACCTATCTGGAGATGGAGAAAGGTCGACGCCAATACCGGATGCACGTGCTGTGCTGGTGGAGTTTCGTGATGGGAATGTCGCCACTGCATCTGCTGGCACAGTCCAACTATTTCGCGCACCTGCCGATTGGCGACTATCGCAATATACGCCAGATTCGACTAGCGTCGCTGTTACAGCGGATAGCGCCCAGTGACTGCTTGTCTGCCCTGCAAGACCTGATTGATCATTGCCCGCGCATGATTCAGCGGGACGCAGATGACTCTTTGTGTGTGGCAGCCGACGAACTCGCCCAAGTCCGGAGCTTCTTTTACGACAGGGATTTCTACCGGATGATCGCCGATGCAATGCACTACTTCATTCGCACTAACAACTACAGCCGACGCGACCTGGCCTCTTTTCTGAATGTCACACCGCGCACGGTAAGACGTATATTGGCGGCTGATGTGACTCTCAATTTCAGCTATTATGCCCGTTTCTATCTGTCGACCGGGGTTTACCCGCTGCGCATTCTGGACGACGGCCCCTACCTTAAAATTCGTTTAAAACTGGAACAACGGTTTTTTCTGATCAATGAACTGATCGCCGGCTATGCCAGCTCGGCGGATATCCTCGATGAAATGTTGATTGACCTGACCCACAAACCGATTAACCCTGAGTGGCAAGGGCTTTTTTTGCCCTGACTTCTGCTATTAGGAAGCTTGATAATCTATCGACTCAGAGATAGCGTTCTTAGGCTATCACTAGTCTGGTGCAACCGCGCATACGTGGCAGGACACTCGGTGATTCACGCGATTTTGGCTTGTAATTCTATGAAAATAGTTCGAACACGAAACTTAATACTGACCACCTATAGTATTAATAATACCTTGACAGAATTTTCAAGACGCATCAGGTAATGATCTAAGCTGCTGAAAAGAGCATTATTTTTCCAATACTCTAACCAAAGAGTACGGCTAATAATCTAAGGTTCTTTGGGGGCGATAACTTTAGTGGAAGCAGATTTTTAAAGCGCTGGATAGCCAGTTCAAAGACAGATTATCTAAGTACCAGCAACCTGTTCTGACCTCTGATGCCGGACTCTTACCTCTGTTGATGATGACAACCATTCTGCTCGCACTAAACAATTTAACGGTCAATTTCTTGCCAGACTTGATTTGTTTTGCCATTCTGATATTGGTCTAAAGGATTTCAAGGGGGATGAGCTAATTAACGTCGTCCTGCTTTAGCCCCCAACCCTAACCATCAGAAACCCACCCGGGGGTGTTCGACCAGCGCCGGGGTGAATGGAGGTTCATCACATGAACACAGCCACATCTTTGACTAAAACTCTGGGCGTTTCAGCCCTCGCCGTCGCGATCCTGAGTGCCACCAGCATAGCCCAGGCTGCTAACTGGCGTTATGCGCACGAAGAGTATGAAGGTGACGTACAGGACGTTTACGCCTATGCGTTCAAGGAATTCATTGAAGACAATTCAGATAACACCTTGCAGATATATCGCTTCGGTGAGCTTGGCGAGTCTGATGACATCATGGAGCAGACTCAGAATGGCATTTTGCAGTTTGTAAACCAGTCACCCGGTTTTACCGGTTCACTGATTCCGGAAGCTCAAATCTTTTTTATACCCTATCTGATGCCAACCGATATGGAGACCGTGGTTAAGTTTTTCCGGGAAAGTAAGGCCATCAACGAAGATTTCCCGGCGCTCTATGCTGAGCAGGGTCTCGAACTTCTGCAAATGTATCCGGAAGGCGAAATGGTGGTCACCGCAGACGAACCCATTACGACTCCGGCCGACTTTGAAGGCAAGAAAATCCGCATCATGACCAACCCTCTGCTGGCCTCGACCTACGAAGCCTTTGGCGCCACTGCAACGCCACTGCCCTGGGGTGAAGTCTACGGTGCGCTGCAAACCAACATGATTCAGGGTCAGGAGAATCCGATTTTCTGGATTGAATCCGGCGGTTTGTATGAAGTGTCGCCCAACCTGACCTTTACCGGGCACGGTTGGTTCACCACCGCCGCCATGGCTAATCAGGATTTTTATGACGGGCTGTCCGCACAAGATCAGCAACTGATCCAGGATGCGGCTGATTACGCCTTTGAAGAAATCCTGGTACATATTGATGGTCTTGCCGACCGGGCGCTCAAAGCCATTCAGGCAGCCAGTGATGATGTAACCGTCACCCGCCTGACGCCTGAACAGATCGAACTGTTCAAAGCGCGTGCACCACAGGTAGAGCAAACCTTTGTCGAAATGACCGGTGACGGTGGTCAAGCCTTGTTGAATCAGTTCAAGGAAGACCTCGAAAAAGTGTCCAACTAAAAGAGAGAAACCTGGCAATGCATATGCATTGCCTCGGGCGGGTTGGGTGTTACTTTTACCACCCGACACGCCCCATATAAGTTCCGGGTCAGTCGTGTCAGCATCGCGCGACCGCCTTCGGAACTAACCTGATTGTTTTCCGGATCCGCCCTAAGGCGGTGTTCCTGCCTCAAACCGGCGGCAGCAACACACCTTACTCTGGATACCAGAGCCAACCTCGATGTGTGTGGTTGTTTTTGGCTCTGACATCACGGATCTGTTCACGTGATCCCTTGCTCAGCGTAGGTTACGCTCAGGAGCCATTATCCATGTCCGAACAGCCGAACGAAACGGATGACACCGGCACCTTCGAGTCCGGACTTCCGGGTTTTCTGGGTGTTATCGATGTTACCATCAGTAAAGTTGAGGCCGTGATCCTGGCGCTTGGCGTTATTCTGATGGCGGTCAATACCTGCACTAATGTCATTGCCCGCTTTGTGCTTGGCGAAGGCATGTTTTTTTCTGGCGAAATCAATCGAATTCTCATCATCATGATTACCTTTGCAGGCATCGGTTATGCCGCCCGGCATGGTCGTCATATTCGAATGTCTGCCATTTACGACCTACTGCCGACTACCCCCCGCCGCGTTCTGATGATCCTCATTGCGTTATTTACGGCTGCGGTGATGTTTTTCCTCTGCTACTACTCAGTTGACTACATTATGAGCCTGTACAGTCGTGGTCGCATCCTTCCGGCACTGGGCTTCCCGATCTGGACTATATACGTTTGGGTGCCGATCGGTTTTGCAGTCACCGGCATTCAGTACCTGTTAACAGCGATCAAAAACGTGACGTCGACCGATGTATACCTGTCTACCGGTGTGGTCGACGGTTATGCCGACACCGAGAAAGAAGTGTGACCAATGAGGTCGCTGCATCGTTTAAAAGCACACAAAAAATGAGGCAATCATGGCTACGACCCTGATGTTGATAATGATAGGTCTGCTGCTGCTTGGCTTTCCTATGATGATACCGCTGACCACCGCTGCGCTGGTTGGCTTCTACATGATGTTCGATGGGTTCGGACAGAACACCACCTTCATACAGCAAATGATGGGAGGTATACGACCTGCATCGTTGATCGCCGTGCCGATGTTCATTCTGGCCGCTGACATCATGACACGCGGCCAGTCGGCGAATCGTCTGATCAATATGGTGATGGCTTTTATTGGCCATGTAAAAGGCGGACTGGCCATCAGTACCGCGGCCTCTTGTACGCTCTTTGGTGCAGTATCGGGATCAACACAGGCCACCGTTGTCGCCGTGGGCTCACCGTTGCGCCCGAAGATGTTAAAAGCCGGGTATTCGGATTCGTTCACACTAGCACTGATCATCAACGCCAGTGATATCGCTTTTCTCATTCCTCCCAGCATCGGCATGATCATCTACGGTGTTATTTCACAAACTTCAATTGCCGAACTGTTCATCGCCGGCGTCGGTCCGGGCCTGATGATCCTGATTTTTTTCTCTATCTACTCCCTGATTTACGCCTATCGGAATAACGTACCGACCGAAGCCAGAGCCGACTGGGGTGAACGGGGGAAAGCGGTTGCAGGTGCTCTCTGGCCACTGATGTTTCCGGTTATTATTGTCGGCGGCATTTACGGCGGCATTTTCAGCCCCACCGAAGCGGCCGCAGTCTGTGTACTCTACGCTGTTTTTCTGGAGTTCATTGTATTCCGTGAATTGAAGATGCCGGACATGTATCGCATCGCCAAATCGACCGGACTGATAACCTCGGTCGTGTTTATCCTGGTAGCAGTTGGCAATGGATTTTCCTGGATTATTTCCTTCGCACAGATTCCACAAGCCATTCTGGAATCAGTCGGTGTAAACGACATGGGGCCAGCGGGCGTCCTGATATCCATCTGCATCGCTTTCTTTATTGCCTGCATGTTCGTTGACCCGATCGTAGTCATTCTGGTGCTGACGCCGATTTTCGCACCGGCCATTGCAGCAACCGGCCTGGATCCAGTGCTGGTCGGTATCCTGATAACATTGCAGGTGGCCATCGGCTCGGCTACGCCGCCCTTTGGCTGCGACATTTTTACCGCCATTGCTATCTTCAAGCGGCCTTACTGGGAAGTCATTCGCGGAACGCCACCGTTTATTTTTATCCTGATTTGTTCAGCCGCACTGCTGATTATTTTTCCACAGATATCCTTGTTCCTGCGGGATCTGGCATTCAGATGATGCCAATAGCAGGTTGTTGAAAAAGGCTTCCTGCCTTTTCCAAAACACGAAAATCAAAAAATGTGATTTTTACTTTTCTCACGAAATCACCGACTTACCAGTCGTCGATTTCGCCAGAACATACATGTTCTGGTAGCAGACGCTGAGACTGACCTATGTTTAAAAAAATACTGGTAGCGGTTGATGGCTCCAAAGCAGCATTGCGGGCCATGGAGCAAGCTATCGAATTTCAGCAAATGACACCAGAGACAGAAATATTCCTGATCTGTGTTTACAAACATCACAGTCTGTTTGCGGCATCACTATCCTTCGGTCGACCCGAAGACATGCAAATTCCGGATGAGACACTAGCCGGATACGCCAAGGAAATCGTTGAGCATGCCAAGGCAAAGGCGATCGAAAAAGATGGCAAACATGTGCGAGGCTTTGTAAAAGGCGGACGTCCATCAAAAATGATTGTCGAGTTTGCCAAAGATAAAGACATCGACCTGATTGTTATGGGTGCTTATGGTACCCATTCTGACAAGGACGGCCTGCTGCTGGGCAGTGTTTCGCATCGCGTTGCCAGTCTGGCTCCCTGCCCGACGTTGATTGTCTGAGCAAGGCCATCACAGTCCATTCAAGCACATCCAGTTTCATGCAGGAGGCTGACAATGCCCTCGGAAATGGACAATGGCATCCCACTGCGAATGTCAGCCATGGTGTTAACCGGGCACGGCGGCATCGACAAACTCCACTACCAGACTGATGCAGTGACACCTGACCCGGGCCCCGGTGAGGTTCTTGTGCAAGTCACTGCAACGGCTAAGAACAACACCGACCGAAAAGCCCGTGAAGGTCTATACCCGACACGCGAAAAAAGCGACGTAACCTCCTTTCAGATGGGCGGCAAAGCGACACTGACCTTTCCACGCATTCAGGGGGCTGATGTCACGGGGCGCATCGTTGCTGTCGGTGAGGGCGTCAGCGAACATAGGCTTGGCCAACGCGGCCTACTCGATTTCAATCTCTATCCTGACACTCGCCACGCGCTCAACCTGGTACCGGACTATTACGGTCATGGCGCGGACGGCGGATATGCCGACTATATTGCGGTTCCTTCAGATCAGTTTCATCACATCGATAACCCGGAACTGACCGATGCCCAGTTGGCTTCCATGGGCATGTGCTCCTATCAGACCGCCCTGCATATGCTCACAGTCGCCCGGGTTAAAGCCGGGGAGCGCATCCTGGTGACCGGAGCAAGCGGCGGCGTTGGTACTGCGCTGATTCAGTTGTGCCGCATCTTAGGGGCCATTCCCTATGCATTGAGTCAGGCTGATAAAACCGGTGCGCTTGTGGACCTGGGTGCCGAGGCGGTCGTTGATCGAAGTAACATGAAGGCCTTCACTGAACAGGTAATGGCCGCTACCGGTGGTTACCCCATTGATGCGGTGATGGATCTGGTCGGTGGTGAAGCGACGGATCAGTTTATCGACACCATGATCGTCGATATGCACCAGCGCAACGACTATCCACGGCTGAGTATTGCTGGCGCCAGCGGTGGCAATATCAGCGAAGTATTGTGGACGCGCATCTATTTGTATCAGGTCCAAAT
>Ga0307930_1001162_pt1 | contig 21138 bp, 17 predicted proteins | sample OrgLakmetageno46_FD_203161 | JGI IMG/M metagenome (GOLD analysis project Ga0307930, IMG submission 203161) | Saline water microbial communities from Organic Lake, Antarctica - #46 | ecosystem: Environmental > Aquatic > Non-marine Saline and Alkaline > Saline | place: Antarctica: Organic Lake...
AATGTCTCCAAATCAGGCTCTGTGCGCACTGAACGCGCTGCACGTGCTTGGGAGTGCGTAATAGGCAGAGGGCCGCGGCCCGCGGCTCTAGTATGAAGGTGGGGCTACTGGGCTACTACACAGTGCTACAGTAGGTAGCTACAGTACTACAGGGATGTATCGTGCGTCTTAATTCCGTAGGCTAATTGAGCGTGAAATGAGCGATAAGTTTCAGCGTTGGCAGCGTGCATACGAGCTCAATAGAAAGGATGCTTGAACGGAAACGGAAACCCTACTGTACCTAAGTAGCTGCTAGCTAGCTCTACTTAGCATAAGCTCCACTTAGCAGAGCCCCTCCAACATCAGGCAATAAAATGGAGGTCTTATTAGATTGGACGCCCCGTAAGCGTTCTCATTCGGTTGGCCAGAACAACGTCACCCCGGAAGAGACGTCGAGAGATGACCGCGAAGAAGTTGCTGCCACCGCCGAACAACCTTTTGCCTTCGTGCCTGCGAAAAAGAAGCGCAACCGCTGCCGCCTAGCTTGCTGCACGACTTTCATCGTGCCAGTTAGTTTGGATCCAGACCCTACGCAGGAGGTATGCTTCATTCTATATTAGATGCTAGATAGAAAGTGCTTCGAGGAATAGGACATTCGATATAGTAAGGGTGATACTGTAGTAACACGTAATGAAATGGCGGTAAGCATTACGAGAGAGCACATGTGTAAAGCGATTATCATACATGAGCATGTGCGCGTTTACCCCTATTCACACAGGTTCTGCACATTCCCAGTAGTCCTGCAGTCTTCTTGCTTCCGCCTGCGTCCTCGGGAGCTGCGTGGTTTTCGGGTATTGCGGCGTTGAACCCCGAGGACTCAACCGCAGCGCAGCAACAGTATGGAGGTAAAAGCAGCAAGGGTAAGAATGGTAGCACTAAGAGCGACGAAAATGGCTTAGGATACGCTGGTGGTCGATACGGTGACACTTCCGAAGACGACGACGATGATGACGACCCTTTTATGGAACGAGTTGGCGGGGATCAAAATTCTAGCAACTGCAGCAGTGCGCCATCAAATATCAACTCCAAGCAAGAACTCAATAACGCCTCACCCACCACTGCACTTTCGGACAATGCGAAATTAGGCCCTAGCACCCATTTTGGCTGGGTGCCCATCGCCATGCAAGCTCATGAAGCCGAAATCGACGACTGCTTGAGGTGTGCCGTAGGCGGCTACCAGCACTTTCGCTTAGCATTCACGGATGCACAACGCGGCCTTGCGGGAGCTACAATGGTTGAGCGCACTGGTGGCGAGTTTTTGAAACTAAATTCGGATTGCCTGCAATTCAGCACGACCAAGAGCATAGGCGGCGTAAGTCGGGCGCCCTACACAGAGGGTTACGTTTCTGTCTTACTTGTTAAGAGGATGGGGTCAGTGCTGCGGCGAGATTGCATTTTCGTAGTTGTTTGTACAATGTTTGCCTCTTATTTTATGATCTCTTTTTATTTCCTATCATTTTGTTCTACTGCAGGCTGCCGCTCTTCCCTTGATAGAGCGATTCTTCCCAGCAGTTGTAAGACAAGCCAGAACGAGCAATCCCACTTGTACATCCTCACCTCGTCAAGATGAGGAGAACGGTAGACACGGAAGAGAAGAACTGTCCCCAGATGCCCTTTTGCTCCTTAAAGAATGCGTGATTTGCTTTGGAACGCTTGCTGTTGACGCATTGCCATTAAGACCGAAGCATTAGCGAATAATAGCTAGTTCCTTATTTCCCTGGAGATATATTTTCCTCGCATTAAACTGGCTCGCGTTCTACATTCCCAGCAAAGGCGGAGCTCGATAACAACTTTTATAGGCCGTTACCTAGGTAACAGCACGGAAGGAGATGGACGGCTCGCGTGGGTGAATTATGTAACCGATATCCGATATAGAGATAGGATATTGGATATAGGCGATGTCGAACACGCGCACGCAGCTCACGAACTCGAACTCGAACTAATACAAACCAAACAAAGCAAGTGCGGAATGATTCAAGAGGGAGAGGGGCATTGGCCAAATCCCTCGAAAAATTTGCAAAAAGCGAGGAATTTGTGGGTGTTGCGCACTCCGCAGAACAATAAAGAGGAAGGCGCGCGAGCAAAAAAAAAGCTCGTGACATGCGGAACACAAGCCTAATGGCTAATGGCAATATAAGATAGGATTTAGGTTGTGTTCTGGCATACTAGTATAAGTAATCACATGAGGAGACCTAAATAACCCCCAAAAGGAATTTAGAATTGTAGCGCTCAAATGAAATCCTAACTTCCCAACTTGCTATATAAACCATGAAGTTTCAATGCGGGAGCAGATTCGTAAGCACAACAAAATGCACTTGCAAGGAAAAGATTGGCAGAAGTATTAGCTTCAGCACACCCCTCGTTGAATGTTGAGTTGTCCTTTGAACTTTTACATGGGCACAAAGCCGGACTCCAGCTCCGCTTTCGTTGCAGTGTCTACGTCTTTGGCGGTGTTCTTTGCGATTTCTTCCTCGCGAAGTGCCCATTTGCGCGCTCGACGGTATTTGACGTTGAAGTCCGTCCAAGCGTCGCGGTCAGCTGGCGCCATGCTCAAGAGCCGGGACTGCAACAATTCAGTCGCAAAGGCATGTACCTGTAAAAATCCCACGTTAAAAAGAGAATACTTCAGAACAATTTGATCAAGATCGATTCTGATCACCACTGCTGCAATCATTCAGACGTGCTCAGAGTAAAACGAAATATGAAGCATACAAACTCTCCGATGTAGTATGCTTGCTTCTGAGGATCATAATAATTCCATTCACAGCAAGAAATTTGAGGCATCATCTAAAATTAGCATCTTCTGGCTTTCTCTACCGTCTCTTCAGCTTCGCTGTCTTTCAACGATAGAACCGCCTAAACAGCTCCTCCCTAAGCTCCCAACCAAAGCCTCCATCTCCCATAAACAACCTCATCGTCGCATCGTTCCTGTTGCATGATAGACGAGCGCACTCCTGGATCGATGTGCTCAACTGTATATACAGAAACATTGTGCTTGCTCGCTATTGCATTGCGAGGACCTATTACAATCAGTTGTAGTTGGAAAGATTGGGACGAGGATTCGGCGGAGGAATGGAAATAAAAGCAATACATTGACGACTATCTCGATGCCATCCCTTTGCATTCGGCCCTCTCCCCCCTCTCCCTTTCTCATGCAATATCGTTGACCTCGGCCACCCTATCACTTTTCCTTGCATATCTTATGCTCCCAAAACAACTTTCTAAAATGAATCATAAACCTGGTCGTGGGTGAACGAGACCATCCAGAACCATGGTGTCACTCCAGCCAAAGACGCGTGCTGCTAACCACAAACTCGCCACCAAGTCCTCCGTGGCGCCGACGAAGGTGAATGTGGTCTGCAGGCGTTTCTTTGCTTCCATTATGGCTTCGGGTGCGTTCTGAGCGCACGAAAGCGCTTTTCCAGGAAACCTTACGAATTCGAAGTGGCATGCTAATTTCAAAACAGATATGCTGTAGTCTATGATCTGGGGATATATAGCTTTTATGAGCGAAAGCAATCATTGGGGAATGATGGTACCTAAATCAGTCCTAATTTGTAAGTATGTTCACCGGTTTCGATTGAGTATGTGTAGCGGAGCGAGGCCATTCACCATAGAAGTTTGAGTGTTCGTAGCCATTTGTAAACCCCAGGTCTGCTCAAATACGGCCTATTTATGTGCAGGTTAGATTTTTAAAAAACATCTGTAAATAGAGACTAAAATGAAACCCTAAACCGGTTTACTTTGTCTCCAGGAATGACAATGCTGCACACGTAGTTCCTCTTTTTCTTCGATTACCCGCTCACCTGCGGGATGCCATTGACATTCGCTAAGGACACCAGCCGGTGTAGAGGGTCGCGGAGCAGCGCCATGGAGTAGAGGTGAGGTGTCACGCCAAGTGCTTGAAATGCAACAAGCCGTTCTGCGCCCTTTTTTACATGTGCAAGAATGCATTGGCCAGAGTCGGGAGTTTGACACCAGTAAAATTATCAGAAGTTACCGAATGGACAGTTTGAGTGTACAAAAAGGGTATCAAATCATAGTATTAATAGGAGCTGAGGATAGTGCAATACTAACTTGTAAGTCAAGTGACAGGTGGCCCCAGAGGAGGTTGGTGGCTTTTTGGCCACAAAATTGAACGGCCTTGGCTTTATGCACTGCCACAGGTTTCGTGGCAAAAGACCCGACAAAACGCTTTGAGCACAAGGGTCGTCGAGCCTTGGTCAACTTTTCAAAAGTAGATTCAAGTGAGGTAGCACCGACCTTTAAAGACATGACAACACAATTCCGTGTTACTTACAGTAGCGTACTTCAAACGAACGTCAGCATTGCGAGGTTTAAAATAGTTGGAGGTACAGTAATGCTTACAACGTGAAAACAATCGATGCGACGACATGAAAACAATCATCTTAACATGTATGGACAAGAAAGGAGGAAGATTGCAGGAGGTAAAGATCCACTATGAGATGCTATCTTGAAAGCATACCCGAGAAGTATGCACGAAAATCAAAGTAGCGCCACCGGGCGTGGGAGGGCTAGCTGTGGACGCAGGCGGCACAGTACAATTCCACCAATTAACAGCTGCAGCAATAGTAGACTCCGGCGTGGGCTGGCCATAAAGGAGCCGAGGGTGAAGCAAATATAAGATAAGAATACAGCACACATTTCAAATGCACACAGTTAAGCATTTGTAGTAATGCATGGCTCTTTGATTGAAAGAAAAACCAACCCATCAGAACTCAACTTTTACAATAGCATTCGATGAAGTAAAATATGATTTGTAAACAATGCTCTTTTTCTATATGTCATCAATGTCAAATCTATCTTTGTCACTTCGCAGAACTTCCTAAGAAAAAACGCACAGCATTCGCTGGAGGAAGCACTGATGTGCCGTCATGCGCTAAGCCTTCGCAAGTGGAGGTTGCTGCAGCCAGCGCCGCTGCCGTGGCGGCTGCTCTTGCAGCGTGGCCACGAAGATTTTTACCGGCCGGCATTTTTGTGGATGATGCCGCCTCTTCAAGATGATCGTCTTTTGCCTCAGGTGTACTTTTGGCTTCCTTAACTGACTTTTTCTCTTTCCACGGTCGCCACCCTAGCGCCTGCGATGGTGCAGGCTTCTTGTCTGAAATTTCATCGCTACCTCTGAGTGTACCGTCTGAAACTTCGACGCTTGAAGCGTCTTGGCTCTTTTTGCTCGATTCGACTGAAGTGCCGGAGCCCAAGGGTGCCTCATTATCGCAGACTTTTCGCTTGGTAACCTTGTTCCATCGACACCGCTGTGCTGCAGGAGCATCACCGTTCGTTGGCCAATCGCTAGCCCAATGACTGAAGGACTCTGACCAATTAAGTTGTGAGAAGGGTTTTGCCTCGATACCTTTGACCCATTCTGTTGATGAAGTTGAGCACCAAGTCGATGACATGAGTAGGAATGTTAACCACCGTTGCATCATCAGACTAGCCTGCTCGTCAAGACTTCATTAAATAAATCGAAGCAGATAAATTGCATAGTGCACATTTTTTGCGACTCACATCGTACTACACGCCATTCGCAATTATCTTCACTGTTAGCTAGTCGAAACAACGGTAAGTATGAAGGCTACGTTGCATTCCTTCATACTAGACGGATAATACATCTATAAACTAATCTGGACCGTGAAAACAACTTGACAGTCATCGAGCTAGAAAAAACTCTCCACCAACTTCTCAGGAATTTGACATCGATTTCTTTAAAGCAGCATATACTCTGCTTCTTTATACCTTGAAGCTAACGAGTTTAAGTAGTGGTTTCTACATTCTACTTACAGCAATGTAAAAAATGCTAGAAATTCGAAATGCAGCGCTCCAGCGGCCAGCAGGTCAGGCGACGAGTAGGCAGGCTACTTGCTACTTGTACAGAATATACATGCTTGGACGCTTGGACGTGCACTATTTTTTACAGAGGGGTGAGGGGCGAAACAGCACTGAATGCGCACGCAAAATTACAGTACAGATATCTGTAGTAGGAAGTAGGAACGGCACGTAGGATAGGATGGAGATCCTGTAGGCAGGAGGCAAGAGGCAAGAGACGGGGCCATAGACGGGCCCGCTGTCATTTAGAAGTAAAAGCAAAAGATCTGAAGAGCTCTTGCTTTGGGATTATAGGCCCTGTGTCTTCTTCTTTTGTGGTTGCTCCAGATCAAGAGTCAGCAGTTGTCAGTAGCTTACATTCCTGTCGAATACGATAGCTCTTAAGTGCTGCTTCTACGGCCCGCCTTGAAGGTGAACGTACCAGTTGATATCCAACAAAAACGCAAAATATGACTTCACGATCGCCTGCAAAGAAAAAGGGTGCTGGAGAAGCGAACGGCGATGCGCCTGATGCTTCAGGGAGGGCTTCGATTTCTCCAGTGACAACCCTGGGAAATGATCGTGAAGCGAGGCCAACTAGAAATATCAGGATTGCTCCTCTGATTCCAACTGCGGTTTCGAACGAAGAACTCATGAGCCGACTGACTGAAAGCTTGGCACACACTTGGAATTCATTTCTAGCTGGCTACGGAGTTGCGCCTGGGCCACATGCAGCCCCAATTGCAAATTCGGCAGCACATCAGCAAGCGCCTAAAACAGATTGCAGGAAAAGGGGCCGTGGAGTAGCGAACAATAAACCATCTGATGCTCCATGGCTATCAATATCTTCCAATTTGGCCATGGGCAATGCGCTTATGCTTCAGTCAAGTCGAAGTGTTATAAGTGCTCCTCTTGGTCTGGGTGTAGCTCCTTCAAATGAAGAACTCATCAGTCGACTGACTGAAAGCTTGGCGCCCTCATGGGAAAAATTCGTTCGTATTTTCATTCGGAGACGTCGCGGACAGAGCGATGAAGAGATGTGGCTTTCTGACACTCAAAGTCGCCTTGGGACTTTGCTCGTTCGTTTCCATAAGCAAGAGACGTCTAAAAGAACGAATGCTTTGCCGCTTTTCATTGTATACAACCCTACTTTGGACATTTCAATTTCACACGAAGTTGGCTGCCCCGGATTTTCGGCTTCCTTTTTGAGGCAGTATACCTCTTGTGCTTTCAACGCTGGAGTTTTTTCACCACCCTTGGATTTTACCCATAAAGCAGCTCCGTCAACTCGGCATGCAGCTGCCCGTGCGAAGACAGCACTCAAAGGCCTATGGAATCTAATTCACTACCTCGAAGGCGAAGGCTCGTGTATCGTGACTTTGTACTACAACGAGAAAAAAGAACTCTGCTTTTACAAAACTGAAACGTTCTACATATCCTCCCAAGAAACCAATCGTGAGTAAGACGGCTTACTTTTTTTTTGCACTGAACTTATATGAAGTCTTCGTATTGGAACTTATTTGCGCTCATCGTTGTGTCTCAGGAGATGCTAGTGAAGCTGCGGTAGAAGCAGCCGCTCCTGCTGATGTGGCTCACGCAGCAGTTCAGGTGGAAGCTGGTGCACGCGAAGCTCATGCTGCTTTCATTTCGTCAGGGTGTCATGAACTTTATCTCTCTAGCTTGGCGGCCATTTTATCATCAAGTGGGAGTGCTTCCTCGACTCCTAAAATGAGCACGTACTTGGCATTGGGGCTTTACGGGCAACAGCGTTTGGTGAACATGGTTCGGCGATTCAACCATTTGATTCGAAATCATGGGAAGAGGCGTAAAGTAGAAATGAAATCTCCACAGTCAGTGGGCCTTCGCGAAGTGTGCCAAGAATTTCTCGTCGACATCGGCCTCCTTCCTGATGATATGTCAGTCCTCCCAGCAGCACGTAACACAGAAGCAGTTGCAGATGAGACTCGTAGCGTGGTGTAAAGCGAAGAATAGCGCTACGATATTTTAATTCTTGGCCTTGCGAGGCCAAGTTTTGAGCAGTGCTTTTGTGTGGCTTGGTGTGAGCCCGGCTGATAGATCAGGGATTGATCTGTTGTGCCTCTCAGCCGCCACGTGCTTGCACTAGCCTTCGTTTTTCACTTGAGAGCTTTATCATAGCCACCTGAACACCTGAACTCCACGAGTTCAGATATTTTGTGCATATTGAATGTAATACAGAGCTTAACGAGCAATATCAATAGCAGCAATAGCGAGAATTGCGATCGGCTTATTACCCGCAATTACGCAAGACCAATACTAGAAATGGAAATGGTAGCGGTGGCCCTTCTTGAATTAGATCTAAGGCGCTAGGGGTACTTGATGAGAGCTGCATTTGCCACTAATGTGCTAGTGCTAGGGAGTCAAAGGGCGAGTGGATTACTACAAAGAAATGCAGTTTCAAATGATATCTTTCTATTTACGTGCACATTAATTTACATCAGCACCAGCACCAGTTATGAATTCAGAACAAAATCTTGGTCTCATAAGGCAAATGAAGATTGCATCGTCGTGCTCAATGTTGAGAACCATGTTTCGCGTCATGCTTGGCTTTTCTTAGCGTCAGAGACTTGAGCCGCTTGGTAAAGGTCGCAAATCGCTCAACGTCCTGAGGAGCTGCATGCAAGAGGCGCGACGTCACCTGCCGATATAATTTTAAAACAATGATAAAGATAAGTATCACAGGTGAAGAAAATAGCAGCCTTGAAGTCGATATCAAACGAGAGTAGCAACAGAAATAAATGTACGCTCACGAAATTGGTTCCATTAAAATGACAAAATGACAAGAAAAGCAGCTCTGGTGACATTGCCAGGAGGCCAGAAAAAGCATGCGTACTCTTGTTCTGGGGCAGGCAACGACGTGCATGAATAACGCCATCATGCATGGCCAAAGGCATGAACTCACCAGGTCCGACGCAAACTCGTAGACTTCCACGTCGCAAAGCTCGCGAGATCGCAACCGCGCTCGCACCGAGGGGCTTACCTTCGTAGGCAAGTAAAATGCAAGCGAGGAATTGAAGCAGAGCAAAAAGAAAAGGAAACTGCGAAAAAAAAAAAAATCCTCATCAGTCCCTCTTCTACGTATACTGGCAATCAAATAATTGTGGAAATACAAGTTAAACTGTGCAGATACGCGTGTCAAGGCCGCAGTGTACCTGCGAAGCCGTAAACGAAGGCTGTTGCCCACCGTGAACTACCCCCAAAGGGGGCTCTGAAGGGGAACTGCCCCCAAGGCGATCACCACCATCACCATCACCTCCTCCTAAGTAATTGTCGATGATGCCTCCAATGCTACCACTAGAGCTGCCCCCAACACCGCTACTGCTGTCGCTTCTACTTCTGCTACTGCTGTCGTCGCCGCCGTCGTCGTTGTGGGCGCGAGATCGCCAGCGGGGCAAGCTCAGCTGCTCTAATATGAGGGCTTCTCCCCACCCGAACGCGCGCTGCGCCAGCCATAGAGACTCTGTATACCTGATACGAAGTAGAAAAGAACGTTGCTACCGTAAGAGAAATAATGCGTGATACTTCACGGCGAACACTCACAAACTGAAACAAAGTTCAACTCTATGGGTACATAAGCGGTACTTGTAGTGTACAAGACGTGGTCCTTTAATCGTAGTTCAGACAGACAGGCCTGGAGGGACAAACAAACAAACAAACATAAGCATGCAAAGAAAAATGCGCGCACTTGTCTGTGACGCCAACCACTGTGAAAGTTTGCATCAGCCGAGTGCACGCTTCAGCAGCAGCGCGAGCAGGGCTCGTTGCACATGCGCGTGGGTGGCCCTTGAAATGGTTGTCATTCAGCGCGCCGCGCACAAGGGGGCCAACACCATTCACCTGATCAAATAGAAAGCAAATTCGTGCAAAATAAACACGTAGATAAGAAAGCAATGGCCAGGAGAAGGAATAGGTACTACCTCGTGGACTCCAATTTATGAAAATGAATGATTATAATGACAATAATAGTGATAATAGTGGTCGGAGTATTTTAAATGAATTGCGATATTCCAAGACGTGGAGAGTGAAATAAGGTGGAGACTAAAAGAAGGTGGCCAACAACCAGTGATGTTTGTGTGTTGGTCGCCATTCTCAAGCCCCAAAATCGCTCAAATTCAGCTCGCCCCACTCCAGCTAACCGTGCGCAGGTCACCTGAACAATGCAGCGTTGAAAACAAGAACAAGCACACATCAGACAGAAATACATGAGAGGTCACGCGGGCCAGTAGAAACCAAGAATCAGGCTTGACTTTTCGTGTTATTATACAATACAGCGAGGTGCTGACGCAGGCATAAGGAGGCCCTCAGCCCAGCTCATACCAATCGGTCGAACGGCTCTCGCAGCATGACCATAGTGTACACGGCGCCTGGGAGCGATGGCGATACTGGCAGCGCAGGTGGTTTTGCCCCTTTAGCAGCTCCACGTGAAGGCGATGGTGTAGACATAGACGATGACTGTTGCGGAAGTCCACTCCTTCTGGTATTGGAAGCGCTATTCTCGGGGGCTCGTCGGGCACTTTGTGCGCTGCGCTGGCCTCGTATTCCTCCTGGTGAGGCTCCTGCCTCGGCACCAGCCCCTGCAGCAGTTGTTCTATCTTGAACCGTTATACTGCTCCTTATGCCATCACTGCCCACACTCTTGGCTCCGTGCGCTAGAACCTGCTCCTTGCTTCGCAAACGCCGAAAATGGCGTCGTTGTAATGGCTGTGCTCGAGGAGCCAACGACGACGACGGCGACGAGAAGCGCCTAACTTTCTCCGAATGAGAGGTGTGGGCAGGCTGCAACGAGTGTGTTGACGTTGACGAAGAGGGCAGCGCCGGGTGTCTCTTCTTTGCTTTGGGGAGCTGGCTCTCTTTTGGGTCCGGCGGCGGCGCTGCTGCAAAGCGAGCAACTGCTTCGAGATCGAGCGCCAGCGGCCCCCACAAGAGATTGGAATGGTGCGGCGCGCACGACTTGACATTCTCGGCTTTCACCACCTGGAGGTGAAACGCGCGTGAGAAAACATAACGGGCAACAATTAGCAGAACCTTCCTTTTGCATGCGATAATATGCGAGATTTTGTGCTTGCACGACTGACCTGCACCGGTGGGGTTGCTCCCGGGTTCCCCGAAAAAGTGCCGCCATCGTAGCGCCGGCCGCACAAGGGTGGCCTCTGGACCGCAAGTTTAGCAAAGACAGCGCCGAGGGACCCCCCACCGCTTCCGGGTGCAGCAATCTATTTTGAATCAGCCGAAAAAAAAGCCAAGACAGCCTTGAGAAATTGATTACGATGAAGCATGGTGGCACAAATGAAGAGAGCATAGGCAATAACAACAACAACTTCGATCCCTCATGAAAGGAAATTTCGTCGTTCAGGCACTAATACTGGAACGCACCACGAGTAGATTCGCGCCCATGGGTTGAGGAGGCCCAACAGCATTTGCCTGGTTCGCTGTGCAGTTCCACCAGGTTTCAGCTTCGAAAGCTGACGAGGCTCCTGGTGCTGTTGCGGGTGCCATAAATCCAGGGGCATGGTGGCTAGCTGGAGGAAGTAAACACATGCATCAAAATACGTAGAGAACGCAGTGTTGATTTGAAAACAATGCATGATATGAGATCTTCAAGTTTTAGAACGTCTATTTTTAAGCGCATCTGTAGCCTATAGTACGACGCGGGGTTATCTAGAAAGCGACACGAGTGTGCATTTACCAGGCAGAAACGACGAGCCATCACTTTGAGGCCTGCTGCAACTTCCTACTCTACCGCTATTTGAACGAATGAAGTGGTCCTGGCGTACTACAGATGGTGGCTGCCGTGAAGGTTTGATATTCCTGCCACTTGCCTCCTCTTTGCTGCCTGTTCTGTGTCTTACGTAGGGGTCCTTGTTGACAGCTTCACTATTCCTGAAGTCCACATAAGTTTCAGCACCCGAAGCACCCCACCTCGATGAATCAAAGGCTTCCGACGACCTCTCTGCACCACGCAGCAGCAAACGCTGCAGGTTCTTTGTCTTTGCGTGGCCATGGCCACTACTCATTAGCATGTGGCCGACGGGAGCACTCAAGTTGGACTTGCTAGCATCGTTAAGAGTAGAATTTACTTCAGCAAGAATACCAGAAGGGCATCTAAATGAATAGATCAAACATGCTATTGCGATCGCGAGGCCATAATGCGACCGCATATCAAAAGATATTGAATTGAATCCAACTTTGTTGTCCTAGGTAATTTTGTTGTTCGGTCAGAGGATATTGGACTAAGAAAATGATGACCCCTTCTCGTCTAAGTGGAGCCATGAGGAATAGGGCGAAGTGGGACTCGACACCCCGGAAAATCTCGTGTTGCCTCTAGCCAGGCTCTAATTGCAGAATGTGTGAAACTTCGTCCAGTTTACTCTAGACTTTCATCCATATTCAGCTAGACAGCTACAGCAACTACATTACATTAACCAAAATAGCAATGATCTGGACCGGTTGGCAGCTTCCTTTCATTGATCAAGAGTCACCGCAAGGGTTTCACCTTGGTCATCAGATGTGCATGGAAGAAGTTAGACTACTTAGCATGAGCATTCGCTGGAAGTAGTCGTCTAGCTAGCTAGCTAGCTAGCTAAATTAGCTAGTATAGCTAGAGCATTCAGATTTGAGATACGTACTCCTCATCAGATCGTCAGACTGATATTATTGACTTCGGCCTCGTGTTCTGGTATTCGGCTGTTCGGGAGTTCGAGGGATGCTACGCTACACGACACAGAGCTTCATGTTCCATGTGCTCGTGAGTTCGTGGGCTTTCATCAAGTAGTCGTCGGCCGCAAGATTTTGAGACACGAAGCCGATACTCCCTCTAGCTACAAGCAGGTTGCGCCACAGCATGCCGGTGCACAAAGTAGGCAGTGTGATCGGGCCGTGGCAATGGTTGCAAAATCAAGAGGGCCAGTCGTACTTTTTTAACAGCGATACGAAGGTACTGCTTGAACACTCGTGTGATGATGGAACTCTTTTTGCCTTCACAAGCACAACAACACCTAATGATGACAAATGATATATATGTGTATTAGGAAGCAACGGAGAGGAAGCCGGATTGCTTCATGACGAGTCTCGAGAAAGAGCAGTCTACTGGCGAGGTAAGCTAGCTCGTAATTACTTTTATAGTAATCATGATTGAGCTACCCCAGCTATGACTAAAGGCACGTACGCATCAGCATCTTTACCTCCACATTGTTGCATTTGCTTTTGCTGCTTTTTTTGTCGTTATAGTATGTATGGTGTCCACACGAAACCGAAGCGTACTTGCCAGGGCGAGTGCAGAGCCGTGCGGGCGGCATTGCTTCTGTTGAGCTCGTTTTCGAGGACGGCCACCGCGAGAGGGCCAACGTACCCGAGGGAAGCTGCACGAGCATTGAATCGATGGTAGCCGTTTCCAACCAGGTGGATGACCTCGTCCAATTGGCGGAAGTGAACGATCCGTCGATTGTACACCTCTTGCGCGCCCGTTTCATGCAAGATAAGATCTACACGTGGGTCGGCAACATCCTCGTAGCGGTTCGTGCGTAACATGACTGCGTGAATGTCTGATGCTTCTGCAGCGATTTTTTTATTCCTTTGACTAGCCACTTACATTTCTAGTAAAGAGTTTTGCTTGAATCTTTATGAGCCAATCTTGTATGAATCTCTCTGCTCACTTTTGAAACAACTTTTTTTTGGCAATCTACAGGTGAACCCTTTCAAGCAACTGGACCTGTACACGCCCACCATCATTGAGAAAATCCAAAACCGCGGACCGGTGGAGGCTAAGCCCCACACTTACGTCATTGCAGACGTAGCCTACCAAAACATGCGGCGGTTCCGATTCGGGCAGTCCATCCTCATCTCAGGCGAGTCGGGCGCAGGCAAGACGGAGACAACGAAGCATGCGCTGACTTACCTTTCTGAAGTTGCGGGGGGAGCTTTAGGCGTGGACCAAAAAGTCCTTTCGGCCAACCCAATCTTAGAGGCGTTCGGCAATGCAAAGACTCTTCGTAATAACAACTCGTCGCGATTTGGGAAGCTTATGAGCCTCGCGTTCGACAAGAAATCCTTCGAAATCTGCGGTTGTTCCATCGAAAATTACCTTCTGGAAAAGAGCCGCGTCATTTATCAAAGCCCAAACGAACGCAACTACCACATCTTTTACATGTTATGTAAGTCACACGAATGCCAGCAGGATTTTTCGTTGGAAGCAGCTGACGAGTTTCACTACTTGAACACAAGTGGCTGCTTAACCATCGACGGCTTAGACGATGCTGAAGAGCTCAAGACCATGGTTGCTGCCATGAACGGGGTTGGCTTCACAGAGGAAGAACGTCGCGGAATTTTCAGCGTAGTCTCTGGGATTTTGCACTTGGGAAACATTGAATTCAAGGCCCAGGACGGAAGCAATGCTGAAGGCTCGTGCCTTACGGAGCGGTCGAAATTTTCGTTGGGGCAAGCAGCTCGACTTCTTGAAGTCGACGAGGAACTACTTGGAGCTTCTTTGACTGAACTCCACTACACCATCCGTGGCGAAAGCGTACAGGTTCTTCTGAACCCTGAAAAGGCTGCTGACGCGCGCGATGCTCTTTCCAAGGCGCTCTACGGTTGCCAATTCGACTGGCTAGTCAAGCGGGCAAACGATGCTATTCGTCCACCAATGTCGGACCTAGGCTCCACAATCGGCATCCTGGATATCTTTGGGTTTGAAATCTTTCAAAAGAATTCCTTCGAGCAGCTGTGCATCAACTTTGCTAATGAGCAACTCCAACAGCACTTCAATCACAATACTTTCAAACTGGAAGAAGAGCTCTACCGTAGCGAAGCAGTGCCGTTCGAGCCTTCAAACTACATTGACAACCAAGCTATTTTAGACTTGATCGAAAAGAAACCTGATGGCATGTTAGTCATGTTGGATGAAGAGTTGAAGATGCCGAAGGCCTCGGACGAGACATTTCTTTCAAAATTGAAAAGAAAGCATGGAACAAACGCAAATTTCGATGATCGCAGGAAGGGCTTGGATAAGAGCCAGTTCATATTGAAGCACTACGCTGGAGAGGTCACCTACGAGGTATCTGGTTTCTTGGATAAAAACAAGGACCGATTGTACGACGACCTTGAAGCGTGCATTACTTCGTCCAACAGCAGCTACGTTGTGAACCTCTTTGAAGGCACTTCCGACAACAAGCGGGAAACGCAAGGTGGGCGCTTTAAGCGACAGCTAACTTCTCTCATGTCGTCACTTGCCGCCACCGAACCACAGTATATTCGATGCATCAAAGCCAACAGCTCGAAGAAGGCGGGCATTTTTGAAGCTCCCTTATGTCTTCAGCAATTACGCTACAGTGGGGTCTTCGAGGCAGTAACTATCCGAAAACAGGGTTTCCCCTTTCGGCTCACGCACGAGCAGTGGTTCAAGGAATATCGTGCTTTGGAGCCAGATGCGTGCCCTGGGGGAGCTATACAAACGAATTACAAAGCATCATGTGAAACTCTGCTTTCAGCCATTGATAAAGGACCTATTCCAGGCATCATTGTTGATGGTACTTACATTGGTACGACTCGTGTGCTTTACCGAGCAAATATCCACCGCAAATTGACTCTTTACCGCAACCTTGCCTATGAGAAGACGATTTGCATAGTTCAGCGTTACAGCCGTGGCCTCTGTGGCCGGCGCCGGTATCGCGAAATGAAGAGAGTTGCACTTCTCCTCGAGAACGCAGTCGCTCAACGCGATGAGCAAGCGCTGAGCGAAGCAATAGGGCAACACTTTGTTCAAAAGCGACTGGGATGGGTAGGGCTCTGGGTAGTTCTTCCGCACCGCTACTTGACAAACGCGAAGATTGTGCAAGCAAGCGTACAGGCAGAGAAACTGATGCGAACAAAAATCAGTGTGCCTGCTTCGGAAGTGCACCGAGAGGCTCTCGAGGAGTGGAAAAGTATGGTGGCAACCATGGACACTCACCAACGCGACGATCCGAAGGCTTTTAGTGCCGATGAGTTCACCACCACTCGCCAGGGCAAACGTGTGCTCGATGCAGCTGCTCTGAATTTGCGTAAAATTTTAGGCGCACCTCTTGTCGACCGCCACGAGGAAGCAATGGTAGAGTACAAAGATATGCGTGCAATGGTTGAGTCATGCCGTGTGCTTCAGCCCACAGCGTTGGATTCGTCGGAATTCGCGGGATTGCTGTTGGGCGACCGCGTGGTTGGAAGTGCCGCCGCCTTCCTAGATCGCCTTTCAGATTCGCCTATTCTTGAAGACCCGAAGGCAGCTCTCGACGAATACGCCAAAATGAAGGCTGTCGTTGACGACTGTGTTCTTCTGGATGCTTCTGCGCTTTCTAGCGACAAGTATGCTGCTCTTAGAAAAGGGAGCCGTGTGGTTGTAACCGCAACTGCAGCTGTTGAGCGCATGATCGGAAAGCCAATCAAAGAAGACTTTGATGATGCGCTCGCTGAGCACGAAGAAATTATGTCACTGATCAAACCGTGCATTGAAATAGATGCTGGTTCTTTCGCAGACGACAAGTATCTCGCCTTGCGAAAGGGCTCCAGGGTAATTGCATCCGCTATGAAAACTGTAGATTCAATTGCTCAGAAGCCCGTCCTTGAGTCTTTTGAAGGGGCATTCAAAGAATATGAGCGCTTGATGCAGATAGTAAATCCTTGTCTCTCGATGGACCCATCGTCGTTTGGCGCTGACCAGTACCTTAAAATGCGCAAGGGTTCATGGGTTATTGATGCAGCAAGGAAAGCTGTCCGGCAAATTGCATCGCAACCACTGTTGTATGAATTTGAACCCTCATTCACGGAACACAAGTCGATTGTGGCAATAATTGATCCTTGCATGTCGATGGATTCCACTCATTTTTCCGAAGTTGAATTTGTTGAACTTCGGAAAGGTTCGAGACTCATTGCCTCGATGACTGAAACTGTAAAGAAGAATGCAGAAATGCCTTTATTAGAAACATTCGAAGCTAGTATGAATGAGTACAAGGCTATGATGGGCATCATCCAAGCATGCGAAGAAGTATCTCCGGGGTCATTTAGCTCCGCAGAGTTCATGCAACTTCGCAACTACTCCCGGATCTTTCGTGCAATGGCGCAGCGCATTCGTGATATTTGCGAGCAACCATTCAAGACGACATTTACAGAAGCCCTTAGCGAATACAATGAGTCCATGGAAAAATTTATCAAACCAGCACTCGCTCTTGATCTGACCGCCTTCGGAGATGAATTTGATGAGTTCATCAAGCACGCGAGAGTCTTCAAGTCGATGGAATTTCAGATCAAGGTGGTGTTAGCGCTTCCTCTCAAGACATCCTTCAAAGAATGCATGTTGGAGTACAGTACAATCATGAATGACATTATGAAGCCTTGCATGGAGCTCAATGTCGATGCCTTTGGCGGTGCCTTCGATGACATCGTACAGGTAAAAAACGTGAAGGCTACTGCACATTAATTTTATTAGACCGCGATGAATGAATTCGTGTGATACTGTATGTGTGTTCTGACGTATGAAGTTGCATTTCTTGCTTAAATGTCCTCTCCTTCGTTTTGTCGTCCTTTGTTTGAAATATGCTGCTTCAGTATTCTCGAGTCTACGAGTCTATGAGTGTGCAAATTCGGCTGATGAAGGAGCTGCCTTTGCCCGAAACTTTCGAGATAGCCATGGCAGAGTATACAAAAATGATGTTTGAATACATATCACCGTGCACCAACTTGAATGCTAGTGCTTTCAACGATGAATTCAACGATCTGATTCAGGTTCGTGGCTTATCACACATTGATTGCTTGAACGATCGCTGAGTTGGCACAGAATTGAGCTAAGTGGTACTGATTCATTGGGTCAAGATCAAAGTGTGGAAATGTCACGACCTTATTTCATGCTATTTGTCACATACCTGCTTTTTTTATTCTTCTTGATTATATCCTAATCGATTGTTCCTGTGCGTTTTCGTCATCTGAATAGCACTCGCGAACATTCAGTGCTATGGCCATTCAAGTACGTAAGTTTCGTGATATGCCTTTGCACGATACTTTTCAAAAAGCATATGAAGAGTACGAGTCGATGGTAAATTCGTTTATCCAGCCATGCCTTTCAATCAACACGGAGGCCTTTGGTTCGGAGTTTAAGGACTTATTGGACTACCAGCGCGTTTTTGATGCATGTGCAGTGCAGATAAGGGCTATTGCAGCTCAGGAGCTTGAAGCAACCTTTGCAGATGCGATGAGCACTCATGATCGGATCATGCTTGGTTTCTTGGAACCTTGCCTGAAACTCAACGCGAACGCTTTTGGCTCTGAATTCAACGAACTTCGCGAGTATCAGCGTGTATTCCAGGCGATGTCTATTCAAATTGAGGCGCTCGCTAAGCAGCCTCTTGAGAGCACGTTTGCAGACAGCATGAAAGCGCACAACAACATCATGGAAAATTTTCTTGAACCCTGCCTGAAGTTGAACCCAAATGCTTTTGGAGACACCTTCACCGAACTGCGGGCGTACAAGCGCATTTTTGAAGCAATGCAGATTCAAGTACGAGCCCTTGCGTCCCAGCCGCTCGAAGACACTTTTGACGGTGCTCTTGCAGCGCATGCCAACCTCATGGACAATTACTTGACTCCATGCCTGCAACTCGATCCAAACGCCTTTGGCACCGAATTCGACGACCTTCGCGCCCACAAACGCGTCTTCGACGCCATGGCCATTCAAATTCGGGCGCTCGCTGCGCAGCCTTTGGAGGAGACGTTCGAGGCATGCATGCACACGCACAACCGTATCTTGGCGGAGTTCCTCGAACCGTGCCTAAAGATCAATTCCAGCGCCTTCGGTGACGAATTCAAGGGTCTCATTGCCCATGAGCGTGTTGTGAAAGCGATGGCAATCGCTGTGCGGAATATCGCAGAGCTGCCGCTCGTCGAAGACTTCAAAGCAGCTATGGAAGAATACCGAAACATGATGGACCATGTGATCAATCCAGTTCTGGCCCTCGTTCCAGAAGCCTTCGGGCAAGAGTTTGACAGCTTAGTTGCCTATTCCCGAGTGGTTGCGGGTGGAGAAAAAGCGCTTCGCAAGGCCATGGAGCTTCCAACTTCCTCGGATTCTGCCACCGCGATGGCCGAGTTTTCTGAGATGCACAAGACCGTGGCCCAGTACTTGGCTTTGGTGCCCGACAGTTTTTCAGGAGAAGACCTCCTCAGCGTGCGCCGCGGAGTGCGATTGGAACCGTGCTGCGAGGCTGCGATTGGCCGAGACAAGTTGAGCACGGCCGACGAATACGAACGCGTAGTGAAATTTTGTGCTCCTTACAAAGCTGCCGATTCTTTGGCATTTGCTGGAGAGCACGTGCAGCGGCTTACTTTGCTGCACCAAACCATCCCTGCCATGCGGGCGGCGAAACAAGAGCTGATCGAGAGCGCTGAAGCGTGGGACCTCGCGCGCCTCCGTGAAGCTCTCGCCGTGAATGGCCAACTCTCGGCGGAATGGGGTCCGTTCTGTGAAAGTGGCGTGGACACTGCGAACGCATGCGTGGCGTCGCTGGAGCGTGAGCTGGAGCTGGTGGCCAACCTGGAAGCGGCCGCAGCCACCGGCGCCCCGACGGGTGAACCGGGCAGCGTCGCCCCACCCGAAGTGGCTGCGCTCGCCGCTGCCGTGGAAGCTGCACAGGCCCACACGTTCCACACCCCCGATGGATTGCACAAGCGGCTGCAGGCCACGTGGCAATTGCGGCTGCGTCAGGAGTTCGTCACCGCCCTCGCCAGCGGTGCTGTAGCCTCGGCACCCGTGTGGCGGACAGTTGACGCCACTTTGGACGAGGGCTTCCGGGACCCGGTGCTCATGGCAGAAACCCCCGAATTTACTCTGGTGCGCGAAGACTTGATTTTGCGCGGCGGCGTAGACGCCACCCTCGAGAAATTGGACGCCGCCTCTGCGGTGCTCGACGCAGCTGCCCTAGGGTCGGCTCTGACCGCTTCCCAGCGGTGGAACATGAGCACCCACCCTGACGCGTCAGTGCGCGACCGCACGGCCACGGCCGACGCCCTTCATGTGCGGCTGGTGGCGTGCATCGACGGGCTGGCCGCTGCTACGGCGAGCTTGGAAGTGGCGCAACTGGAAGCCGCGCTGGCTGAGGCTGCTTCCCTGGGTTTTGGGGCAGTCGCGGCCGAGACCGGCAGCGCTCCAGCGGTGCAAGGAGTGGAAGTGGTGGCAGCTGCCCGTACCCTGCTGGACCGCGTGGTAACTCTGGAGCAAAACCTCCGCGACGCTTCCACCAACATGCAAGAAAGTGCTCTGAAAGCGGCGTTAGCTGATGCCGCAAGCCTTGGCTATGGCGTAGAGGGTGCAGGAGTAGCTGGCGTGGATAGCATTAAAGCCATAAAGGTAAATGAAGAAAACAGCATTGGAACTATACATGTGAAAGAATTAAATAACAGAATATTCAGATGTATAGCCGCATACGATCAACACTTATAATATTCAATGCCTTTTGTGCACACCTTCTTGCCACAAGCTCTGATTCGCTTTCTTTGTGTGTATGTGTGTGCGTTTCCAACCATAATTGTTGCGAAAATCTGTGCGTCTCTGTGTGTGTGTGCTGCATCCCATCGCAGTTGCTCTTGGAGCGTGTCCAAAAATGTCAGATCCTTCTCAAAGACAGCACCGCATGCATGGAGCGTGAACGCCTCGAAGCGGCCATTGCCGACGCACTCAGCTTTGGTTTCGGGCAAGCGTCTCAGGTGGCTGGGTTCGAGGAGCTCAAAGCAACTGAAGAGCTCCTGAAGCGTGTGATTGCATGCGAAGCCGCGCTCGGTAGCAGCACCGCCTCGCTCCGTGAAGTTGAGATCCGTGCTGCCGTAGCTGACGCAGCGAGTTTTGGGTACGGCGATGCCAACGCACAACCGCCCGTGGCCGGTGTTGCCGTAGTGGAAGCTGCCAAGGTGCGTGGAAGGATTACGAGCGCACCATAGTTTTAAAAAAACTGTTATGAACAGGCGGTGCCTAACTTTCCTAATAATCCTAATTTCCGTCTATTTACCGTTGTGAATGGCTTCGCTCCTCCTTGCGCTTGTGTATCTATTCCTCCAGGCCCTCTTGGAGCGCGTCATCAACTGCCAAAATGGATTGGCAGCGGCGCGAGCGTCCATGCACGACCACCAATTGAAAGCTGCTATTGACGAAGCTGCGTCGTTCGGGTTTGGCAATTCTGAGGCTAGCCCACCTGTAGCAGGAGTGGAAGAAGTCGCTGGTGCTGA
>Ga0307930_1001163_pt1 | contig 21122 bp, 22 predicted proteins | sample OrgLakmetageno46_FD_203161 | JGI IMG/M metagenome (GOLD analysis project Ga0307930, IMG submission 203161) | Saline water microbial communities from Organic Lake, Antarctica - #46 | ecosystem: Environmental > Aquatic > Non-marine Saline and Alkaline > Saline | place: Antarctica: Organic Lake...
TGGGGAAAGCTCTGCAGGAAGGCAACAACATCAACAAGTCCCTCACCGTGCTGGGCCGCTGCATCAAGGCCCTCGTGGAGCAGGCCAACAACCCAAAAAAGAAAATTCAAGTGCCGTTCCGTGAGTCAGTGCTGACGTACTATTTGCGCGAGTCGCTCGCGGGGAACGCGCGCACCACCATGCTTGCCGCGTGCTCTCCAGCAGGCTCCAACGAAGAAGAAACCACCTCCACGCTGCGGTACGCCGCGTCCGCCAAGCAAATTAAAACGGCGGCCAAGAAGAGCGAAGACCCGCTGAAGGCGAAAGCGCGGGAGCTGAACGAGGAAGTGGAAAAACTCAAAGCGATGCTTGCCGGCAAGGGCGGGGGCGGCGGCGCCAAACGCAAACCACGCAAGTCGGTGATTGGCCAAGCCAGCACGTCGGAGCTGGAGAGTTTGTCAGAAGAAGACAAGGAAGCCTATTTGAAGCAGCTCGAAGAGCAAATGGAAATGATGGGCATGGGGGGTTATGCCAGAGCAGCGGCGAAATTCGACGACGCTGCGCCCAAAAAGAAGAAAGGCGCAGACCTCGACCCTCGGGACGTGTTTCCGCAGCTCAGCTGCTTGAACAAGGTCCGCACAAAACTTCCGCGCTTACCCGTCTTGGGTTCTTTCTTTGAACTTGGTTTCTGCCTCGAATCATTCGCAGTTCAATTTCAGTCAATTATGGGAGCCTATGCAGGCCGCTTCCCCCCCTCTTTTTCAGTGCTTTTCCAACAATCTTTTCCTTCTGCATCTTTAAACCCTATTTTTGTCTCTCTCTCTCTCTCTCTCGCTTTGTTTGTCTTACGTGCATGCCCCGATATGTAATATATTAGGACGACTTGCTGAGCCACGCGATGGTGATTCCGCTCAAGTTCGGGAAGCTGTCCATTGGCCGGAGCGACGCTCCCACCCCCAACGACTTCGAGATCGACGGCATGGGCATGTGCGAACGCCACTGCCTCGTTCAGGGAGCGACCGAAACCTCAGCCGCACCCACCGCTGCTAGTGGCGAAGGCGGCGAAGGCGGCGAAGGCGGTGAAGCAGCTGCGGCCGCTTCGTCAGGCGCGCTCACTACGGTAGGGGCCTCGGTTACTTTGCTGGACGACATGGCGGATTTGCACGTGAATGGGCAGCCGCTACAGGGGGTGAACGCGACGCAGCCGCTCAAGCATTTGGACCGCGTCATCATTGGCCCGTGCCGGATCGTGTGCTTGTACCTCACCCAGAAGTTGACAGGGCTGGAAAAAGCCCAGCACACCTACGACGCGGCCTTTCGGGAGTTCATGTCGGGGGACGACAACGCCGCGCGGCTGCTGATGTCACCGCGGCGACAAGCGCTCTTGGACGAAGTGCAAAGCATTGAGGGTTTGATGCTGAAAGAGGCCAACATCATTGCGTACGACCTGTGCACCAACATTGAGTTCGTGTCGCAGCTGCTGTTAGGCGCCGACGGCCTGAGCTCTTCCAGCGCCACTTTGGACGACTTGATTCAGCGCAACGAGTGCCGGGTCAAAGTCGTGTGCCACGCGTCCGCCAAACGCATTGGCACCTCGGCCGACTTGCAGGAAGCGCGGCGGTTGAAAAAGGAGGCTAATCGAGCTATCCAAGCGGCCAAATCGAAGAAGCACCTGTTGCGCACCCAGTCGGCTGCCAACGCAGCGGCGGGGGCTTCTTCAACGGACCTTTTGAAGGACGAAAGTTTGGGGGCTACGCCGGTGAAAGAGGGCGAAGGCAACGACCTCGACGACGAGGAAGCAGCCGAGACCAAGGCGCCGCTCAAAGTCCTGGCGGAAAACATTTTGTTCGAGATGGAAGCCGACAGTTTTTCTGACCTGTTGTCGGAGCTCAAGGCCACGCACCACGGCTTGAGCCAGCTGTTGGGCGGGGTGCAGTCCGCGGGCAAAGGGTTAGAGTCAGGCACGGCGTCGATGATTCGGAGCGTGTTTGACGCAGTGGACACCGACCGTTCCGGCGCCATCGACAAGTAAGCACGCAGTACAAGGGAAAAAGAGGGCAAGAGAGTGAGTGCTGAAAAAAAAATGTGGAGGGAATTAGGATACGTCTAAGAAGGCTGAAAAGGAGAAATTTGCGACTGAATGAGACTCTGCGTGGTTGAAACACAACGTGCCTTCTAAAGCTTCCGTTACTTTGAACTCGTTTTTTTTTTAAATTTGCCCTTCCATCTATGTGTCTCTGCAGGTACGAGCTACAAGCGTGTATCGAAAAGTTCAACGTGAACTCGGACCCCGAGTTTTTCAAGCACGTGCTGCGCGAAGAAGGCATCAAGGAAGACGACGAGCTCGACTTCGACCGCTTTGAAGGCTTTCTGCTCCGCTTCTTGCAGCACCAGGTACTTTGCTCGTACATTGCATTGGCGCAATTAGGTCACATATATATATGTGCCACGCCTGAGTCTGGTGTATAGAAGCAAACAAATTCCGGGAAAGCACGCACGTTCGCATTTTAGTGTTAACTTTTTTGCTCTTGCACGCAAGAATACCACTTTCTACCCTTTGAACTGCTGAACTCGCGCTCTTTCTCTTGCTGCGATACCTCACATTTTTTTTTGTTCTCTATTTTCCTTGTTCGTCAGTTCTACAAAAAGATTGAAGCTTATGTCTCCAACAAGCATTTGTTCATGATGCTGGGCGGGCGGTCGGTGAAGCTCAGCCACCGCGGCACCATTCTCGAAGTCAAATCCCGCGCCTCGGTGTTTGGTGGGATGGCCTCCGTGAACAGCGACGCTGCCGGCGCGAAATACGGCGAGGACGGCAAAGAACAGCGCAACAGCGGCGACCTCGAGGGCGGCGGCAGCGGTGACGGCCAAATCGGCGAAGGCGACGACGACGACGACGAAGACCCCGACGTGAAAGCCCGCCGCGAAGAAGCCGAAGCGCAGGCGGCGCGGGCCAAGAAAATGGGCCGGGAAGCGAAGCAAGCCCGGATCCGGCAACGGATGCGCCAAAACGCGGTGGTCACCAACTTCATCACGACGCTGAAAGGCGACCTCCAAAAAGCCATGAACGACTTGGACAGCTTGACCGAGCCGGCCAACGGTGGTGCCGCTGGCGGCGGGAAGGACGACGGCGCCGCCGCGGCTGACGGTGGCAGCGGTGGCGGCAAAAGCAGCGCAAAAGACAAAGGAGGCGGCCCGGTAGCGCCTCTGGGAAAACTGACGGGCGCGCTGCGAGTTGGGGGGCGACGGAACAAGAAGTCCGACAAGGACGTGTACGGAGCCATGGCGGACAAGGTGAAGAAAGCCATCAAAGACTTGGAGCAGCAGCACAAGCAAACCATGCACGTGTCGAAAGAGCGGGACAAGCTCGAAGAGTACCTCACCAACATGTTGGCGGCCCGGGACGCGTGCATTCCCGACGGGAACGACCAGGACCACGACGGTGGAGGGAACGGAGGCGGAGGCGGTGGCCCTGGTGGTGGAGGTGGCATGGGGGGCCTGCCTGGTCTAGGTGGTGGCGGTGGTGGTGGGGACACGGGCAGCATGATGGGCTTCATCGACTCCATCGGTGGGAAACCAGGCCGCGCACTCGACCTCTAACTCACTGAGGGGCCACAGACTACTCTTTGAAAGCCGCGTCAAAATTACTCTTTTTTAAAACGGCTGGGATGTACACAAGTCCGTTGAATGAAAGGAGGAGAAGCAGCCCCTCCCTGTGCTCGAACAGGGAGTTGTTCCTCTGCATAGCCGAAAAGTTTTTTAGTGCATTGTGAATCTTATGTCAATAAAAACCTGTTCTAGTTAATGCTTCTATAGAATTAAGTATAAGTGCGATTAATAATTGGCCCTGGCTTTGCAATTGCAATTCGCAGCTGGTTTTTTATTCATTCGTGTTGTGCTTTGTATTGTTTTATTTTGCTTTTCTACGTTTTTAAAATCCAAGTTTTAACTGAAGTTCATTACAACGCACAACGCAACCCGGCGGCTCAATCCAATCTAGCCCCAAATAAATCAGTTGATTTCCCCAGCGCAATGAAGCACGAAGGCAATTCAGATGTGCAATACATTCGAAAATGTAATAAGTAATATATATGAGCGCGCTTTGTCATGCCCTCCATGTGTCTACCGTGGGAAAGTTTTATAGCGTTCAGAGGTTCGCAGTCCGCAGGGTGCGTTGGGGCTTCTGGCTTCCTCCAAACAAGTCAACACTTTTGCCTCCATTCTTGATCCATATCGCGGGAGCCCACATTTCGCGTTGAGGGCACTGTTGAACAACTATAAGGGGAAGTTCGTCGCGTGGATAGCATGAAATCATGGTGACATGTACTCAAGTGAAAGTTTTATTTGACGGACCAATTCACTGGAATCCGGATGCTGACTTGGCATCAGCAGCTGCCGTTGCAAGGTTTAAAGGGTGCCATACACTTTGGGCTCTGGCGCAGAAGACTTCTGAGACTGCTTGGAACCGGACAAGGTGTTTGGTGACGCAGCCACGCCAGCAAACGAGGAAAAAGTGGAAGATAGCTCAAAACCCAGGTCGAGGTCTAACCCAGGAAGGTCAAAACTGAGAGGTGAAGTAGGAGCTGAAGCACCACTGCTACTGCTGCTGCTGCCGCCATCTCTTACTGCTCGTGCTGCTCGTGCTGTTGGTTTAGGGCTTCTCTTGTTCCGGCTGCTGCGGCTGTTGCTGCTGCTGTGATCAACGCTCGAACCTCCGAACATGCTGTCGTGCACAGCGCCTAACAACAAGCCGGCGCTGGAACTGCTGCTGTTGCTGTTGTCGACCGTGTTTTTAGAGCCAATTCTTCCCGTGGAATCAATAAATTCATCCTCATCCTCGTCGTCGTCATCCTCGTCATCGTCAAGGCATAACTCGGCTTCCAGCAGAGGCTCTTGCGAGTCCGCAGCGCGTCGCCAACAGCGCCGCAATTGCCCGGACAGCTCCACTGCCACCTGGCTTTGGCTTCCTCCTTGGCTTCCTCCTCCCCCATCCAATGGCGACCCTCCTCGTGTCTTTCTCTCGCCGAGTGGCACGACTGGCATCACCCATTGCGGCGCCGCTTCCGGCGCCGTTGAGACGCCGTTCGCCACTTTCTGCAAGAGCACAGCAGCACGCTTACCCCCGTCATTCCTCTGCACTGATAACGACGACGACGACGACGAGGACGACGCTAAATATTCCTTCTCTTTTTCATTCACAGATCCCCGTAGTCCTGCTGTTGCTCTTGCTGCTCCCGCCCTTCCGCTTGTACTGCTCTTGCTTTTGGGCTGATTCGGGTCCGACCCACCAGCCCAACCCCTGTAGTGGCTCGGGGCTTCGCGGGTTAAAAACGTGTCTACTTGAGCGGCTGCTTCCGACAAGGACAGAGACGCAAACGACGATTTTCCATGCAGATTCTTCTTGCCACTCAACCGGAGAATGGCGCCCCAGCCTTCGGCCATATTATCCTCCGTTGGCCCGGGTGATTCTAGCTCCTCCTCTTCGCTGCTTGCGTTATTCCCGCGCGCGCGCACCTATAAGCCACGTAAAGCGAGAAAGAAGGGAGAGATACAACGGAAGGCATGAGAGAATTCAAGCGAACTAGGAAGTGAAAGAGGGGCACTTTCATTTTTCACGAGACAACCATAAGAGCATTCTTGCGAACTAAACTCACAAGAAGGTGAGCGAGCACAGTCACCGCTGCAGTCGAACTACCGTCCACCGCTGCATACCACAGCACGCGGCGTGCTTCTGCACGACTGGTTTGGCCATTTTTGGCTTCCGCAACAGGAGAGGAAGGCGCTGGGGGCGGCGGGAGCGCGGATGACTCACTCGAGGTTGTGTGAGGAGCGCTGAGCAACGCCACATGAGCTAAGTGGGCCGCCTGTTTGGGTGGAGAGTAAGCAGCGGTCAAATATTGGGGCAAGAAGAAGAAGAAGAAGGAAATATGATAAAACCGCATTTTTTACGGCATTCTATACAGGACAAGCAATAAAATTTCAAGGAAAAAACAAAAAAAAAAGCCGTTGAGTGCATCATATATACATCACTTTTACCTTGGCCTGGGTCCAGTTGCGGTTGTATTGCGAGAGCGCCTGCATCACTTCGGCGTTCATGAGGGAGTGGGCGCCGCAGCGTTGGCGCTTGTGGTGCTTCTTTTGGTTGTCCCTCGCCGTGAACGCGGTGCTCCCGTCGCGCGACACAAACACCACGCTGTAAGCCTCGAGCGCAGCGGGGTGAGCGAACTGCGCCTGTTGTTGTTGAGCACAAAGGATGTACCAAAGGTAAAACGTAAAGGATGCGCAGGGGAAGAGTCGTTTCCTATAATATTATGATTTATCATGTATGTTGATTTTTTCCAATATCAAGAACAAGGGTTGCCACAGAGACAGAGAAAAAGAAATCATTCCCATCCCCAATATATATATATTTTTGCCACGCACCTTCAGAAACGTTTCTAAAGGAAGGCAGTGCTCGACCAGCATGCGTTGACTCCTCTCCAAGGTGGCAGTAGAAGTGCCCGCGTACACCAGCACAAAAGGCGCATGTGGATCTCCTAGCAAGGCCTGTAGTGGCCAAGAAGACATTTTAAAGAAACAGTTGAAGCATGAAGATTGAAGAAGAAGTTCGAAATTGAGAAAGGTAAAAGAGCAATAATTATAAAGAGTAGAACATGTAACACGCTCAGATAAATACCAACTATTTAATACTTATGTCTTCAAGCACTACATACGCGCATACCTGGAGTCCTTCGAGCGCATTCAAATCAGTAATTCTTGACACGACAGCGCTGTCTCCATCTCCACTGAAACTGCTGCTGTTGCTGCTTCTGCTGCTTCTGTTCGTCAGCGGTGACGCAGAAGGAGAAAGAGGTGAAGAAGAAGAAGGAGACGAAGGCGACGACACCAGAATGGAGGAAGGTGCCGCGCAGCCGCTGTGTTGCGGTGACAAGAGCGCCGGAGCAAGGCCTCGCAGCACCACGCCACTCGCCAAGGCAGAGAAGTACTCGTGGGCCGTCGCGCGGTCAGCAGCAGGCACTTGGTCGCGAGAATCGGCGATCACTCGGGCTTTGGCACCGTCTCGCGCTGCCTGCAGGTAAGCCTAGGTAGGTAGATACACGATGAACGATATATATATATAATTTTTCTAAAGTTACACGGATGAAGCCAACGCACTGACTTGCAGCACATTGACCGCATAAAAAAATAAATACAGTGCATCTCGGGACTGTCTCCGAATGAAGCACTTGATGCGATTTTCAAGTGCAGTGCGCCCAGCTCATTACCTGAATCATGTGCGCAGCGGCGGCCTCGTGCGGAGCAGCTTCAAAGCTCCCGTCTTCGCTGCCAAAGCCGCTGATTGGCTCCTTCTCCGCATCTCTCCTGTCCTTACTGACGCTGCTGCTGCTGCTCCCACTTGCGCGATCGTTCACTGGTGGGTTCGTAACAGCGGTTAACACATCTTCAAGCCTCAACACTGCATCACCTACGGCGGGCCATAACTGTTCATCGACTGCTTCGTTCACGTTTGCGCCACCGCTGCTGCTCGAGTTGGCATTGCCTGACGACGACGACGACATGAGTTGCTGCGCTTTTTGCAGCAGCGGTCCGCACACCGCGTGCGTCAAGTGCCCCCACTGCAACGCCAGTTTCAGGTAAGTGCTGAGCGCGACTGTGGAGGCAGACTCTCGGCGCAGCAGCAGCGCATGTGGGGTTCTGGACGGGTTGGATGTGGAAGATTCAGCAGTTTCGATCGAGGTTGAAGAGGTCGGCGACGCAGCTGTGGGTGTGAAGTCCAGAAGGCCAAGTTCAGAGCGCACAAGGGCCTTGAGCCATTGCTGCAGTGAAATAAAGACAGAAGAGTTTGAAGCAGCGAAGACAGCGGGCAAAACAGTTGTAAAAAGAAGGTAACACATAACAGTTGAGGCATAGCAAAGACTATAAAAGAGGGCAGAAGAGCGCAAATGGGCGTGATGAACAGACGATAAAAGACTACAGTCTGTGGTAGAGAGGCTGAAAGTGAAAGCAAGAGATATTACAATATACCTCGGACAAAGGCCGCGTGCCTAGGCGAGAATTTGGGTTGAGGAACAAGGTCGCTAGCAACAAGCCCATTGATTGCCCGGTGGCCTTGGCCTCGCCGGACACCTGATGAGGAAGGAAGGAAGGACGAGGTGAATGAAAGCAGCGCATTGAAGGGCTCCTGTTTATTTGATTTTCCCAGAACAAGAACGCCTTTTTAAGCTGTAAATTGAATACCTAGGTAGCATGCGAAATTGAATTCCCTCTGCTCCTCATTCAATCGCTCTCTTGTCCAATCACCCTTCTTCTAAAGCCACGCCCCTGCACACAAGTTCTCTCACCGTGGCATGCTTGAGGAGAATCGAAGCGACGCGGGCTGAGGTTGCGGAATCGTCGCCAATCCACGCAAGCGCAGCCGCTGCTACGGAAACTTTGCGACGAGTCTGAGTGCTGAGGTTGTCTCCACCGCTGCCATCCCCGTCATCGGCAGGGCGCACTCCGACAGTAACGAAAGCTGCGAACCACTCTCCTGCCTCGTCTACAGATCCCGCCTGTCGCCATCGGATTTTGAATGAATAAAGTCAAGGGAATAAACATGCTTCTACGAAGTTAAATTGACTTTCTGAGCCCCTCTCAGGACACATTCTCCAACCGCGCTCTGCACAGTCCTATCTCTGAGAAGAGGCCTGATTCAGCACGCTGTAGTGTTCAGGCAGTGGTCTAGGCACAACGACAGCAAGAAAAAAGAGAGCCTCACTTCGAGAACGATAGTCTTGGCGCCTTTAGTTTCAAGAATACAGTACTGAGCTTCTTGTTGAACGCTAGCAATGTTTCCCGTTGGAACCGTCTTCACAGTCTGCCCTTTTTGGTACTGAAATCTCGTTCTGTAAATGGTGCATCGGCGCTCTTCGAAAGTCTGCGGGAGAGAACCAGCATAAAAAAAGCAGGAAAAGGGGAGTCCTAGCATCAGCATTGCTGTCTAAGTCTACACTTTTATGCTCGGAAAAGCCTTTCAAAAGTAGAAACGAAATAGCGTAGCTTTTTTTCATATTAACATATCAAGGATGGATGCATTAGAGCCTCCACGAACAATCTGTATTCTAAATCAAACTACGAAAGAGTGTATGCACCTTCCGAGAATCAATGTATGCAAAGGACCGTAAGCTCTTCTTCCCCAGCACGCCCTGGTGGATCGCAGGCTCCTGCCCGGCGACGTTCATGGCGCTGCCAGGCTGCCCCCTCTCACCGCCACGACGGGTCCTGAAGATCGAATGAATTCGTGAAATTTTGTGAAAATATCAACTCCGCGTGGTTCGATGCGCTGATTGGATGGACCGATGGACGAAAGATCGCGTTGGTGTTGTTGGTGTCGGTGTGGTGCTGTGGTGTTTCGTATTTGCGTTTTTGTCTACTGTAACTGCTAACTGGATCTATATTATCTGTAGTACTACTGACACCTAACACTGCGTGTGTTGATGTCTTATTCCTATTTCTTGGCCTCTCTCCCTCTCCCATAAAGCAGTGAGCTATCGTATCAGGCTTTGTAATGGCAGCAAAACTTGCTCAGTCCAGCTAGCGCTCTCCCACAAAACAGATGGGCAATAGAAAGGAGTGAAACAGCCACAGAGGTACTAACAGGATTAGCTTAGATAAGGGTATACTCCCCAATTGCAAAGGGACAACTACAAAAAGCATGAAGCTGCGTATTGATGAATCCTCCAGAAGAAGTCTGACTGGGCTGAGTGTCCTTTTGCGTAATGCAATGTTCTGATAAATTGATATGTGTCTGGAGTTCTACTTGTCTGTCTTCAGGAGATGTCTCTGCTCGGCTCGTCAGTCCGCTTCCGCTACCGTCGCCGTGAGCGGGTCCGTCAAGTCGGCGAGGTGGCGCATGGTAGGTCTCCCATGCGGGCAATTCCAGGGCTGTTCCACTCCTTCCAACCGCCGCACGATCTTGGTGAGGGCGCTGCGGTCCAAAGCCGTGCCAATCATCACCGCCGACCGGCAGGCACGGCTCGCAAACATCGACACCACCTACCGGAGGTGCATGGAAAATGGAAATCAAGGGAAGACAAGGACAGGCGAGGAAAATGTGATGTCGAAGGAGAAGAAGAAGAAGAAATGAAAAAGAATAGCACGTCCAAATGTTAGGGCAAGCCTCATGCAGTTGTTCAATATACAACCAAGCGAAAATAGAAGCTTCCATGCATATCCTTATCTTCACTTTCTCTCTAGTTCAATTCCCTCATGATACCTTCGGCAGCCGCGGCACTGGCCCTGTGCCGCCACCATTATGCCCATAACCACCGCTACTACTGCTGTAGTCGCTGCTGCCGCCACTGCCGCCAGGGCCAGCACCAGCCGTCAAGAGACCGTTGTCCCTGGTGCTGCTGTTGGAGTTGAGGGTGGTTTCTGGCGGCATCTCGTATGGGTTTTCGGCAAGAAGAGACGCGAGCTCGTGGATGTCGTCGTCACCAAACACTGTGCCCTACGAAATAAGTGGAAGGGGGGTAACTAGTGAGAGAATTGTCGAAGATGATTGAAAGAGAAAAGGGCCAGGTATGCACGAAATATGGCGCGAAGATTTAGGGGAACGCTTGAGAAGGGAATGGAAGACCATGCATGCACGCACGATAACAGGCACTTCTTCGATATGCACAAAATAATGTGAAGCTGGCAGAGGATCACACCTTCGAATGGGGGCGCGTCAGAAGCTTGAGGCGGCTGCCCTGAGGAGCATCACAACCATTCTCGTTGTCGTTGCTGCCGTTGCCGCCGTTGTTGTTGTCGTTGTCATTCATGGGCGCCTGAAACTTGAAGCCATTGAACGCAAACACCGGCAAGTGGTCCAAAATGACCGCTTCTTCGGAAGCAGAGCACTCGAAAGGCATGGGCCGCAGCAACTGCTGCTCGTGCAACTTGGTGCTCCTCTGCAAAGACTCAAACAGCGCTTTTTCTTCGCACGCGTGCTGGTCCAAAATGAACAAATCGCGGTCTAGACGGCACACGGCAAAGCCCAAGTTGAACTGCCCCAGGACTTCGAGCCTTGCAAAGTCGCCTTTGGTGAGGACTCGCGTGCTGCGGTTCGGAGCAGAGCTGGCTGCTTGCGTGCCGATGTCCTCGCTCATCGCGCCGGCGGCTGCTGCGGCGTTACTCTCGGCACCAGGGCCAGCGAAGGGTGGCTGAAGAAGGCGCGCGCGTTTCTTTTGCTTCCTGTGAGCCGCACGAGCGGCCGCAGCAAGCGTGGTAGTCAGGTTCACGTACAGGGAACGGTCGCGGCTCGCGTGCTGATTCGGGTTCAAGCCGTTGGTAGCACCCTCCTCTTCTTCGTGTTCTTCAACAATCGCTCCTTTCGCGGCCAAAAGGTCCAAGTTTTCGCGATTCTCACTGCTCTTGCCGTTCGGGTTATTATCGGCACTACTCCTGCTGCCGTCTTTACCAAAGGCACTGCTGCTGCTGCTGCTACCATTACTGCTGTTGCTGGGGCCGCCGCCTGCGGTAGCCTGCTCGTTCCTGCCGCCTCTTTCCTCCTCTGGAGTTGGAGGAGGAGGGCACGCAGGGCTGCCGGCGCCACTGTCAAACGGCGCGGCGACAGCAGGCGCGTTGGTTGCACCCGGAGAGCGCATGGACTCCACTGCTGCTTCTGACTCTTCCCCATTTTTGTGGTCATCGTCATCATCACCATCGTCATCGTCGTTTATCAGTACAACCTCTGCACCTTTTGCGTCCTTGTTGTCTCTGTCGTCGCTACCCTCTTTGATAGGAGTGGCACTCGCTGTGCGTGGGGCAGGACGCTTCTTGGCATGCGTGCTCCCTGTAAATGGCCTCCACGCATGCCGCTCGTTGCTGCTGCTGCTTGCAGATGAAGCATGCACTTCAGCGTAGCAATCTTTGCAGTAAGGCACGCCATTTTTACCGCCAAAACCAGCGCAGCAGCCGTCACAGGTGCCCGAACTGGGGTCTCCACACTCCCAGCACGGTGCTGCGGTTGATGTTGAGGATGTTGACAAATTAGTTGTATTTGTAGTAGTCGTAGTTGTAGTAGTAGTAGTGTTACTAGAGGATGACTTGGCAAAAGCCGAAAAGATCTTGAAAGGCGTTTCCGTTGTTGTGATCGCGCTTTTTCTCGAAGATATTGGGCGCGCGCTGTCTAGATGCGCCGAGTGCGCATTCGTTTTCGAATCGGTAATAACGGAGGCAGAGGACTCTTCAGGAACGTTACGACTTCGCTTTGCTTTACTTCTTTCAGCTCCAGAGGCAGTGATTTCTTCTTCTTCGTCGTCGTCGTCTTCGTCGTCATCGTCGTCGTTGCCACCTTTAAGCTTTCCATCATCATTTTTCTTGTTATCATCTTCAACTTCCCTGTCTTTTTCACTGCCTTCGTCGTCGTCAAGTGCACTGTTTCGGCTACGTCGCTTCTCCGCTCGGGCCACCTTTTCCTTCTTCTGCGAGGGCGCGAAAGCATCCGTAATAGCAACTTGCCTTTTGTTGGCCGATGAAGGCACGCGAGATTGACGACTTGAAACCAAACTGGGCTCGTTGCTTTCTTCGTCGTCGTCAACTTCTTCTTCAGCCACGGTGGAGTCCATCGCTGTAGCTTTAGTGGTCTCGCTTGCCGCTTCCTCTGGCAACGTTCCAGCGGCAGCAGAAGCAGTAGTCGTAGCTCGCTCGTTCTCTATGACGTCATCTCCTCCAGCTCCTGCTCCTGCTTTTGCTTCTACTTCTACTGAACTAGGACCCTCGGCAAAAGAAGGAGTTGCAGGCGACAGGAACAAAGGATTACTGCTGCTGCTGCTGCTGCCGCCCACCGCCGCTGCGTTCACCTCAAAGGTGCTGCGCGTGGGGGCCCACAGGTCGTGCAAGCCCTGCTTCAAGCTCGCGACCAAGTCCTTGTCCCCCACCAGGGCCACTTCGCGCTTGTCGGGGGTTAAGTTCACGTCCAGCAAATGCGACGGCCAGGTCACGTGCAAGCAAAACGCAGGCTTGTGCTTCATTTCGTAGCAGCGCCACACCTCGTTGACCACTTTCACCACCTGACACACGGTTGGATGGCCGCAACAAAAAAATAGAAAAAGAAAGAGCGGTTAGACCGCGTTATATATATTTTTCGTGGTCAAAGAAGCTGTAAATCATTCAATTCTTATTCACTTTCTCATCGCTTTTTCATTCGCTCTCTCCCTCGTTTGTCTTCGCCCACGGAGCAAAAAGGCGCGTCACCAACCTTGGGCAAATCGACAGGCCGGTTGTTTAAAAAGATGAATTGGCGGTCGTTGTCGCTGCGGCCCACTCCGCACCCAACGCGAGACACCATCCCGTGCACGGATTTCACTTTTGAGGCAGCAGCAGGGCTCTGCGCTGGAGGTGGCCCGGCGGCGGCTGCTGCAGCTGCTTCACTCATAGCCTCTCCTGTGTCAGTCATGCTGCTGCTGCTGCTACTGCTGCTGCTGCTGCTAACGTCACTGCTACCGTTCCCATAGCTGCTGAAGATATGAGAATTGAAGGTTGCGTCCTCTTCGCCTGCTTGGTTGCCATCGCCCGGTGAAGCAGCGACAACGACGCCTACTTTCACCGTCTGCAAGGTGCTGAGAAACTTGGCGCCCCACACGTTCGCAATGGCCCCGCTGAGGTCGCCGCAGCCCTGCGTCGACAACACTTGCTCTCGCTTGCTGCCAGCGCTAGCGCTGCTACCATTGCTCTTGCTCTTGCCACCTCCTCCTCCTGCAGCCCCACCATTCTTGGTCGTCACGTTGTAACAGCTGAGCCGAACATTACTGGCAGTGAGGGCATACGCTTGAAGCACGCGCAGCATCTTCCCGTATTGTTTTTTCCCACTGGCAAGTGGAGTTGGCAATGATAGTGGATAATTTGAAAATTAGGTTAAAAGATTAAAAGCCATTATACGGCGATACCATAAGATAAAAATGGCTGGCTGGACATTCGATTGTGATTCTTTCAATACGTACGTCAATGAATTATCACTATGTGGACAACACGCACGCACTCTACTCCTACCATGAAGAAGCCATAAAAATGGCAACTGCCCAAGCACAAATTCAAGCAATCACCTGCGCACGAATTCTTGGCGGCGCACGGGCAGCGGCGCAAACAGCTCGGTCACGCTCACGGTGGTCCCTATTGGGTGCGCAGCTGGCTCCTGCTTCAAGAGCTCACCGTTCCTAGCGTAAGTGAGTTTGGCAGCAGCAGGGCTGGCCGCCGTGCGCGTCGTCACCTGAAATTGGCCACTCAGCTCGCACAAGCTCGAGACTGCTTCGCCGCGAAACCCAAAGCTAGACACCTATTGTAGTTTGTCGTGCAAAATAAGAGGGAGAGAAGCCGTGACAAGACCCACAAGATGCCACGCACACCCACACGCAAATTCAAAACCATTGAAGAAGAAAAGAAAAAGGCTATGGGCGCTACCAAATGGTCAAGGCAAAAGTACATAGGCATATCAATTGGTCATCAACCTAGTTAACTGATTACCGATGCCAAATCTTCAAAGGTGTTGAGCTTCGAGGTGTGGTACTTCGCAGTGAGGCCTGCATAGTTATCTGCCGCTATTCCGCTACCGTTGTCGGTGACCTCGAACCCACTCACCCCAAATTCACGCAGCCTCACCTCTACCTAACAGCCGTACGTAGCATACCCCAAGGTCGTGAACACTCACGAGTGCGAACACGTTTTTTGAAATATGATTTGGCGGGGTGCACTTGACCCCGAGTGCTCAAAGCGCTCTAGCCAGACATTACCTGAGTGGCACCAGCATCGAGGGCATTCTCTACAAGCTCTTTCACAGCGACTGCTAGTTCAATCACCACCTGCCCAGAGCAAATACGAGCTACTGTGCGCCGATCGACGGCCTGAATGACGCTATGTTCCTCCATTCCCGTGTTGGCCTGAAGCCACTGTCTCGGAAGATTTCGAGTTCAAAAAAAGTAAAAAAGTGTCGAAGAAATATGAACTATATTAGAGACGTCAGAAGCAAGAATTCCCCCGTCTGGGAGCACAAATGGAAGCTCGAAGAAGAAGATCAAAAAGATTCGATCTTGAAGATTGATGTCAACATGAACTGCGCGAATTGACATCTTTAGCATCTCGGAACGGCACGTCAACTACTTCCAAAGCTATATATGGCGTTGCTGATGGCGTTTGCCTACTAACACCAGGTCATTTCATTCAACAAGGTGAAGTGAAGTTACACTTCGAATTCACGCACTCCATATCCACCACCCAGAGATACAAAGTGACACCCTAGTACTTGAGAAAGAACCAGAAATGGATTTCTACGCAGCGCATTCGAATGCAGCAAACATTGCGTGACCCAAGAAACTAGATAAAAGTACGCAGCTCAATCTCTTTCTACTCGGTTTGCACCGCTCCAATCTTTTCTTCGTTAGGGGTACCTGAGGGCGTGGGGAAGCTTCGGTTCTGCGTCACAGATTGTCATCAAATTTAAATTACCTGATTCGGTCTGGGAAATCCTAGTCGATGATGGCTACAGACCAATTTGATCCCCAACGCACGAGGATCAGTCCTGTCACACAAGCGATGGACATCTCGTGCCACTCTCCGGGGCCCTTCGCGCAATCATCATCTCACCACCAAAATACCGCTCCCCCCGGAGTAGCCACCATGGCAGGCGTAGGGCAAGGGCCGCCTGACTTCACGGCAACAGGAGTGGTGGCCCCCACTGCAGTAAAAGCTCCTAAATATGCACCAGAAGCACAGCCGAGAGCGGCAAGGCACACCAGTGGGATGTCGGAGGAGCACCTGGCACCAGCTTCGCAAGGGGGTGCTGTAGCAGGAAGCCAACAGGTCGGACTTTTAAAATTGTGAATAGAATAGCCAAAACGCCAAGTCTTAGGCGTTCCTTCTTTCATTCGCTCTATGCTCTTGTGACTGATCGATCCTCGACCCTACCCATGATACTTAATTGACCCCCTTTTAGTTTTCGCATTCAGATGTGATATGAGTAGTAAATTACTAGTTGAAGTACTCGTAGCTGTTCTCCCTTTCTGTTTTTTTTTGTTTTTATCTACTCATGCCCCACTTCATCATTCTACACTTCCGCTGCTTCCATTATTGTCCTTTTTGTACTTTCACTCCACTACCTTCCTAGACTCTGCCCCTGGTGCACAAATCCGAAACCAGCAGCCCATCCACCCAAGAAAAAGACGAAGACGAGCTTTCTCCTCCGCCCCCCAAGGAGAAAGTGAGCGCCACGGCCAGGCCACCCCACCTCTTGCCCATTGCCAAGGGCAGCGACCACGAAGCTTTAAGACTCGGAGACTACCGGCTCGGGAAACAATTGGGAGTGGGCGCGTTCGGCAAGGTAGGGTGATGACGATATGGTCACCCTCGTTTTACTAGCACCCGGCGACGAGCGAAAATATACCTAGTTCAAAAAGACAAATGGACAAACAGACAGACGGATTTTTGTAATGATCTGATTGTTAAAAAAAAAGAAAAAGGGCACGTCCACACGGTGATTGAATTCCCTTGATATTCCTACTTGGTGTTTTAATGCCCGTGCCCGCATGCGCGCCTGCCTTTTGTCTCTACCTATCACCCAGGTGCTGCTGGCAGTGCACGTGCATACGAAGCTGCAAGTGGCGGTGAAAGTCATGAACCACGGGCGCGTCCGGAAACAGTCCATGGAGGGAAAAGTGAGAGTTCTGTTCAGGATTATTGAAATGCCTTCCTTGCGTTTTTTTTCTTTTTTGCGCACGTGGCTTTTGGTGCATATTTTTACTTACTTTCGGGAAGTCGGAAATCTCTCCAAGTTTTCGAGGCTAATTCTGTTGTTGTTGCGTTCACACCAAAATTGTTCCTTCGTAATTTACCCCCACGGGGCTCTATGAAACAAACCCATCATAACAAGGTGATGCGGGAAATTCACCTCCTGGAAGGGTGCGCCCACCCCCACGTGATGAAAATGTTCGAAATGGTCAACACCCCAACGGACATGTTCGTGGTGTGCGAGCACGCCCCAGGGGGGGAACTGTTCGAATACATCGTGGAGTGCGGGCGGGTGCCCAGCAAGGACGCCAAGCGCCTGTTTCGGCAGCTCTTGTCGGGGGTGGGGTACTTGCACGGGCGCCGCATCGCGCACCGGTAGGAATTACTCTAGGAAATAAAAAGGGCTGAAACACATGATGCTGTTTGTTTGATACGCTTTGTCAGTTCTCTACTCTTCTCAAAAACTTTGGTTTCTGTTTTTGTTTTTATGTTTTGATTGATAGAGCAATATCAATTTTACGTTATCTTTTACAACTTGCATTAGTTTTTTGTACTCTTGGCTCTGGCCTGTTTCTCTTTCCAAATCAATGTGTGCAAATACAGCGACCTGAAGCCTGAAAACCTCCTCTTGGATGGCGCAAAAAACGTGAAAATTGCCGACTTTGGGCTTTCCAGTACCATGGTGCGTATTCCAATCGCATTCTGTTTGATTTACCTTCAACCACTTGCATTTACCAATTGCGCTTTCTGTTTTACTTTTTTGCCATGTTATTCTTTGTTTTCCGATGGGCACCAAAATCCAACTTCTAACCTCTAGGTGGACGGGGACTTTTTGCGCACTTCCTGCGGGAGCCCCAACTACGCCGCTCCCGAAATCATTCGCGGGCAGCTCTACGCAGGGCCCGAGGTCGACGCGTGGTCGTGCGGCGTGATTTTGTACGCGCTGCTCGCGGGGCGCCTCCCCTTCGACGACGGTAACAAGAAGACTAAAGCGAGAGAAAACAAACGACGAAAACAAACGACAAAAAGCAAGACATAGTAGAATACAAGCGAGATAACTTTATGTTTCATTTCTCTTTTTTTTTGTTTCGTTTGACAGACAACATGCCGAAGTTGCTGAAGAAAATCCAAACGGGCGCGTTCGTGATTCCCTCCAACATTGAGACTTCCGCCGGCGACTTGTTGCGCAAAGCCATGTGCTTGGATCCCATTCACCGCTTGTCCATACAAGACATGCTGCGGCACCCGTGGCTGGCCCTGAGCCCCGAGGAGCTTGTCGCCAAGAGAGCTGCGGCCACCGCACGGCGCCATTCGCTGCGCAAGACGGCGCGCGCTGCGGCAAAAGCCATGGCATCAGCGGCGGCGGCTGCGGCTGTAGCGGCTGCAGAAGAGGAAGAAGAAGAAGAAGAAGCTCAAAGGCTGGAAGCAGCAACGGCAGCGGCCGCAGCGACTGCAACGGCGACATCAAGGTCATTTGCTCAAGAAGCACCGTCGGCACACCAAGGAGGGGCCACATATAGCGGGCCTAGCACTACTAGCGCGTTTGGCGCTTGCAGCCTTCCCAAAATCGGCGGCTTACCGTGGCCCCAGCCCAAGAGCCCTTTAGGCACAGGCGCTGAGACCGGAGACGCCAACCTTTGGCCTTCTTGGGGACCACCAGCGAGTGCCTTTGGCAACTACAGCAGCAGTAGCAACGGAAACAGTAGCGGCAGCACCAACAGCAATAGCAATGGTAGCAGTAACTACGGGAGCAGCAGTTGTCACAATCCTTTCATGAATGGCCGTGGCAAGGACTTCAACTCAAGCGCGCTGCCACGGCCAACAACCACCACCACTACAACAACGGCAAGTGGTGCGAAAGCAACGCTGCCGTACCCGCACCATTTTGCGCCTCTGTCAAAGGGCACTGCCCTGCCTGACCTCCATCCTCAGGGCATCTCAGCAACAGCAGCGGCACCAGCGCCAGCAACACCACCAATAACACCACCGCTACTATGGCCTGAAAATGGCAGCCGCCGCAGCAGCGGCAGCAGTGGCAACGCACCCATGGACCTTCTTCACGACGACACTGAAAAGTCAAACGACCTCAGCCCCTGGAGCCCTTTCAAAGCTGCGAAATCTGCTGGTAAGGGTGAAGATTTAGGGGAGGGGGAAATGATGGGTCGAAATGTGATGCCTCCACTCAGGTTGGGGGGAGGCGCGCCGACTATTGCCATTCCGCGCCCTCCTGGTGTTTGTGCTGGCAACGCACCAATTCCAACATCAACAGGAGCGGGATTTATGGGGCCGTCCTCGTGGGGTGCCAGCAACGTTATGGCTAGCCGTCGTCATCATCAACAACCCATCATGATGGCCTCCGACACCCCACGCGTGAGCCGCGTGGCGTCCGATGGGTACCAAAACGACACGACCACACACTCCACGTCGTCGTCGTCATCCACGCGAAGGGGTAGCCTGCGGTCCGTGGCTTTTTCCTCGTACAGTCCGCGCGAAGCTTGTATGCTGGCGGGCCTGAGCCCAGCGGTCGTGCAGCAGGTGGCCACCGGCGCTGCAGCGGCCAATGCATTTGGCCTTGGCCGCAGCGCGGCAGAGGTGCTGCCTCTCGTAGTGGCCTCGCTCGCTCGTTCATCCCCGCGCTGTGCAGCGGCAGCCGCTGCGAGCAGCAGTCATGGTGGAACAATCTCGCCTTTTCCCACGAGTCCCCAACGCAGCCGGAAGCGGGCCAACAGCCTAGGCCTCGACGAACTGCAGATGATGATGGGGTACGGCGAAGGAAGCAATGGCAGTGGCGGCGGTGCGCAGCGGTCCTGCCGCGCCGTGAGCCTCAGTTTACCCGCCCAAAAGGGGGGAACCTTGCGCGCTCGCCGGGCTCTCAGCTTGCGCCAGCATTCTGCGACGGCCAGCAGCCACGGCCACAGCAACGGCGCTTTCGGCAATGGCAGTGGTGTTAGTGGTGATAGCGGCGGTAGCAGCAGTAGTAGCAGCAGCAGCTATGGGAACAGAAGCCAAGAGTCGCCCATGTGCCCAAGCTCGTACCCCTCCACCCCCGCGTGGGCGTTTCCCTCCGACCCACAATGGCGCTTCAGCGGAGACCAGCACCACGACCACCAAAAGGGAACCACGCATGAAAGCAGCAGCAGCAGCAGCAGCGACGACAGCGTTGGCAGTAGCAGCGGTGGCACCGGGAGCCCGCGCGGTCTCTCAGTAACCGGAAGCTCACCGCCTCTTCATCCGCATGCTGCGGCTACTGCGAGCAGTCCTTACGTGGCCCCGAAGCTGACGTCGACGGACCGCGCGCTGCGCACGTCCTATGCCATATTAGAGAGCAAACTCGAGGACGAGGCGGCGGCGCGCGCGGAGACCAGTGCTCAGGTCATAGGTGGAAGCCACGGCAAAAACAATGCCAGCAGCAGCACTAGGTACCATGGCGAGAGTGACCGGAACGGCACTGCTTCTGTGGCAGCAGCAGATAGCACCAAGGGAGAATGCGCTGAAAGAGCCTCTGTACCACCGCCTGCGACTGCCGCCGCGAGTGGGCTGTCGGGCCTCCTTTCGACTCCCACTGCTGGCCGCAATCTTGCCGGCAACAACAGCAACGGGAAGCACGGCGGCGGCAGTGTGCTGGACCGCTGCGCCTCGCCGCGGCCTCTCAAGCTGCCCGCGCTCGAGTCGCCCATGACCAAGCTGGCAGGGGGCGCCGCCGCCATTGAGCTGGATTCGAGCGATTCCGAAGGCGAAGGCGAAGACGACGAGTTCGACGACGACGAAGAAGACAATGGTGGTGATGACGGTGGCAGCAGCAGGCCTCTGTGTTTTGCACCGTCGAAGAAGGCGGCGTCGACAGGAGCAGCAGGGACAGCAGCAGCAGCATCAGCGACCGAAGTGCCGCGGCGGCATTGGACCGTAGGAATACGGTCGAAAATGGACGCACCTCGCGTTGCAGATCGGGTGAGTAGTGTTTGCGTGCACGCTACAGAGAGTCGTTTCTACTTTCTGCTCCTTCATTCATTTCCCACTATTTCTGTGTTAATCTATCTTATTCTGCGCTTCGCCTTCTTTTGACAATTTCCTGTTCGTCTGGCTTCGGTAGCGATTGTACTGATATGAACACACTCCCCTGTTGACTGGTTGCCTTATTTGTATTGAATTACTACAATGCGGTATTTTAGGTCCTCGGCGCCCTTCTCGAGCTCGACTTCGAGTGGCGCGCGCCTCTAGTGTACCGCATCGAAGCTCGGCCAAAGCAGCAGCAAAAGAACAAGACAAACCGGCACCGCACCCAAAGCAACAGCAGTGAAGACATGGGTTGCGACGCTGAGAGCCCAGACAGCGACCATGATGCGATCAAAGCAGCTGCTGGCGGTTGTGGTGGCGCTGCTAGCGATGGCGATGGCGACGACGAA
>Ga0307930_1001166_pt1 | contig 21095 bp, 22 predicted proteins | sample OrgLakmetageno46_FD_203161 | JGI IMG/M metagenome (GOLD analysis project Ga0307930, IMG submission 203161) | Saline water microbial communities from Organic Lake, Antarctica - #46 | ecosystem: Environmental > Aquatic > Non-marine Saline and Alkaline > Saline | place: Antarctica: Organic Lake...
GGCGCCTATTGTTCTACCCCTGAGCCATAAGAGGCTTTGACGGGACAGGAAATCCTTCCTCGTTCGCGGAGTGGCAGTGAATAGAAAAGCCCCCCCCTCAAAAGTGCAAACAACAACATGCAAGCGGGCCGCTTGTGGCCTAGTGGTCCCTCCCTATCATATCAAAGAGCTAAACCCATATATCTTCCATCAAACGCCACGGACGCTAGTCGTGGTCGTCCTCCAGCGTTTTTCGAAACCCTCGCAAGGCCCTTCACCTTGAGAGCAAGTCGACTGCGTATACCCCGAAGAGTGCAGGTTCCGCGCTAGTGATCGGCAAGATCGTGCTGACAATGCATCAAAGCACGCACCAGCACAAGCGATATTCCTCAATCCTCAGGGTTTAATTGCGCTTACCCTTTCAAGTGAAGAGCTTCATTAGGAGCATCGGGTGGAAGGGGGGGGGGTGTTAATATGGAATATGGAATGAGAAGTGTGAAGTGTTCGTGGTGGACGCTACAGAACTTTATTTTTACTCGGCTTGGAAATTGGAATCGAATCGCCCAATTCCCTGTTTTCCTGTTCGGCTGTTCTTGTGCTTAGTTTTCCAGCTATTTCACGTAGCCCTTAAGACCCCTAGCCAGTAACCAAGAAAACCCACGAGGCCGCTGGGTTTTCCTTCGGTTTTCTTTCAACGTTGTTAGTAATCACCGGATCTTGTGCTGAGCCGAAGTGGGTAAAAACCCGAAAAACCCGCGGTTTTCTTGGTTACTGCCCCTAGCGCTTCTTTTTCTTTGCCGGATCTCCCGCCGCAGCTTTGTTGATAATCGCAGCAGCCCCCGTCCCCTCGCTATGTGTTTTTTTCGTCGACGAAGCAGCGCCCGCTTTGTTCTTGTGAGCGTTCTTGGCACCACGAGGGCTGTCGCGGCGTATTTGCGACTCATATTGGAGTTGATAGCGCTTCTGCAGCTTCTTGTCGAGAGCAGCAAAGAGTTCTGCAGCGCCGAAGTCCTCTACATCGCCATCTTCATAGCGCACAGAGGCGTAGGGGTAGTTGAGAGCCACAACTTCGCCTCGAAACACCCCTAATGTGGCACCAAAGTCCTTCAGGAAGCTGGTGCCCAGCGTGATGGCATTGAAGAGCATTGCTTCGCGGGTTAGCCGTTGTGGAGACACTACAGTAGCTTCCGGTAATGTTGCCACAGCGTCGGTTGCCTTATCAGTAGAAGCAGCATCACCTGCTGCACCGGCCCCTGCAGCAGAGGCTGCGGCGGCACCGGTATTCGAAGTAGCCGTAGCTGCTGCGGCCTTCACGGCTGCAGCAGCGGCCGCCGGTGATCCGAGACGAGTAGCCTTGGATGTGGCATTGGGGGGTTGAATCAAGTGATCCGTTGACGCTGAGGCAGCAGTGGTGGTGCCGATGACGGTACCACTGCCTGCGGACAACGGCGACGGCGAGGCTGACGTAATCTTGCGCTTTTCTACGCTTCGAGCGCGGCCGTTCACCAAACTCCGGCACGTTTGACTGCAGAAACGGCCGCTGCCAAAGCTGCCGTCATGCTGCTCGTCGCATTTCTCGCATTTGGGCTGCCGGCTCCGCTTAGGACGCTTGGTGCTGGTCTGGTGCTGCTCCCCTGAAGAAGACGAAGAAGAAGAAGACGAGTTGCCATCGTCTGCTGCACCACCTCTTGCTGTTTTTTCTGAGCGAGTCGTCTCAGGCAGATTAAGAGGCAAGCGCGATGTAGCAGAAGAAGAAGAAGAAAGCTCAGAAGGCACCGCTTTTCGCTTCTTCGAAGCAGCTTTTTGGCTCGAAGGCGGAGATTCGAAATCCGACGCGGACTCAGGAGATGAACCTTTGGCTGGAATAGATCGATTCAGAGGCGACGCCATTGAAGATGAGGTAGTTGTGTTTACTGGTGACTTAGGTATGCTTCGGATGGTGACGCCTCGACCAGGTTTGGGACTACTGCTGCTAGCAGTGGCGTCGTTTCTGGTGCCATCGCAACTGCTGCTCCTGCTCGTACCAATGGCGTGGTTGCTACTTGTGTTCGCCTGTTGTCCCGAACCCTCAATCACTCTGATTTTCTTGGGGCGTCCTCGTCCTCTGCGCTCCGGATTCGATGCTGCCACATTTCCGCTCTCGTTTTGCGCTATATTAGAGCCTCCTCCAAGGACACGTTGGCTCTCATTCTTTGCCTTCGTCTTCTTGCCGGCAGACGACGAGGACGACGCACTGCTGCTGCAGGGTGCCACGTCATTCTTGCCACTCTTAGCAGCGCCAGCAGCAGCGGTGGTTGATGGCGCTACTTGCACTTCTCCAAAAGCGCTGCCCGGTTTTCCCCACTTGAGCACAACTGCAGCGGCATGGTTCTTCAAGTGCAACGTGTGCGCTTCCAGGTGAGTGACGTCAGATAATGAGAGCAGAGGCAACAACTGCCGCTCGACCACTGCCGCGCACATCTAGTAAGAAGATAGATAGCAGGAAGTGTTTATGTCAACACATGCATGAAGAGGAGATGTACAAAACGAAGGAGAAGGTAGAAGGACACGCTGATGGAGGGGCCTCGCAAGGACAAATAGCTCAGTAGGATAGGAATCTACTAAAGATGCAAATAAAATGACGATTTCGTCCTCTCCATGTACCTTATCAAGATATTTAGCCATGCGCACAATGGCACTGCCTTCCGCATTGTAAACCACACAGTTATGAAAAGTGACGCGGCAATCTTCTACCAACTCGACACACGATTTGTACGGCTCCAACGCCTCTTCTGATGCTTCTTCTCCAGCTGTTGCTGCTCCCCGATCACTGCTAAAAGAACGCGAGAATGTACTGCCTTCTTTTGCATTATTTTTCTTCGATTGGACCGGCCGAGTTTTCACACCTTTCGAGTTGCTTCTTGGGCTCGAATCTTTGCCTCCTTCCATCGTGCTGCTTCTTGGAGAAGTCGACGTTGTTGCACTACTGCTCGAGGCTGCTACTGCCAAACGAGCGCGCTTGAGCACTGTGCCAAGATCAATGCGGCGCTCGACAATTTCGTCGTACCTGAGAAAGGGTACCCAAATAAAATAAGAGGAGACGTTCAACCATCGAGAGGTGCGCGCAGGAGCAAATAAAAGAGCAGCAACAATTCATACTCATTATCATCATTATTGACTCTATTCACCGAGAAAGGCCGAGCCCTACTGGATCGATGGGCGCTGCAAACGGCTGCGCAAAGTCGTGCCTTAAAAGCAATTCCACTAGAGCTAAGCCGCGCTGCAGTGGAAGCGATTTTGACGACGAGGATGAAGAGGCCTCACTGCTCTCACTCTTGTCTAGACCGTCCTTGGGTAGTTTGCCACTGCTTTCAGTCGATGCCGCACCACTCATACTTCCTCCTGTGGGTTCCTGATTTATTCCTTCTTCGATTGCATCTGCCACCCCTTCTTCCTCCTGCATGGCAGTGGTGGTGGCAGAAGAATCATCTCGTTTTCGTGGCGTTGGCCACTGCAGGAGAGGCTCGTGCATCCACAGTGCGGCGTCCTCGTCACAGCCTCCGCAGACCCAATCCCCATCCGGCAAATCCTCTTCGTTCACCCCCAGGCACTCCACGTGGAACGCGCGCGGGCATTGGTCGCAGCACAGCAAGTCGCCGCCTCGGCCGCAGGTGCCGCACACGTCGGTATTGTGGTCCAGCACCGCAAATTCCACCCATTTCTCCTCCTGTGGAGCTACCGTTGCCATGGCTTCAGGAACTGCATGTGCTCCTGCTCCTGTTCCTCTACCACCGCTGCTGCCTCTTGGGGTAGCGTCTTTGCCACTACGGCCTTTGCCACTGCTGCCTTTACCGTTGCCCTTCCCACTGATGGACGCGAGTGCCATTTTGATAGGGCCACTGCTTCCTCCTTTTTTGCTACTACGCCCTTCTTGTTGGGCGTGACCTTCTTCAGTTTGTTTTCGCTGCCCACTCTCAACTCCTTTTCCTCCGCCGCCGCAGTGGCTGCCTACAGTGGGACCACCATGACCATCATTGCCAGCTTGAGATGAAGAACCAGGACGCGCATCAGAAGACGGAGGAAGGCGCTTGCCATGTGAGGTTGCAGAGCTGCCATTGATAGCTGACGCAGGGTTATTCGAAGCAAGGGACGAGGCCATAGGGTCGCCGTAGCATTCAGCTTCAGCGGCCGCCCGGCGCAGAGCGACGCGAGATAAATGCGAGTGGATCTAAAAAGGGGGGGTGAACGATTCGCATTGAAAAGGAAGAGGTATTGTGCGCGCGCGAAAGAGAGAGAGGGAATGAGAGGCCTCAAGTAAAGAAAAGTTGCACGATATTAATAGAAGAACATGCAGGCAAGCACGGGCCAAACACAACTTAAAAGGCTAAAGTGGCGCCACAAACTGACCTGTCGTCGCACAGACCCCCAGACCTCTCCTTCTTCCGCTGGCGAAAGGCCAAACTCTAAGGCGAGATCTCGCACCCAGCTAGCAGCGGCACGACCTTCATCGAGCTCCACCGCTGCGGCCCCATCTTCGCCTCCTTCTGCTGTGGTCATGGCGTCACGCGGAGGTGCCCAGAGGCGGCACATCGTGAAATGCTCGTCACCTACAGGGATCTCCAGCCAGATTTCCATGGGCGTCGGCTCAAACGCGTGCGCCAAACCACTCCTGCGGCCAGGACTTGCGTTCCACGGCCTCGGTCCAGTGCTGTTCTTCTTGTTACTGCTGCCCCGGCCCCGCGACCCTGCAGTGAACCGCGGGCTGCCTTGCCGAGACCCGCCGTGACGCGTGGCCACTGTAACGCCACCGCCACTACTGCCACCATAAGCACCACTGCCGCGGCCACCATTACTAGCACCGCCACTGCCACCGTTGCTGTTGTTGCCAGGGTCATTGGCGGGTCCGTAGAGCGCGCGGCGAGGAGGAGGGAAAGGCAACAGCCGGTCATCCAAGCTAGTCGCTCGTTCAAGGCCCGGGGCAGCACGGCTGGCGACAGTAGCATCGGAAAGCAATGGAGTCACCATGCGGACAAAAGCTGGAGCTGCGGACGCAGCAGAGATTTCCCCTTTGAGAGACTTTTCGAGCTGCGGCAATTCGCTGCTAGGGTTGGGAGCCTCAGGAACCGCGCTAGTATTGTCGCCACAACTTGCGGACGAGCCGCCTGCAAAAGCGCTAGGAGTCTCAACCTTATTTTCAGAATATTGGCCAATAGTGTCTTTCTCAGCACTTGCCACATCCCCACCTGGCACGGCACCGGCATCGGCTGCATGGGTGGCAGTAGGGTGCGTGGGAGTTCGTCCAGCGGGTGACGCTATTAATGCTGGAGCGGTGACGGAGCGCTGCAGCTTTGGGCACGAATTACTGACGAATGGTGTAGCAAAGCATGTAACAGGCCCAACAGCTGGCCAGCCCCAACGGTAGGGGTCCATCAGCACGCTGCCGTGCACTGAGGGATCCATTTTTGCTAAAACTATTTGAAAGAGCACAGAATATCCTATTTCACTAATGTAGTACAATTTGATTGACAAACAGCTGAACATCGCAGCACGTACTGTAGTTTGGATTCGCGAGTCATGTGCAATGAGCAAGAGCATTAAGCCCCTCTCCCTCTCCTCGTGTTCTTTTTCTTTGATCTCCACGATATACTTCGCGATAGAAGAAATAAAGAAAACCCTTTAATCAGCACCACGAGTCACGAGGTCGGCTTTGCTGGATTTGACTTAATATAAAAAGCAGAAGGGAGAAGCACTGGAGCACTGGCCCTGTGACTTGACTGAGCTATTGCTCGACCTGAAGAAGTTCAGGGCACTAATTTATGTCTTGATGCTCAGGCGCCGAAAACTTGAGGCGCGTGCATCTTCGCTTGTAGCAGCCCCTGTGGTAAGTGCTCTGGTTCGCACAAATCATCCAGGGAACGATGAATCATCCCCAAAATAATTCGAACTTGAATCGCCCTTTCCTTCGTAAGAGTTCCCATCAAGAAAACTTGGATCATAATTAAGCTGCGCATTCCCGTCACTCAGCGTTCGACTCGGACAAGAAAAGCCTCCCATGTCACCGAGTTGCTGTGTTACCCAAGGGCCAAGGAATCCTTCTCCGGAGTCCAACTGAGCTTGGTAAGAAGCTGGATCATTCGTATTGCAGAAAAGAGCGTCTACCATGCCCTCTCGGTAAGCAGCAATCTTCAATCGCAGCTCAGTCACCTGCAAGAATCGCGGGCAGGGTGAAGATTTATCAAGCTCAAGATTTTTATACCCTCATGTGAACAATTAGAGTCTCACCTTTTCAGGATAATCATCGTACAGGTTCACACTTTCAGTTGGATCATCCGAAAGGTCAAACAACCAATTGAACACATCTGTGCCACTTCCGTCTGCAATCGCAGGCTGACGACTAAAATCATTGTCTGAATTCGTGGGAGTTGGCCACGCAGTTTCATTCACTTCCTTTAGAATAAGTTTCCAGCGGCCAACAATGATTGCGGCAGTGTCGTAGTCTTGCCAAGTACTGTCAAGCCCCCAAAGGTAATCAATATTGAGCAGAATTTCTTTCCGAGGAGCCGAAGGAGAGGATAAACTCCCTCCACCACGCAAAAGCTGCGTCCACTGATTGACTCCATCGAGACCGCTGCGCTGCCGGGTGCTGCCAGGAATCTCAGTGGACTGGAGAAGGTCTTTTCGACCAAGAACGCCATCAATGAGGGTAGGCAACCAATCCGTGACACTTACCATATTGTCGTAAGTGATGCCACGAGAAGACGATGGGAGGAGGGGAGAATGAACGAATGCCGGCACCTTCACGCCTCCTTCATAAAGATTTGCTTTTCGTCCTCTCAGAGGCCAGTTGTTGCCACACCCTATGGCTGGCGGATCGCCTCCATTGTCTGATGCGTATACAAGCACCGTATTTTCCCACATATTTGCTGCTTTGAGAGTCTCAACCATTGAGCTAAAAGTACTGTCCAAATAAATTGTCATCGCTGCAAATGTACGCCTGCCTTCATTCGGTATTGAACTGAGAACTTCGTCGTTTGTTTCCAAAATGTCCTCGGGCACCTGTTGTTTCAACAAAAAGAAATGTTACCGTACGAGGAGGACAATGCCAGCATAAATCAAATTGACAAGTGACTTCACCTCTACTGGCTGGTGAACGAGTGATTGGGCATAGTAGATAAAGAGTGGATCAGCGGAGTCATGTCTACTGATGAGTGCGTCGAAGGCGTCACGCCAGATCGCAGGACCATAGTCTTCTGATGAGATCATTTCGTCAGGGGTGTTTTCTCCAATGCCACTGCGCAAATCCATCAGACACTCGTCGACACATATAGTTGATTCGCTCACCTGATTTAAAGTACAAACGTTGATCGATTTGCAAGGCTTTTTTCATGAGCGCTGAGCAGTGTGCTGTCAAACAGAAAACAAACATATTAGTACGTACATGAGTGAAGTGATCTTGGAACCCAGAGTAAAAACCAACGAAGTCGTCGAATCCTCTTGCCCGAGGTAAGTGAGCATGGCGAAAGTGGCCTAAGTGCCACTTGCCCATCATTGCTGTTTTGTACCCCGCGGCCTGAGCATAAACATCCTTGGTTAGTCACTAAAGATACGTCTATGAGTAGGAAAACAAATCAAACCTGAAAGTATTGTGGCATGATAGCGAGATCAAGTGGCAAAGCATACGGGTAATTAATAGTAATTATCGCATGCTGCATTCCAGTATGAATTGTGTACAGTCCTGTCAGCAAGGAGGCGCGTGCTGGAGTACACGTGTGCATCGTGTAATAAGATGTCAGCTTGATGCCATCGGCAGCTAGTGAATCGATAGTCGGAGTGAGAGCGAATAGGTCCGTGGATTGATAACCGATGTCGTTCCAACCCTGATCATCAACCAAGAACAGGGCTACATGTGGGGGTGTTGATGAGATAGTCCATCGTGTGCTTTCATCTCCGTTTATAGCCCAGCCCATAACGAGATGAATAGTCCAAAATAAGCCAATAAGTATGAAAAAAACGACTGAAAGCACGGGCAGCTTAGTCCATAACAACTGCCAAGATGATGGCGGCGGTCTCATGTAGATTGGCTTGCCGCTGAGTAAGGACTCTATTTCCTCTTTATCTACAGGTCCTTTGTCAATTTCGTTCGCCAGAGTATTTCCAGCATCTCCACGCGCCAAAATAGAAGCAGCACCGTAGGCAGATACCTTGGCTCCATTGCTCGGCTGTTTCGCAGATTTAGTCGAGTGTGATAAATTGGTTTGCTGCCTGGTCATCTTTAATAGTGCACTTCTCTCGGCGACAAATTTGTCTTTCGCTCGGGCTTTTCGTGCTTCCTCATCCATTGCCACAGGTATGAATCAGCCGGCGTCGGGAGTAGAAAACTCTTCAATGGATAGTGGCAACTAGTGAATCATTTACAAAAATGAAGGAGATGTATTGCATGCCTTAATGTTGTACGTTCACGGGAAGGTAGGTTTCGTGCTGAACCTACTTAAGCTAGCTAGCTAGCGTGGACGTTTTGCCATTTTGCATGCCCACCATCCACCATCCACCATCCACCATCCACCATCGCATCATCGCATCGCACCATCGTGTGTGTCGTGTATCAACAGTTGAGAAGAGCTCCCATCCCACGCTCCCACCACAATGCTGCCTAATATGGTATTCTGTAGAATTCGTAGACTTTTTTCATCGGCCAATCTTCACATCATACAGTGTGCCGAAAATAATTGATGCAACGTCGCGTCGTCCGTTGACCATTTGGAAAGAGAGAAAAAAATGTTTCGGCCTTTGAGCATCTAGCTTTACGACGCAAGATCAGGAGGCTGCTGCTTGTTTAGGCAGCGGATTACTTTGATCACCGTTGGTGCTTTCGCGTACGTATTGCACAGTCTAGGTTAGTCTTCGGCTCAAACTGTTCATGTAGCACCCCCTCTCCACCGCTTCACTCCTCCCACGCCGAGGGCAGAGCTCAGCTATCGTGCATCGTTTGCATCGCACATCCCAGTAGTCCTCCTGATTGAAGCTTATACTAAGGGTATCCCTTAGCTACCTTGTGACACTCCTTTGCGCTTGAATTATATTGCGGGCCTTGGACCTTCAGATACTACCGTAGAAGGGCCACGGCCACCGTGCATCCTTTCCTTCCTCAACACACTCACGACTGCGTGCTTTAGCGCGCCTTTACAATGGCAGAAGAGTCTCTAGAAAACCACCAAGTTGGTGGATTTGATACCTCGAATGTGGACGTGGCGCTCCTGGAAAAATACTGGACGGTAAGAAGGGAGTTCTCGGAGCTGCAGCCTTCCCATTTATGCCGTGAGGAAAGGACCTCGCGTTTTTATCAAGATCACAGCATTTATGCCATAGCCTTGTTTTGTATACCTTCCTCTTTCTTTATAGTACGGTACTGCGTGTATACGGGAGCTACTACTTGCGCTTTCATTTTAACTGCTCTCTTCTTTACTTGGTGTTTGCGCTTTGTGTGCCTTGTGATGATACGACATAGGAGGTGCAAGGCAAACTACGCCAGGCCTCGCAGGCAGGAGACAACATTGTGGTAGTCACCCGGACTCGGCCTTTTAACAACCGAGAAAAAGAGCTCCGAACCACCAACTGCTGCCGCGTGCTTGCGGATAACAGCTCCGGGCAGCAGCAGGTAGGCCTACGAGTAGCTAATGAAAAAGTGGTAGACGCATGTGCAGCTGGACTTAGATACTTCTCGAGCCCAATTAGATTTTCGTTCCTTCCTTTTCGTCTTCATATTTTTCACCTCCTCCACCTTCTCAACCCTCTCTCTCTCCCCCCATCCTCTAATGAATAGGTTTGGGTAGTGAACCCCTCCGCACCGGAAGCAGGGCCAGTGAAGTTTTCGTTTGACTTTTGCTTTGACTCTTTCGACCCTTCAAACCCGGGGTGCGCTATAGAATGATAGGACATGGAGTATCGAAAGGACATGCTTTCTCCTTAATCCATAAGCCCACGCCAAGCCTGTTCCTGCGACTAGCACACCCGTTTGCGTCTGGGCTCAAGAACATTTTTTTAATGACGACCACTCCTCTTGATCCGCGGCAATGCAACTTATCGTGCAGGTTCATCAACCAGAAGACGGTGTTTGATTTGATTGGCGTCGACCTCTTAGCCAAGACCTGGGCGGGTTTTAATGCTTCCATCTTTGCGTACGGCCAAACGGGCAGCGGAAAAACGTATTCCATCATGGGGTAAGTGACCAGGCAGAGTGAGAAAGATGTGCGCGAGCTACGAGATGAATACACCATAGTCTTATTCCGCCTTACTTGTGTTCAAGAATGATGCATGGTACTTCTTATATTCATTTCTTTTGTCGTGTGCTTTGTCCTCTCAAAAGTTACGGCGAAGAGAAAGGCCTGATTCCGCGCATTTGCGAGACGTTGTTTCATTTCATTGACAAGCACGGCCAGACTCGCGGGTTGCAGGTAGAAGCCCACAAGTGCTTTACCTTTTTCTTGAAAATGCATTGGCTTATTCATCCCTACAAGCATTAGGGTGTTTTTCTTTGATTTTTCTCAATGTTAAACTCGCACTTCCTCCGTGTGACAAAAGGTGGACGCCACCTACCTGGAGATTTACCAGGAGAAGATCATGGACTTGCTGAACCCACACGCCACTTCGGGGGGTGGCCCCTTGAAGCCCAAGGATCGGCTCAAGATGGAGGCCAAGCGCAAGAAGCTCATGGCCGACAAAGGCAACCCCAAAGCGGCGGAGGAAGCGAGAGAGATTTTGAGGCAGCTGGCGCCGTCGTATCAGGGCGACAAGGGCCCCAAGGTAATTTTATGTAAAAGGAAGCACCACTGCGGTATTAAGATTGACGGTCAAAAGATAATTTCAGCTCTTTTAACTGTTCCTCCTATGGTTCTCTGCTCAAACTATTCGTAGCTCCCTGGATTCTTCTCGCATCCTCCCTTCATTTCAACCGATGCTTCGTTTTGAACGCGAATTCCAATCACGCCCACCCTTTTCCCTCTTTTTCAAAGGTCCGCGAAGACCCGACACGAGGAGTGGTCGTGGACAATTTAAAGCGCTTTGCGGTGACTACCTACTCCGACTGCAACGATTTGCTTGAAGAGGGTTTGTCCAACCGCACCACTGCTTCAACGGCTATGAACTCTACCTCCAGCCGCAGTCACGCGGTGTTTACTTTGGAAATTACCGAAAAAACGGGGGAGGTTGATGCAGTCGCCGCAGCTCTCAGCGGGAAATCGCCATCCAAAAGCAGCAGCGGCAAGAGCAAGAAAGGCGGCGGCGGGGGTACTAACGGGCCGCAGGTCACCAAAGTAACGCTCATCGATCTGGCCGGGTCGGAGCGGGCGAAATCTGCCGACACCACCGGAGAACGGCTGCGTGAAGGCGGGGCCATCAACAAGTCTCTGAGCGTGCTAGGCAACGTGATTTCGTTGCTCGCCAAAAACTCCAAAGACATGGCGCTGCTCGAAGAGGAACTTGCTGCTGAAGCCACGGCCGCCGGCACCTCCCCCACCTCCCCCGAAGCCAGCGCAAAAGCCAAGAAAAAGCTGCAACTCGCGGCCGAAAACAGCCGCCACATTCCGTTTCGTGACTCGGTGCTCACTTGGATTTTAAGAGATTCTCTGGTGGGAAACTCCAAGACCATCATGTTGGCGGCGATCAGCCCGGCAGCGGTGAACTTCCACGAGACGCTCTCCACACTGCGTTTCGCGAACCAAGCCAAGCTGATCAAAACCAAAGCGGTGAACAACGAAGACCCGACCACTCGACTGATCCGCGAGTTACGAGATGAAATCGAACAGCTGAAAGCACAACTCGCTAGCGGTGGCGGTGGCGGCGGTGGTATTGGCAGTGGTGGTGGCGGTGGTGGCGGTAGCTACGGCGCAGATGGCAGTTTTGAAGATTACATGGCGTCGATGAATGGGAACAGCACCTTTGCGCATTCCCCCGATCGAAACCATGGCAACAATTTTGGTGGAAGCCCGTCATCGGAGCACGGTGGTGGTGATGCCCTATCCCCCGATGGCACTTCCGCGCGAGAGCGAGATGCTCTGCAAGCACTGTCGAGGGCAGAAGGAAGGCGGGCAGCTGCGGAAGCCAACATGCTGGACCTTCGAGCGAAACTGAACCACCGACGGAGGGTAGGAGGAACCACCACTACAAATGATGACAACGTTTGTTCTGAGCGCGTATATGATGGCTCGAATTTTTCATCTCTTCTGTTTCAGTTTGCAGTGCATTTTCTGCCCGAGCACTATGAAAGCATGCCTATTTTGCCGGTTTCACGAATCATCTCTTCAATTCGTTCTGCCTTTCGCCTGCATGTATATACAGGTGGTTCGTTTGCACCGTTTAGGCGATGCCTCCTCTCCGAAATCCGATGGCGATGGAGCTGATCAGCACGACGAAGACGAGCAAGCACCTTACTTGACCTTCCTAAACGACGACCCTAGCATAAACGGCCAGATGCGCATATACGTCGCCCGGGGTCAGCGCATGCGCATCGGCACGTCCAACGCACAAATCGAGCAAGACATTCAGGTAGCAGGCCTGGGAGTCACCCCCGAAACCGCTATTTTTACCATGCACAAACCGCCTGGTGACGACAGCATGGGGGTGTTGTTCGTAGCGCCCGCGCAGCCCAATGCGCAAGTGCGGGTGAATGGAACGCTACTGAAGTACAAAGCCGGGGCTGACGGGAATGAACCGCTTCCAACCATCCGGCGGTGAGTGTTTTGGCTTCTCTTGCTTGCTTGCTTGCTAGCTTGTGGCCAGATCTTATGATCTTGTCTTCGTATGCTTATCTCTGTTTTCCTAGCCACCTTATTGTCTCCTTTTGATACGTAATTTATTTCCTTCGTTTTTTTTTTCTCTATTCCCACTTTACTTCCTATTCTTCCTCTTCCTACCATATTAGGCGCCCCACGGACGGCGGCGATTGGCCTTTGGCGATTGGCGATCGAGTGGTGCTCGGCACCTGCGCACATGTACTCCTGGTGTGCGAGCCTGAGGCGTCGGCTAGAATATCCCGAGCTGATTTATTGGCCAAAGGGCAGATCTACAAACTGTCCAACTACGAGCAGGCGATCCGAGAAGTGGTGCTGCAGCGGGCGGAGTCGCAGTCGGAGTATGGAAAACGATTGGCAGGTTTAGTGGTGAATCGGCTGCGATTACCGAGGGCCAGAGCGGTGTTTGCAGCTACGATGGTGATATGACATATTGTATTGGCTAACCTTACAAACAAGAGTACAACAACCATAGGAAATTCACTTGACTCTTCTTAGATTGGAAGGATTGTCTCCCTTTCTTGTACCTCTGCATTTGCCCTTGCCTCTCACAACTGTATATTTATATTCCTTCCCATCCCATTTTCTTCCAAGGTCCGTGCACTACGAGGAGTGAACGAAGCAAATGAAGTGGCAGTGGCGATGGGCAGCAACAAGCGGTTCAAAGTGCATCTAGGAGGCACCGTCGACCATGACCATCTCTTTTCGCTGAGGCAAGAAGACGTCCTGCCTCTTCACAAGAACCGCGTGACCGTGCAGGTACTAAATGTGAATCATCCCTGTAGAAGTTGCCAATGCACTATCTGAATGAAACGATCTAGATAACTGAGTGAAGGAGAGAACGACGTCAAAATCACCTCTTCTTTCTGTCTCTTTATCATTTCCCTCTTCTTCTACCTCACCTCATCCTCGCTCCGTGCGTCAGATTTTGGTGGACACCCACACTTACGTCATGCTCGGGGACCACAGTGGCGCCACCCCACAGCAGCAGGCGGCCCTGCACCAGTTACAGGGATGGGGCGGGAAAGGGGGCCAGGCGCCGCCGGAACCTTGGTGCACCTGCGAGCTGGACGAGTTCTTAGACCTGGTATGAGGGGGTGAGGGGGCAGGCTACAAGGAAAAAGAACCTAAAGAGAGAAAAAACGAAAGGGGTCGAAAATTGCTGTTGTAGTTTATCGCTGGAATGAACGTATTCTTTTTGTGAATATCCGTCTTGCTTTGTTTCCTCTTCGCTAATTTGTCGCTCTACATGTGCTCCATTCACACTCTCACAATCACAGGTCGAGGACCTCAAAGCGACGCTCTTGAGTTGCCGCGCTGTGGCTGAATCCGTAGTTACCCCCGTATCTCCACATTCGGCTACGTCACCATCCTCAGCTTCTTTTGAGAACACTGCCAGCAGCAACGGTGCCTATGGCGGCGACCTCGATGCTCAGGTTTGAATATTATCTTTCTTTGCTTTCACTGCTATTGAGAAGTATTCCCTAGTGTTGCCGTTTCCTCCTACAAACTTCTTCCTTTTTGAATATGTATACAGCTGGGCGGCCTCTCCCCTACCAAGGAGGGAAATGCCTCCAACCGCGGTGCGGGCGCCATCACGCGCGCGTTCTTCATGGCCGCTGACGCGGATGGCGATGGCGTCATCAACCGAGACGAACTGGTGGAGGCGGCGTCAGCCCTGGGCTTGACGCCTTCTGAGACGGAAATGGACGCCTTATTTCGACAGTAAGTTGTATGAATATGCATATGTTAGTACATGTACGCACACACACTTGGGGGCACATGCATCCTGCGTACGTGCCCAGATGATGTTGACATTGACTTTTTATATATACCTTATCATTATCGCTATTGCTTACTTCTCTCCATATCTTATTCTATATCCCCAAATAGATACGACGTCGATTCCAACGACGAGTTGAGCCTCGGAGAATTCGACCAATTCGTGCGCGACCAGCTCTGCGCGCGCTTCGACGACTGCTTGTCCAAAATGAGTGGCCGCAAGAGGCACAACGAGGGCCGCGCCACCGCAGAGATTGGGGCCCATCTGGAGCAGCACTTGACAGCACTGCAGTCGCAGCTCCAGCTCGCCGTGAAAATGCGGGAGTTTGACATCGCCGTTGAGCTCGAAGAAAACGTGCGGGTGGTGCAGGTACAAAAATATGCTTAAGAAGAATGAAGGGAGAAATAATAAGAGAGAGATGAAGCATGCAGCACTGCGGGATGTGTGGATTAAACTGCGTGCAAAAGGCTCACATCGCATTCCTTCTTGAATCAACCTCGCGCTTCATGCATACTTTCAATCACTCATCTTCACTCTCATTCACTCCCTTTTTCTCTAGGCGGAGCTTTTGAACTTCAAGAAGCAGCGTGCTCTGATGAACGACTCATCGGAGCTGCAGCACGCCGATCTGCTGCGGATGAAAGAAGAAGCTTTGCACTATTCCGCAGACTTGCGGAGGTCTCTGATGGACTTGGCCGACAGCCACGCCGCCTTGTTGATGGCCCTCGAGCCGCTGATGGACGGCGGGCGAGGCGCGGATGCCGAGGAGCTTGAGGGAGTAGCCGCGGCGTCGTTTACAGCCGCGAGGGTGGGGGAAGCCGCGAGCCAGGTGAGACTGGGGGTTTGATGAGAGGAAGAAGGAAAGAAGTATTGGATGCGAGTAGGGTATCACAGTAGAGAGTGAAAGAATGAGAGCAGCAGGAGACGTTCATTCGTTTCTAATTGCATGTAGTTCTGATAAAAAACGGCATTAAAACCCTCTTCTTCCTCCTCTTACCTCCTTGTCTGCCTCATTCCTCATCTTCTTCTGGTCCCTTTTCTTCTCAAATACTCCTTCTTCTCCTATACAGGTCTCCCACGACTTGCAGTTGCTGGTACAGGGCAACGCTGCTGAAGACGCGGCTAATGATGAGCTCGCAGAAGCAGCTGCTGCCGCGCTCATCGCCGGTCGAACCATCAGCGCGAATGCCAAGAAAGCCCTGGAGGTAAGGGCGTGGAAATACACCTTTAGTACGTGGATTAAGTGAAACAGAAAAATGAAAGAGGGGTGGTTCGTTCCTACTAGTTTTGCGTTGACGGCTTATCTGTGCACTGAGTTTGTTTCTTTTCCGCCTCTGACTGACTAAACGCGCCTATTTTTTGCGTGGGTGTTGTTCTGTACTGCACACAACTTCAGGACCGCGTGGCCCGGAATTCCGCCATGTCGGCGCTCGACTCCCCCGAGGGGGGGCCTGGTGTTGGGCCAAAAATGGGGGCTTCGAAGCGCATGTTCACGCCGGATGACGACGTGCTCTTTCGGGACGTGAGCCACCACCGAAATATCGTGAATCGCCTCGTAGGCACTGCCCAAACTATGAGCCGAACCGAGTCCGAAGAACCAGAAACTTTCTACAACCCGCTCCTGCATGAAGCTGCGCAAACGCCGGACAGGAAACCAAAGAGCAAAGGGAAGTAAATCTGAGTTGTGGATGTCTAGTTCTTTTTCCCACTTTGGAGATTCAACTCAAATTAGAAATGAGTCGGGAGCCGAACAGTTTTTCTCTGTCTCTGTGAGGAAATCCAAATCGCTTAATGCTTAATGGTTATAGGAAGATTCATCCGATTTCAGTTTTGACGACAAACAGAGAGAAATACCAGGCAAGAACGTAGTACTACGAGAGATTCAAATGCAAGAGGAGATGCTAATAAGGCATGGCGAATCTAAGATCTAAGATACTTGATTGTCGAATGTTCCGTCTCTTGTCTCTTCTCTCTTCTCTCGCTTCTTCTTTCAGTCACCCCGTAGGGGCATGAAGAAGTGCGAATTCAGCTTCATCGCTTCAGCCAAATCGACATGATGTGTTCATTTTGATGTCTTCATCTTCCTCGCCATTTGCAGAGCTACAGAAGCTAGTAACTACTGCATCTGCACACCAAACCAAGCAAGTAATACTGGCAGCATAATAATCAAACTTCATAGCTTCTAGTTGAGCACCAAAGCCACGCACAACCAATCATAAAATCTAGCCGACTAGATTGATATTACTGCGAGCGCAGCGGGGCAACAAACTTCACGCAACTTACGAAGATGTGTCACAGTGATAAATGATTACTGCTGTAGTCCATAGTAAAATCTTTTAAAATGAGCGACCATGCAGCAACTGAGGCTCTCAACAAAGCACAGTCGAGAGCGCTAGCCTCTGCTGGAACGTGGTTTATAACGGAGTATCCAAAACTCTTAATTCAAAGCAGACCATTTTCGACAACTTGGGAAGCTTACAGATCAACATCAATTCAGCATCACTTACGTGGCGCCTCGTTATCAGCATTTCAGCGAGGGAGTTCAGCATACATAATGTTTTATGGGCAATCATGGATTGCAAAGGTGTTGGGATCTCCAACATCAAATGCGACAGCGAACGCTGGAATTGCAGGATTCATCAGCGGAGGAGCGTCTTCTTTAGTGCATACTATTTTTGAACCCATGAAGATTAGGCACGAAAGCTTTCGCTTTGATGTCTATAGCAAAGCATTGGTTCCGATGTTCTGGCGTCACGCTCTCTTCGATACAGCTTTCTTCGCTTCAAATGCAGCCCTGATCGACCAGCCTTATTCCGTGCAATTCGGCGTTTCAGCACTGGCAGCGTCCTGTGTCAATCTTACGCATGACGTTTGGAAAACAAGATTTATTCAGGCACTTCCGAAGAGACTTGCTTTCGTGACTGTCCTACGAGAGTTAAGCACCGTGGAGTATGCCAAGCAACTTTGTTGGAAATCTATTGATCTAGGAGCAAATTGGTTTGCTACTGGCGTCGTGTACTCTCATTTTTTCGCGCTGCGATAATCCTATAAAGGTGAATGGTGCCACTTCAAATCATATTTATTGGAAATTGAGGACTAATTTCAATTTCATCAAAGCGCTACCACGATAAGGAGTCAACGAACGTTTTTGCTCCCTCGTTGCTGAGAGCTGACAATGAGACGAACGAACTCCAAAGAGCCGCCTTGAATTATATTTGGGATTATAGGTCACAAGCGACACTCCGTTTGGGGCCTTTGGTGATGTAGCAGAACTCCTAGCTCCCGAGTTTCCTATCACTTTGAATTCCGAATTCGGGTAGGAATAATCAATGATAGCAAAATTATATATATATTCACAATCAACAAACATCCAACCGCCCAACCAATCCTTTTCAACCCTCAGCCTTTAATCTTTAACCTTCAACCCTCAAATTTTAGATTAGGCCAGCTTCTTGCGCTTATTGGTCATTGACCTTATATTGCCCTTTCGATTTCAAAATCTTGGCCCCTCTTTTGCGCTGGCAAAGCAGCCATAGCGCTACCAGTTTTAGCACTGACACTGCTATCTGCCACCTCTGACTTCGCAGTCGCAGAGTTCGTCGTAGGCAGGGCACTAGCAGACAGAATTCTCGTTGGAGCAGATCCGTAGGCATAAGCAGCGCTCAGAATGAGAAGACCGCCAACCGTAAAGCGAAAGTTCGCTCGAAAGTCAAACAGAACGTAAGACACTGCGCATGAAAAGAGAATGCTCAGGCTCGTTGCAAAGCCTTTCAAAATGTTGTCCGCGTACTTCACCACCATCGCCACAGCCAATCCGCCCACGGCCTGCAGCAGCACCACACTCCAAACCACCTTGTTGTAGCCCACCCAAAAGCCTTTCCCGGTAGCTTGTATGTCGGGCCAGTCGTTGATGACTGGTAAGAGCCCAATGATTACCCCAAACAAACTCAGTTGAATATTGCGCACCCACACGGACGTTTTCGCGTTTTTCAGCACCATTTCGAAGTAGACTCCAGCGGCCCCGGAGGAGCAACACGCTGCCAGCACCGCACTCAGGCCCACCACCGCATTGCGCTTTTCGTCGTCGCTCGCACCACTGCCACCACTTCCACTGTTGCCCTCGAGGCTGGATACTTGCACGAGGCCTACCCCTAAGCACAAGACACCTAAGCTCATCCATTGTCGCAACGAGAGCCTTTTCTGCAAGAGCCAAACGCTGAAGAGCGCTGTGGTCAAAATCTTAAGCTGGTAGAGCAGCTGATAGGTAGCTGCCTCTAAATGACTCGTCGCAATGTAGGCCAAGTTGTTCTGTACAACATAAAGGCCAGCTGGGATTCCAATCCGCAAAAAGTCTAGCGGGTCTCCCAGCACCTTGTGATTGATCACTGACAATACTCCACCCGTGGAGTCTTCTTCTCGCATCAGAAGCGCAGTCGACAGCACAAGCTTTACTATTTCACTAACTACTACCTAAGAAACGCACATAAAATCATTTAAAAATCACTAACTAGCCATCATGGCATCATTGCTCGTCATTGCTCGGAAAATGATGGCTAGTATTGGGCATTTTGGAAATAACAGAAATGGCTGTGGCTTTACCGCAGTCGATGGGAAATAGAGGTCGCCGCCGTCATCGATACGACTATGACGCATCATCAAAGCAAGCATAGAGTTTTGTAGGACTAGCACCTGAATCGCACCATTCAAATTGCACATTTTTTACATATCAGCACCAGAACGTCGGTTACGTTCTCGTGAAACACCGAGGATTGAGGATCTCCTCTACCGAAGTGCAAGAAAGATACAAACTCACCGCTAGGCTCGCATACGCAACAGTAGAAGGCATTATGAATGCAATGCCTGTAATTCTATTCGAAAACTGGAGCTATGAATGCTTCGTTGCAGTTTCCCATAACTTGCTCGATGGTTTTTGTAAGTACGAGTAGCTTTCCTTGAAAGGTTGAAACAACGAACAACGAGACAACGAGGGACGACGGACAGCATCACGACAAATATTTTGCACGTGCATACCACATTGGCATGGAATGATGCTTTTCCTTCTCAGGAAGCCATCATCAGATCATCAGATCATCATCAGCAAACAAATTCAACCCGTTACGCAACGAGAAGACCCGCGACATCGCGCTGCTGAGCTACTGGTTAGGGCTCAGAGGGCCTCACTGCTTTAGGCTAAGGGCGATCATTCGAAAATAGAGTGTATGCAGTATGAGCGGCCTTGATTTGCGCCAGAACCGCGTCTCGTTTAGCGAGTATATGGAGGAAAAGAAGAGGCTTCGTGCTGCAGGAGCAGTGCCGGCTCCAGATGAAACGCTGATTTCGTCGGAAGAGGCTGCTGCAATCCTTCGGAGAGCTCAAGCGATTACACCACCTTGCGTAGAAAATGGGGAACGCGACAGTGACGACGAAGAAGGTTTGCCTGACTGCGATGCTGCAACTAATGAACCCTCATCGTCACAAGCCCAAGCCGAATCGCTTTCAACTGAGGAAGCTAATGCGATCCTAGCTAGAGCTCGAGCAATTGTCCCAGCCGAAGAAAAGAGTTGGAAGTCAAAGCTTTCATTCGGGTTCTTGGGATGAGCCCTACTTTTCTGTATACCGCAGTTATCACCAAAACAATACGGTGTTTTGCTTTACTCAAAGTTTTTCGGGTTTGTTCTTTCCCAATGACCAAAAAGCAACCAAGTTAGGAGTAGGCAGTACCGTAGTTAGAGATTGAATTAGAAGACTCACACTAACGATATTCCTTTTGATCACCGACACCGGTATTTGGTGCTATAATTCTAATTTTTGTTGTTTTAATGCAAACCAATGACTTTTTATAAGGACAATACAATTTGTAATTACAATTAGACTTCGTTAGTGGTGATTGTGATTTATATTTAGATGGATATATGAGTATAACCTCACTAGGGACATCAACGAGCATCATAGTGAGATGTAAGCATGAATGCACCGGAACGCAGCACGCGATCTAGGCATATGCGCAGGCAAACTAGAGGTGCCCGTCGTGCTTGTAGATACTGGCACTAGATACCAGGAAGCTATTCGAAAGGATAACAACACGCGGCTCTATTTTCAGCAGTGAGACCCCCTTGCTTGGTCCGCACTTCGACAAGCTTTCTCTCTATGGTAGAGCTCAGTTAGCTCGGCCCATGGTTCCTTGCCACTGGCCTGTAGTCCGCTGAGAATGAACGCTTCCCGAGTACAGGTAGCCCTCGTGCTGGTCAGAATTCTGTGAAGCAGCCCAAAGAGTAGCCTCTCTCAGGCCTGCAGCGGCTCTTCCGCCTGAGCTGCGGCTCGACAGACGAGCTTTCTCGCACTCCGAGCAGTAGCCCGTGCCCTTGTTGGCATGCACCCGCTTCGCACACGCATCGGAACGGCACACTTGCTGCGCCGCATTCGGCGACCGTTGTTGTTGTTGTTGCTGCTGTGGGGATGCAGCGGCTTCTACCGCCACCGAAGAAGTGTTACAGTGGCGGCACGAACTAGAGCTGTTGGGGAATTTTCCGCATTTCGCGCACGGAGGTGCTCCCACGAAGAGCTCGGAC
>Ga0307930_1001169_pt1 | contig 21085 bp, 26 predicted proteins | sample OrgLakmetageno46_FD_203161 | JGI IMG/M metagenome (GOLD analysis project Ga0307930, IMG submission 203161) | Saline water microbial communities from Organic Lake, Antarctica - #46 | ecosystem: Environmental > Aquatic > Non-marine Saline and Alkaline > Saline | place: Antarctica: Organic Lake...
AGGAACTTCCATACTAAGCAATTTTGATTTCCCACTTGTGATGTGACAACTTTGAGTTCTGCAAGGCTGTACATAGTGCTTCCCTTTTCACGAACTTCTCCATGAATCCGAGGCCATGACTTCTCGTCAACCCATGAGATGGCTTCTCGATTGTGCTCTCAAGTATCCATACTTCAGCAGCTTGATGCTTAAGAGAGTGCTTGAAAGCATTCAAAAAGCGTTCTCTGGACACTCCTTCTCCAACCAAAATATGAAATAGGATGCGCTTGTCTTTCATTTCTTTGGTGGTATAGTTTAGAAATGTTTCAAGTCCTGCGTACGCCTTGGGGCCAAACTCGCTGTCCAACTTGAAGCCCCAAAGCGGACGGCGAACCACTTCAATTACGTCGCCTTTGCCGGGCATAAAATATGATACGGCATCCCATGCGCAGTTATGAGCATCTGTGCATTTTCCAGGAGAACATTGTGCAAAAACTTCTCCTCCTGAGGATAAGCCTTCTCCAAAGGTGGGCTCGATTCGGGTGATTTTCCATTTGACGCTATTGATTATACGGGCTGTCTTGATTGTGCCTAAAGATTGTTCTCCCCAGCGCTCCAGGAGGGCTTTCCAGCGCGATGGCGGAATAATTACATTTGTGAGGTACATGAACACGTCTCCTTTAGGCTTGTCATTTCCATACAATACATCCAATGAGGTCTCCGTAGTCCAGTGACGGTATTCAACATTTCCACTCGTAACTGATTTCAAAGCGCTTCGCGTATTCTGAAAAGATTGTTCTGACTCCAGCCACCCTCTTTCAGCATCTAGGTACAAGCTGCACATATTTCGCATCGTTCCCAAATTACACTTGGAGTGAAGAATACACCCAGGGCTGGTGTCACCTAGTGGGTGACCTATCTTCTGGAAATGGCCGCTTGATCTATTGAAGAACAGTTCAACCCCTTCACAGGGTTGTCGGTATTTCGGGATATAGTTCGAGTCATCACCAGGAGCTTCCAATACATTCTGGTCCCACAGCCAATCGAGTATGCAGGCCTCTTCGGTTGAGAGCTTGGATCTAGTTCTTTCTTTGATTGCTGAATCCATCGGCTTTGAGAAAAAAACTTAACTGGTATTCTCGAGAAGGCTCCAATGGTACCGCGGGAGCTTCACGGTTGAATAGGCGAGATAAGAATTCTTCTCGTGAATGACAGAGCTTAATTAATGCAACAATAAATTTTGCATAGGACAGCGTCCAAGGATTCTTATCGCAGAAGATGATCCGGCTTAGTTTCCTAGTGCCCTCAGGTACAGCAGCGAGAAAGTTAAGTCCAGCGAGAGAACCGGCAATAGTGACAAAGACAGGCCCGGTGTTAGTGCTTGCAGATATTTCCGATGCCCTCGTCAACTGACGAAGGTAGGACTTTACGAACTCTGATGGTGGAGGGTCTGTGCTGAATGTGTAAACGTAAGATAGGCCTCGGTAAATCCTCGTTGACAAAGCGGTCGACTTGTTCAGGAGACAGAAGTTGTACTCGGAAGGTGAATTGAGCGCACTATCAATCTCGTTCCACCTGCTCTCTTTTAGTACTCTAGGGATGAATTGTGTGGGCGCTTGTTGAGTTGTGTTGGAATTGGTTATTGAGGATAGAGACGACCTAAAAAGTGCCAAAAACACGAGTTGTCCAAAGAAGATGAACTTGTGACGACCTATTCGAACGATCATCGCTATCTTAACATTCGGATAAGATGTGATACACGGATAGGGATGACATAGGAGAGGGTAGTAGTCTTAGTTCCATTCAAAATCCTTGCGGAGATGAAGCTATAGTGTAATAAGCTTGTAACGCATGGCACTTGGCACCATTTCGCAAAACAGAAAAATCCCGTCCAAAAAATGTACAAGATAGAGGTGCCATCGTTATTCGTGTACTTTGAAGCACGGGCCACAGTGTATCAACCAGGCTTTTAATTCCACATATTCCGGTATTGCCGACGATATGCGATATTCGTCTTTGAGGTTGTATGTTAAATGTCGAATAACGCCAGATGCCAGATGCCACGTCCTTCGCTATTGATGCAGCAGTGCCGGCGATTGCGTTGCCTTAGAAAGCTGAACTAAATTTAAAGAACAATAAACTTAAATCAAATTAATATTCATTGATTAATGAACCGGAGCTCCGAGCTACTAGCGATGTGCCTTGGGAGGTGAGAAGTCTCATCGTCTACTCGACTATTCCAAGTCGCAAGTGAAAGTATTACATGTTCTAAGTTATAGTAAAAAGGGATTCAATTGAACTTGGTATTCCTACTTTACTTTACGGTGGTGAAGCTTGGTCCTTGCGTGAAGATTTATTTAAGCGCCTTCGAAGTTTCCATAACAGGTGTGCTCGTAGCATGTGCCGTGTGAACCTCCATCAGACCTTCCGCCACCATATAACTTCCACGAGTCTCTTCCGTCGCTTGGGCATTCTTGACATCGACAGTTACTTTCATAATTGGATTCTTCGTTGGGCTGGCCACGTCGCACTAATTCCCATGAGCCGGGCGCCACGGCAGTTACTGACTGGTTGGGTATCGCATTCTCAACCGATTGATTGTCCACAGATGACTTGGGGCAGGACGTTGGAGAACGCGCTCAAAAGTAAGGGCATTTCGAAGGATTTTGATGAGTGGATCGCCATTGCCAAGGACAGGTTGAAGTGGAGACAGCTGACTCATTCCATTCCCAAGCCTCCCGACCTCCTGCTGCCTGATGGCTGAAGGACACCTCGAGAGTATATGATTACAATTGCATTACGCAAAAGGACACTCAGCCCAGTCAGACTTGTTCTGAATGATACATTTTTCTGTTGCTATATGCCACAGTGGTGTTTCTTTGTATTTTTGGGGAGTATTAATTAGACTAGACTGGTATTATAAATCACACACCGAGAAGAAAAGAAAGGAGAGCCAGATGAGACAAGAGTGATAATATCGCTCTCGCCGCTAACCGCCCCTTTCGCTTCTTCCAAGATGGATTCGGAGATGCAAATAGAAGCACTTTTAAAACAATTGTAGTTGACTTGCGCTATTCCATTCTTTTTTATCTCAGTTGCCGCTTACATTCTTGAGTGCTGCATACCTGCTGCTCTCTGCTTGCTTACTCAATTTTGACACTCTTTACGGTGCAAGTATCACCGTTTGAAGACACTTGGCCCCCCAGGAGCAACCGTGGCCGCTGCTATAGATGGTGGTGCAGCAAACGGCATAGTTCCAATTGTACCGCTAGTTGTAGTAGTGCCAGTAAAAGCGGTAGATGCAGACGAGGTAAAAGGCCATGACAGGTCGTCGATCGCGGAGGCAGGCGGCGATTGGCGGGTGGGGCGCCGGCGCTGCAGCCATAAGCCCGTGCTGTGCTTCAGCTGGGCCTACATGTATACAGGGGGTTATAAAAGAGGTTAAAAGATACCACCAATCATTCGGAAAACATATTATGATGATAATGAAGGGTTCGTGTATTCGCTTCTGCTATCGTACGTGTACAGTGGCCTTTCTGCAGCAAATAGTATGTGTAGCAAAGACAGAACAGATGCCAAAGCTTAAGCTCCATGATAACCAAAAGAAGAAAACGTTGACATAAAGAAGTGTGTGATAAAGTGCATGTAGTAGTTACCTGAAGCAGCATGGGAATAGCCGCAGAGCAGAGCTCAATGTTGGGATCTAAGCTGAGGATGATGCCCTCCAAGACTTTGATTGCCATGGCCATCGTGACGAGCTGCTCGTTCAAGCGGACCTGCGCAAAGATCCAAAGACGCCCAAAAAAGGGGGTGAAGAAGGAGGAGAATAGAGGTACAAAAAGAGAAATTTTTCAAGGAGAGTTGTCAAATAAGATGAATTAGTTCTGAAATAAAAAAATAAAAAATATTAATAGATGAGATTCAAACGATCAAGCCAACGTACTCACTCACCTTGTGGGTGCAAGCCAGGCCACAAATGTCTGCCACATACGACCCAAATTTCTCGAAAAAAGGCGTCTGGTGACTGCGGTCTACCACCTAAGTCAAATAATTTCATAAAATGGTGTTGACGATAAGAGTGCAGTCCCAAGAAGACGATAGAGTGGCAAAATAAACATTCATGATCAAAAGGGAATTTCAAAACGACTGAAAGGACGAGTAAAATGTGTATTATTCAATATACTTTCTTTATCACGGACCTCTGCTATGGCGTCGCAGAATGCAGCCACATTCGCTTCCTTCTTGGCTGCTACAGTAGCTTTGACACCTTCTGGTGTCTCAACCTCACCATGATGAGGAGTAGCAGTTTCGCTACTGAAAAAGGATTTATTGCTGTCTGACTTTTGTTGAGAGCGCGGCGCGCACATGAGTTCACCAGCTTTGTAGCCCTCTTCTCGCATGAACGCCAGCAAGATGTTGGTCATGGCCTGATGGTCCGCGGGCTGCAAGCGCACCTATACATGGAATAGTGCACGCGTGCATTGAAAGGGTGTGTGTGTAAGAGAGAGAGATAAGTAGTTGTGTGAGAGGGCACACACACAGGTACGCAAGCTTCAGTGCGAGAAAATAGAAGAAGGTAAAGCAGGCGAGGGGGGAGTGACAAAATTTGAATAAACAGACGACAGCTGAATTATTCAAAGAATGATATCTTTTTTTCTCTTTCTCCTCTCATTTCCTTTCAAGTTCTTACCGCCATGCCGGCATCTAAAATCCCAAGCCGGCATTTTCCGGCTTGGTCCTTCCATTACATGATAATACATGGAAGGTGGTAAGGGTGTGACTGGTAGCACAAGAATAATATGCAAAAAATGCAGAATAAATTCAACCAAAAGAAATCAAGTCTGCATGCGATTTGAACCATCGAAAGAAAGCAATTTCTTGTCCCTAGAACGCAAATTATAATCATAAACACGAAAGAAGAAGATAGTGCAGCATTTTACCTGATGTACGAGTAAATTGCCAGGATGCAAATCGGCGTGAACGAAGTTGTTCAAAAACACCATGGTAAAGACCTGGAGAGACAATAAAGCACGTCCATGGAAAGAGAGGGATAAGGGGGTAACTCAATAATCTCCGAAAATACCTTTTCTCTCTATAATCCTTTATCCCAACTTTTTTCCGTTCCTTTCTTCATGATTTGTCCTCATCTTTTCCTCTTCACTAAAAATGCATTCCTGTCCGTTTACAGCGACTCACCGTGTGCATGCCCAATTGGCTCAACTGCAGTTTGGTGTTGGCGTCCGCGCTCAAAAAGTCGCGAATGGGCTTTCCTTCGAGAAGTCGCTCCACGAGGCAGGAAGGAGTCGCCGCAAAGGGCTCGGGAAATTCAACCTGAGACAAAAAGGTCACCAAAAGTTCACGTGAAACACACGCATGGCCAAGAAGACAAAAAGGTGGGAAGTGCAGAAAGGCGATCACTTGAGCCTCATCGAACGAGGTTGAAAATCATTTAATTTTTCAGAGAAATTAGTTATTGGGATCGAAATCACAAGTCGTCTTTTTCTTATGACAAGAATCGATTACCAGATCGTCCCCTGCGAAATGCTCTCTTAACGTGTTTAAATTTTGCGCTTCCCATCGCAAGTCCAACTGCTCCGTTAGCACCTTTCATTTAAGTTCACAAGAGTGAGGAGAGGGTTATCGTGCGATAATTTAAATGATAATTCAACGAATAAGATACCAGCAGAGAAGCGGCAGATGGGGAAGGTACTCAAAAGGGGTAATTCAAGAGCGGGCACATGATGTGAAGCAGCACCAGAGTAGGCCCAAATCATCATACGACGTGAGCATTGCTATGCTTCTCATAACTGATACCTTGTCGAATTCCCCCACCAATTGCCGCAGCGATAAGTACTGCAAACCTAAGAGTGGCAATTGCTCCACCGCCCACGCCGACGCTCCCAAGAGGTCCATGTCCGCCGACACTTGGTCCCGCACGCCGGGGTGCAAGACTTTCACCACAACGGCGTCGCCATCGCCACTCTCGTTGCTACTAGTGCTACTACGATGACTACTACTGTGGTCCTGGCCGTTAACTGCTGACACGGCAGCGTTTCTCCCACGACGATCGTCTGAAAGAGTTGCGCTCCTTCCGTGCTGGTTGCGGTGCCGCGGTATTTTCCTCTTCAAAGTTGCTCGATGGACTTGTGCTATGCACCTGTGTGATAGTATGGATGGCGATGGCGATGGTCATGGTGATGGTACAGATAGTGTTGGTAATGGCGATAGGAGAAGAAGAAGTGGGAAAACCCGTAAAAGGTGACTGGCAGAAGGGGAAAATAGGTCAGAAGCCCCTTTTTCGGTTCTCCGTTTTTTCTTCATCTTTCTGAACATCGCAAGTCTAGGTATATCACGAACCCGCTTCCAAGGGGCAAATCTCGATCGTGCTGTTGAAACTCGAGATACCCTTCCCAGCCAGGCATTTCGCGATCCAATTGCGCCACTGTGTGCTTCCAGGAGTGCGGCTTGGTGGAGTCCTAATGTAGTAGTAATAGAATATTGTTGAAGAAAAGAAATGAATGAGATTAGGGAAACTTAAAGGTTACAAGGCCTGTCCTAACACTAATCTCACAGCAACTTTTGACCGATCTGCTGAAAATAGAACAAAACTTCCTTATGGCAATGATCAACCTGAAGGCGTGCAAATTTGGCCGTTAATTCTGCAGGAAATAAGTCTTCTCGAGACCCAGCCCATTGCGCTAGCTTCACTAAAGTGGGCCCGCTTCTCTCCACCTTTATCACACGAGAAAGAAGATAGAAAATCAACGAAGATGTGAGGAAGCAGTTGTCTATACATGGAGGCGCCGCAACGACAGAGCACGAGCTCACGAAGAGTTCGCCCAAATGTCGTATGCATGATAATTCCTAAACAGGTTTCCGGCAAAAATTACTTACTGCTTTCACAAGTGACGCCCAGCACCACTGCTCAAGCCTGTCGTCGCTCTGATAGTGCTTCATAACTACGGCCAACGGCCACGCGGTAGCTACGGGTGCAGCCAGCCACGCCAACCAGCCTAATATAAGTATACATGTCATGCTGCAGACGGCACAGCGTGCACACGCACGCGAGCATTAATTTCACACCGGGTACTTTCATTAGTATGAACTCGTGTCGTAAGTTCTGAGGCATAATAATGCAGTATGATGAGAATGAGAGTTGCTGTTTTTCTTCTCTGAAATGCTCCTATATAGTTGTTCAACCTACCTGCTCGGGCAGCTGCATTTACTGCGCGCCGCAACCATTGAAAGTAGGCCGCCATGGCCGCATGCCCAGTACGAAGCAACTCTACAGCCCTTTTTCGTGAAGCTGCAATGAAACGTTTCACCAGGGCAGCGGTAGAGTCTTCGTTTGGTGATACCAAGGGCAACGGAGACGGAACCACTGGGGGCGAAGCGTGCGGAGCCGCAGAAGGAGCCAAACAGCTAGCGGTATGGACTGAAGCCACCGGCGCCACTAGTGCTAAGATTCTAGTTGCGGTTATTTTAAGCTTCGGTGGCGACGGGAGCTGTTGACGAGCGGCATGGCCTGCGATGCAGCGCGCAGTTGACTGCATGTTGTTGTTTAGGAATGATCTAATGAAGAATCGTACGCACTTGCGAAGAATCGAAGAGATTCGAAATTCGAAATGCTAAGGGAATATCTTATACTTATGACTAGATATTTGCACAATTCTGGTAACAATCAGAATGTCCCGTTGGCCTAATGGATACGGCGTCTGTCTTCGGAACAGAAGATTCTGGGTTCGAGTCCCAGGCGGGACTTCCTTTTGCGTTTTTGCATTCGAACAGCACTGTACTAAGTTAGTGCTCTTGTGCTTTGCTATTTTGTCTTGCTTTCCAGAAATTCCTTCAATCATATTTAATTATTAGTGTAACTCGCTTGTTTTTCGCCTTGGCTTTTCATTCCTATCTTTTAGTTCAGACCTGCGGGGTCTCAGCCAAAGATGCACCACGTTCCCGAAATTTTTGGTGTTTCTGCCTGATAGCCTTCAAATTCCGGCCCTTCGGAGCCTGTGGGAAACGTGTGGCAGCCGGTGGTAACAATCAGAAGACAACACCAGATTAGGCTGCCTCTTATGCGAAGTGTTGCAGAAAATCCTTGCTAACTTAGTAGTGTTTTATATGGAGATTTCCAAACACTAGAGGGGGTAGCGTGGGGAGATTTTCCACAACACGAAGAGATCTCGATTATTCAGGAGGAGGGTTGTTGCTGAGTGAGATAGCTTTCTTCAGGCCAGCGAGCCCCTTGCGGTGGCGCTTCACCCCACAATTTTAAGTGCGCAGTTCCTCGGAATTGCTTGCAATTGTAGGAATATAGGTTACTGAGGCTACATAGTTGCAGAACAAAGACCAGAATAGCATTATGTAAAACGATGCTCAGTCCTGGAAACTTGATCTATTTGGAACACCTTCGATGAAATAAATCAATCTGCCTGCCCAACAATTCAAAAGGGAAGCTAGAGCCCGCCTCGAAGAGGCTTTCAGGGCCTAGACCTGCTGGAATATACTTGGATTTTAGCGGCTTTCTTAGTATAATTTGCACATGTCAGTAAGAGACTAATACGGACGTAATCAAGTGCAGCACCGCACACCCGAGTCCAATCGGGGACACTTGCATGTGCCTGAGCTACGATGAAATGACCGCATTCTTAATTTTAAGCCCAATAAACCTATGCACTCATCGAAGTGACTGCGACATAAGACCGTCCTCATAACAAAGACCACACACAACGGCCAGCATACAGAGGTTATGGGCGCGCTTCCGCTGTGCCCACATCCCCGACGAGGGGATCCACATCTTCACACAACAGCAAAGAGCAACATTTAACAACGATAATTTACAATGCAACACCCCACCCGCAAGCAAGTTCAATGAACAGCCGTCTTGGATGGCCACAATGCAGTGCAACTCCGTCCCCGCAAAGAACACCAAAGCCCTAGCGTGTGCAAGTTCCAATTTGTTTGGCCCGCACTCTCGCATTGCCCGGCAGCGACGAATATTCCGTGGAGCCAAACAAGACCACAGGCACACCCAACCTCCACTCCTCTTCCTCAGCGCTGATAGCTGGCTTCGGAAGGAAACCGTGATGAAAGAAACCCTGTGCGAGAGGACACTCAACACCCAGCCCAGTGAGATCCGACCGCCATTGCATAAAATGAGTCAACGGCAACAACCGAGGCACCCACTCATGGCAGAAACCGACGGAGTGGCAAACTAAATCTAGTCTTTGGTTTAACAGTTTCCACTTTAGAGGGTTCGGAAGTTTCAAACTTCCTGCCCTCCGCACACTTCTCATACATGATTTTGACCCGCGCGCATCGCACGCGCATCACCGGCCCCAGTGTCACCCGGGCTCATACCAGCCCGAGCCCCAGGTACCATCCTCGCGCCAAGCATAAAGCTGCGCCACTCGGGCCCGCATCAGTCTGAGTTCAAATGGGAATCTTCATAAAATTCGGCGGTTCAGATGGCATTGAAGAACATCCGCCAAGATAACCTTACAGTATAGTAAGGGCACTCCTTGGTCATGGTAATTGCCAATGTGAGTTTTCATCGCATACAACGCATAAAATCTGCTTCGATCGCAGCCTTTTGTCCAGCTTTTTCGAGAAGTGGTCCGAGTGAAGTAAATCAGTCTAGCCCAGAGGTGATCGTAATCATCTTGCGTCACAAACGCCACGTTGATTTCTCCGCTATGGTGGTGCAGCCTCAGCGATAGCATCACCTGCATTATGCGTGAAGAAGACTGCCGGCGCAATCAGACATCGACCGGAGGAACTCGGACTTGAACTAATACAAACCCGTATGACACAGCAGCCAATGCTGCGGGTAATAGTGTGTAGAAAGTCCTCTTACGTTTTGACCAGTGAGTCGGGAGGCCGAACGACTCATACGGTCATAGAGCTTTCCTTTCATCTTGAATCAAACGGTGAACTGTCCAAGTAAATATAGTATTTGGGATAAGCGACCCCCTCTTTCAACCGCTTTGAAACGTTCAGATCTTCCTCAGACCTCCGCCTGAGGAACGGCGAATTTAGTATTTAACAGAGCATGGTGGGGCGCCTAGTTGGCGTCGTCAGCAGAATCTCCCGATCTTTGCGGACCAGAATCTCGATTGTCGCCTTCGCTTCTAAGTCGCATGCGTAACAAACCCAAAATTTATGGCCAAATTTATGGCATCATATTATAGTTATCGTGAGTTGCCTCTTTGTCGTAGCTGTCAACAGCATTTAAGTTTTGATGGTACACTCGTGGGGCGCTTGGGGCTTTAATGAGGCCTCGGCGTTCGTGCGTAAGGCGTATTCACCCACGGTAGGCAGTAGGTGCCAATGCACGACAAAGCACCCGGCGATAGTATGCCTTAACTGTCTTCGAGCCGCTGTCGCCGTATTGGGAGACGAGCTCGGCTCTCAGGGCATCCGCAATTGCACCGGCAAAGAGTCGGCGTGCTTTAACGTCTCCAACATCTCAATTATCATTTCCTTGGCCGAGATTTTGGACTAGCCTCAGACCTCGGCCCTTGTAGGATGAGTCTTGTGCTCACTTATGTAGTATAATTCTCAATTGGCAAGTTAACGGGAATCTCACCAGGAGTGAGTCAACTTAAAAATTAAGAAACAGACATCTGTCACTGATACGATAAATTGAGCTCAGGCCGCTTGAAGTATACCCCCCCAGGCCCCCAGCAACCCAGAAGCCCAGATGGTTATGAGGAGACCCTAATACGTCAACAGTGCAATACAACGAAAAGAAGATAAAGAAGACTCACTTCAGGGGGGGTCACATTATTCCCTGCTCACTTTCCCCCTTTCGTTTTGTAGGTTGAACAAAAAAATGGGGAAAAGCAAGCCGCAAAGCCAAGGAGCAGCGTCGCGATCGGGCCACGGGTCGCGGGCGACGCTAGGATCCCGGGCTGAAAAGTCAGCTCCAAAGCCATGGCATCGAACTACTTTCACCGTGTCCCTAGTCTCGCTCGCTGGCGCTTTGCTGGCTCTCACCTTGGCTCAAATGGTCTCCGAACACATTCACGCGTACGGCGGCCTCGAATTCTACTTGAACTTGCTTGGGCTTGGGTCGAGCACGAGTGACGATTTTGAGGCGCAGGATGGCCATGGTGCCTTTGGAGCGCTAGGGTTGGGCCCGGAAGGGGGGAACAGCGCAGAAGCAGAGAAAGCCGCCTTTGATGCTGCCGACGCTTTCGCTCTTGGCAACACTGAATACAACAACGGGCGGTTCAACGCGGCGCGAGAACACTTCGAAGACGCCGTGAGGTTTGCGCCCACACACTCTTTTGCCTGGGCGAATTTAGGCAACGTTCAGGTGCGACAATGCTGCCGAAAATTCGTATGGATTTCTGGCCCAGAATTCCGTCACGGCTATCTATCGGACCTTCGGATTAAGGCTTATCTGTGCACAGCATTAGGGGCTCTTCGGAGTATGCTTTAATTTTGAACCCAACCCTCTCTGCCCTACAGATCACAGCATTGTGTGAGCGAGTGTTCAATCAACGCAAGAAACCTAGCATGCATCTCTGCCTCTCAATCTTAACTTAGTAAGCTGATTCGGCATTTCTTTCACCATCAACCTCACTTGTCTATCATCCACCTTTGCACTCGAACCACTCTCTGTCTCACTCTCTTCCTATGTATGTCTTCTTCCTGCCTTCCTCTATTATTTATTGTGCGTTCGTACTGCATTCGAGCAGCGCGAGTTGCGAGACCCCGACGGCGCTGTTTTGTCGCATCGTACGGCGGTGCAGCTCTTGCCCACGCGGGCCCGGCACTGGTACAATTTAGGCGTGTCCCTGTACTCGAGCCGGGTCAATTTACCAGAAGCGGTGGAGGCGTTCGAAACCGCCCTCAAGTAAGCTGTAGGTAGGGTGTTGTCTACGCTAGTGTGATGCCAAGGAGGGGAGGGAAGGGGGAAGGTACTTGAAGAAATTAAAAAAATCGACATGGTATTGCTTGCTACACGTTTGCTTTCTCGCTTACTTACAACCATGTGCAAGAGCACATACCTCATTGCATGTGATGCACTCTCCTCTCTTATTATCTAGGCTGTGACTACATACCTCACCTCACCTCCTCCCTTCTTGACCACGCACGATCAGGTTGAACGACGGCATGGCGAACGCGCACTACAATTTGGGCGTGGCCATGGCTGAGATGGGCCACAAATCAGAAGCACGCCAGCGCTACCAAATCGCTGCTTCTCTAGAACCCAACACCATGGTAATATGAAATTGGAGGATTTTGTTTGGGTTCGTGTGCTATCGTTTAAGGTGCCCTCTAGTACTTGCTTTTTTTTAGAGTACCATAAACGAACAGAAGAAGGATGTCTTGTCCAATCTTTAGAAGTGCTCTCTTCCCCTCTGCCTTCTTCCTCTTCGCCTCCTTCTCCTCGTTCTATTATTCACTTTGAGTAAGCCATTTTACTACCGTCGTCCTCCTTCATTTTCCATTCGATGTTTGGTCCCATTTGCGCCTTCAGGTGGGTTACGGGGCTCGGTGCAATTTGTGCAACCTCGTGGCAGCATCCGAAGGCCTAGGCGCGTCGGCGCGATGCTTTCGGGAATTGTTAGCCGATGCCCCGGACTACGAGCGGGCTCTCGTTAATCTCGCGGGCACTCTGCAATCCCTCGCCGATGCTGGACCGGTAATATAGGCAAAACGTGCGGTTAATTAGTGAACACATTCTACGTTGTCCCTACCTTATCTCCGCTGTGTTACCTTCGTTCCCTCTTCTGATTTACCTATTCCTGCCTACTTTGAAACGAAAGGCGGTGCTGCGAAATGAGAACGCCAAAGCCGCGGCCGAAGCGGCAGTAGCGGCCGAAGCGCAAGTGCTAGCCGACGGCACATCGGCAATTGCCGACGGGACCTCGGCACTAGCCGACGGCACTTCTTCAGGAGCCAGTTCATCGGCACGGGGAGGCAAACGCAGGGAGGAAGGAGGCAGTAGCGCCATTTACGAGGAAGGAGGAAACGAAGGGCCCGAGTCTGCAGCAGCAGCAGTGGCAGCCGCACGCGCCGCCGCCGTAGCCGCTGCTGCTGGCACCGGTGCTGTTACCGCGCGGTCGCTTCAGAAAGAAGCCCGGAGGCTTTACAAGCAGGCCCTCGAAGTGAATCCCCGCAACCCCATTGCCAACCATGCGTTAACGGCCCTAGAAACTACTTTAACGAGCTCGAACCGCCGCAGCAACAGCACTAGCACGAGCACTAGCAGCAGCAGCAGCGGCGGCGGCAGCTCTAGCAGTGGGAGCAAAAGCAACAGCAGCAATAGTGGCCGAGTGCGTGCGGTGCCGTCGGAAGCCTCGGCTGAATATTTGGGCGCCTTGTTTGACTCTTATGCACTGGATTTCGACGCTAGCTTAGCTTCCCTTGGGTATCAAGCGCCCAAACTTTTGGCCACGGCGGTGGCGAACGTGCTTGCAGAGTCGAGAAAAATCCAATCGTCTAGCAGCAGTAGTTACCAGGAAACCTCGAACGTTCCATTCTCGTTGGCCGTCGATTTAGGGTGCGGCACCGGTTTGTGTGGTTCTTGGATCCGAAGCCATGCCTCGAGACTGGTGAGCTGCAAGAGAAAGGAACGATGAAAGAAATTGCTTCCTCCTGACAATTATTTGCCTATCTTTTGCCTCTCCTTCTTTAGCCCCTCTTCATCTCTCCGTCTCATTCTGTCACTTCATCGCTACTGCCTCATTTTGTTACTGATTGAACACGCGTATCTCCTTCATGTTTTTTACTCCCTCTCTTTGTGTCATTGTGATGGGTACCTGTGCATGCACTCTGTAGGTGGGGGTAGATCTGAGTGCTCGCATGTTAGAATTGGCCGCGGCACGTACCCTCGATACTGCGACTGCAAAACACCACCAAACGAACGAGCCAGTTTACTCGGAGGTGCACCACTTTTTTTTTCTCTTCTTGGGCATTCATTGGTTGTGTATTGATATTGTAATCTAGAGCCTGCACTTGAATTGTAATCAAATATTTGACACACTCCTGCGCGCGTATGTGTGTACGTATGTGCATCCTAGCGTGATTGCTGATCTGCCTGCCTCATCTGCCTACCTACCAATGCGCACTCAACAGGTGGTCCACGGCGACATTGGCGCTGCGTTGCGCGATTTAAGTCCCAAAAGTGTGGATCTCATCGTAGCCGCAGATGTAAGCACACGATTGGTCTATTCATCATTGCCCTGTCAAATGCTCTTGTGTTTTGTTTCACTCAGTAATTTTTTATCACTTCAAATGCAATGCACGTATCTTTTTCTCACGCTTTTCCCTACTTCTTGTGTCTGCACCATTCTCCTCCGTACATTCATCGTCTCTCCCTCTCCTCTTGTCAACTTTCTCTCTTTTACCTCACCCTTACCATCAGGTGTTGTGTTACCTCGGGGATTTGAAGCGCATATTCTCGGCAGCGTCTTCGGCGCTTTCCCCCAACGGCTACTTTGCGTTCACCGTGGAAGCTTGGCTGGATGCGACTTCACCGTCTTCATCGCAGCCGCAATCGCCTTCACTTCGCGAAGCTACTAGTAGCAACACGGCAACAGCAGCAGCAGCAGCTGCAGGCTCCGCCACGGCGACTACCGCCACTACCACCACTACACCAGCGGCGAGTGCGGGGATGGGGTGGCGCATGAACGTGAGCGGGCGCTACGAGCACCGGAAAGCTCACTTGGAAGAGTTGGCCGCTCTGCACGGGCTCGAAGTGGTGTCGTACGAACAGGTGGTGGCGCGACGGCGGCACGCAGATGTTGATGCCGAGCCGGTGCGCGCTCACTTGTTTGTCCTCACACCAAGTAGTGTGGAATGAAGCTCTCGCCCTGATTCAATATATTGGGAATTGAATACGCAGTTGTAATATCGCTAATGACCTCCTTTTCTCCAATGCTCTTACTAGGCCACCACAGCTATAATTGGCAATTAGAGGCTTAATTCTCTATCTGAAATGCACTACGCACAAGTCGTAGGCAGTTACAGTTACTAGCACGCAACAAGCGGCATAGCTCATATCTCAAGAAAGGCTAAGCGATGGGCCGCTCATTATGCACGTCCTATCTGCGATGTCGGCCTGCGCACGTCGCATGGGCGTGCGCCTCTACCAACAGCACATGCTTCTGTGTCATTCGGGTTTGTATTAGTCCGAGTTCGAGTTCACAGAAGCAGAAGCAAATGCTGCGGGCGGAAGTGGGAATGCGCGTGCGTTGCGCAAACAAAGCAAGTGCGGAATGATTCAGGAGAGGGAGAGGCATTGGTCAAATTCCTCGGAAAATTTACAAAAAGCAAGGTATTGATGGGTGTTGCGCACTCCGCAGAACGATAAAGAGGAAGGCGCGCGAGCAAGGAAACTCGTGTCATGCGGAACACGAGGTTCCACTAGCAGAATTCGAATGCCTTTCAGCGCGCAAGGCGCCTATTATTCTGTCCCTGAGCCATAAGAGGCCTGGACGAAACAGGAAGTCCTTCTTTGTTCGCGGAGTGGCAGTGAATAGAAAAGACCCCCTCTCCAAAACACAAACAGCAACATGCAAGGGGGCCGCTTGTGGCCTAGCGGTCCCTCCCTATCATAGAACTTAGAGCTTAACCCATAAATCTTCCATCAAACGCCGTGGCCGTCTTCCAGCGTTTTTCGAAACTCTTACAAGGCCCTCCAACTTTGGAGCAAATCGATTGCATATACCCCGTAGAGCGCAGATTCCGCGCTAGTGATCGGCAAGGCAGTGCTGACAATGCTTATAGCTGTCGCCAAAATATCTCGCTTCTCCGTTGTGCCTGCCTTTGATCAAACGAGAGTCCCGCGGATAATTTAAGTACCAAGCGGTGCTGCAAATTCATAACGAAAGGATTCATCATCTGTCGGTGGCCCGAAGTTTCTAGGCATATATTCCCTCCCCCAATGCCCGCAGTGCGTGGCTGTGTCTAACGTAACAGATGGACCGTGGGATATTACCACCACTTTCGAAGTCCTACAAAATGATCCTGGATTCACAGCCATGAGCTCCGGTGCCGGAGTTCACCAGGGTTCCGTTGAAGTTTACAGTCCACACTCACCTCGAATTTATCCTGGACAACCACTCTCGGACAATGGCTCATGTACGGAGTTAATTTAAACGTGTTAGCGGAAAGGCATACCGTGTAACACTTCAAGGCGACGCGACTACAAGCCCGTGCGGTGGATGCTGCGCCAAGAATTAACGCCTCGAACGTGCTGTGGAGGTGAGAATTGAACGGCTGGTCGTAAACGACCGGCGATGCTACAAACACCTCACCAAGTTTGAGATCCCGGTTGCACTCGGAGCGTTTATAGTTCCGAAGGAGGTGCTGGTCGTTCGAGATCGAAGGTTTGCGATGTCACTCAGGCTGTTACTGGGGGCGCAGTAAGCATTAATTTTTAAACGCACCCCGAAAACCGAAAACCGAATCTTAAAATCGAAATCCGAAGGATTAATGCGAGGCTGAGATCGAGACTCAGTCAGCAGTCAGACTTTCAAGCTCCCGAGTAGTCGGTCTTCCGAGACAGACCAAATCGAAGCATATTTGTGTATTATCTTGGCATTATATTAGAAACCTCCGTCGTTCCCACCTTCTCACTTCTCACCTTCTGCGCACACTGCGCTCATCTCAGCTCATCGCATCAGCTCATCACATCATCACATCAGCTCGTCAGTTCGCCAGAGTGCGTGGCGTGGCTGGCGTGGGAGGTGGGAGCGTGGGGTGCTATTGCGTGCGCGGTGCGTGGAGTAGCGGAGCAACTGCGTAACCAATCAGCACAGTAGTGCAGTAGCACAATTGTACAGCTAAAAATATGAAGGGCAGAATGCATCTAGTCCATTCTGTGACCCCATTTCTAGCCCTCGTAGCCTCATCACAGGCGTTCATTCCACCTAGTCGAGGACTTCTCCTAACCACACTGCAGCAGCAAAGCACCTCCTCAGACACTGCCGTCAATTCCTTAGACGGCCTTACGGTGCCCGCGCTCAAGAATATCTTGCGCAGTCGTGGTCTCCCTGTCAGCGGCCGAAAGGCAGAACTCCTGGAGCGCCTAAGAGGTACTGATACTGAATCAGGAATTTCAGAATCTAACCTCCAGGCTGAACCTACGGTGACGAATACGCGCTCTGCGAGCGCCCGGTGAGAGCTACTCTAGCTAGCTAAAGTAATGTGCCGATACGGTATCCTTTTCAATATCAATGTAGACTTCTGGAATTTCTTTTAATCACTCACCAGCTCTTATTTTGTTTCATTTATCCTAGCTTCGTGTCGCAAGCCCTTTGCAATTAATATATGACATTCTTCACACTAGCGTATTGATAAATGTTTATTTACGTTCATGGCAGAAGGTCGGTGATGGTTCTCGCCTGCAAATCATGAGACAAATTCCGGCGAGCCGCTGTAGCTCTCGAAGCTGCGCTCGTGTCGCTGGATCCAACCATCGAAGTCCAGGGCCACGCTCGAAAAGGCTGGGCGCCAACGGTTGAACTTGACTCCAAGGTGAGTACTTGTGTGACAGAGTAAGTCTGAATATTTTCCTTTAGTATTTTATTGTTGCCATATATAGCTAGGATTATTTTTTCAATTCGCCACATCGTTGACGTGATGTGCTCTTGCCTTACGCAGGTTCAAAAGACTGAGAAGTCATCCTTTACGGTGTGCTCCCTGGACAAGACCCAGGTCTTTGCGCGAACAGGACCAGAGCCGCGCCCGTTTCCAGCCCTCAAAGAGCTTGACGTCGAAGCGCTCGCCATGAAAGTCGTGGCAGATCTGAAGTAATGCATGGGTAGCAAGATGGAGACACTTGCCGACAACACTTCAACAGGCAATCCTAGCTAGCAAAGCAATCATAAAAGATCACATCCAATACTGTCAGTGGCTAAAACTCAAAGACCTGGAATTAAGCGAGCACATTTTTTTTCTTTTTCGTTTGGTGAGAAGACGAAATGACCGACCTTCCCTGGATCCGCGCAATGACTCTCGCCGCGGCCTGCCAGCACCTCGGTTTTGAACTGTGGCAGATACTTGGATTCATGAAGGCGCGATAGATCACTCACCTGGGAGTAAATTTAAATGTCCCGAAAAGGTCCTTTAGATTTATGCTAACATTGATATGAATTATGAAGCCATATGCCATATGAGACAAACTAGCCAGGAATTAGCCAAAGATCTCGCAACGACTTAATGTTTCTCCCGAAGACGGAAGAAGGTGGATAACAAACAAAAGGCAACGTGCCTACAAGTCAAAATCTGTTTGTGTTGTATGCACTTCTGAACCTCTACATCCCTCCGTCCTGCGCTTCCGAGATATCCAAAAGGACATCGCATCTCAGACAAGAATAAAGCAATCAGCAATTATAAGCAGCTCTAGTGTTCACATCACTTTAGAATTTTTCTGGGAAAATCAGAGGCGCAATCACCTCCTTGGCCTGCCCAGAACCCCATCCCAAAAGAAAGAAGGGTAAGCGAGAGACACAACAACGGAAGAACGTGAGTCGCTAAGGAAGCAAGGAAATCAATCGATGCATCTGCACGGGTGTGAGAGGCGGTTTTTAAATCTTTTAGAATAAAAAAAAACCTGCTCTCAATAAACATGTAGAATACATGTGCACAAGTGAATAAATGCACGCACAGTACACCACCAGCACTTCCTCCCAGAACGCACATCAAGAATACAACACAAAGATGCATAAATACTATTTCTTCAGTTTTCTTCTAAAAGTACCTTGTCGAGCATGAACATTTCCAGGACCATCCGCGAGGTGCGCCAGGGCAAGCCGAGGAAGAAGCGAGACACCCCCCCTTCCGCCATCAAGGTCTTGGTCGCCTGCAGGGAACTGCCGTAGGTCTTTTTGGCCAGGTCTCCCTGTAATATTGAAAGTGCGCGCGTGGGTGTGTGCGCGAAGAACAGGGTGATGTCAGCACAGCATGAGCGCTATTCCTACTATTACAGATGGGCAAATCTTCTCTGCTCTTCAACACCAAGACAAGCGACAAAAGAAAAAAAAGCAGACTGTGCGCGCGCGCAGGTTACCTGTTGGCAGGTCTTGATGGTGTCAAAAGGATGGCTCAAGGTGCCCACAATGACCCCGCCCCCAATGGCGCCTACAACTCGGCTGGCTTCGTCTCCTAGGCCGTGGGACTCCCGTGCGTAACGGCTGAGCGAGGGCACCAAGCCCAGGTAGCCCGCGGTGAAGAGCGCTTCGCGGCACATCGCCATCGAAGTGCCTCGAAAGATGCCTTTGAAGGGTAAAGGGGGGGGTTGATGGGGGGGGTAAGGGTGTGGATGTGAAGCATGGCATCAAAAGTTACATGAATCAAAACCTGAACAAGGCCTAAGGAAAATTATTCCTACTAGAACAATTCGTAGAGGCCCCTGTGCAGTAAATTCAAGTCAATTTCATCGCGTGGCCTCTTGGTATCCCTGGTAATCGAATATCCTCACCAGTGACGCCGCTGATGCCAACGATGTTGCCTGGCGTAGCAATCAGCGACAGGCCGCTGCGCTGCTGCTGAATCATGAGCAACTCGGTGGGTCCACAAATCAAACCTGAGAGCGCACCTCCCATGGCACCAGCGCTAATTTGCTCCAAATCGCTCAAACGCCGCGGCACCTGAGAAACGTTGAAGAAATGAACCAAAACATAGCTTGAGTACGATTCTGATTGCAAGAAAATTCATCGCTTTTCTCCCATCGTGGGCTTATGGTATCGTACATTTAAAGAATAGGCTGAAAAAGAGAGGAGTTATATGAGGGCCACTCCAACTCAAAACTTTTGAAATGCGACTTGTGAAACCAACTAAACTTACGCTCGATCCAGTAATGATTTGCGTGCAAGCTGCGGTAAGCGGAAATTGAGCGCCTGTGATGAGGGACATCGAAATAGCGGACGCCACCACACCACGATACAGAATCTGTTGCGAAGCACCAATGAACAAAAGCATGGGGTATTAGAGATCGCCTTTTAAATTACTCTTGAATTGATAGAGGAACAAGAACAGTTACTTGAAAAGAGCAACAAGAGATATAGCTTGAGGACCGCCCATTAGCATGAAACGTTAGCCTAGGCATTGACTTCTGATATCAAATCCCGACAAGAAAGGTATGTACAAACAAGGTCGTTTAAAGAGACCTTGTGGGCAGTGCATCACAAAGTTACAGTGGCTACAAAACAGCGATAACACGCGTATGTCTTCATCGTTGGGCCACTAGGATCGTTGATAAGAGGTCCCTCACCCGAGGATCGAGCGTTAAGGGCAACCGTTGCTGTGAGGCAGTTTTGCAGTACAACATCCATTGTGTGGTGCACACGTCGAACGCGCCTGCTGCAATGCCGAGCACAGTGTTTTCTTGCGGGCTCAGCCGCTGAATGGCATCCGACATTTCCCCTCCACAAAACTCTTGGGTTCTATTTCGAAAGTCCTAGCTTTGACGCCTTTCTCTTGAAGATTTCTCTAGAACGAGTTATAGAAGCGACGAGGATTGTTGAGGATCGAGCAGTTTCAAGTTTCAAGTGGAAAATCGAAAGCCAGCCTGCCGTCGGTCGTCGCGTCGTTTCGGTCCCGGGATTCAAGAATTTAGAATTCAGAATTCAGCGAAGTTATGTGAATCACCGAGATTTACTTGATCTCGTATCTCGTATCTCGTATCTCGTATCTCGTTTCTCTTTCTCTGCATTCGCGTACCGTGTACTCGTTACTCGCAGCTGAAAAGTCAAGTCGCGGAGAGCACAGAAGACGGAGTGTTGATGAGGAAGATTATAGAGGTAAAATTTTGATGAAGGACAGTGCAGGGCCATCCGAGAATGGTTTTACAGGAACCAGAACCAAGGAGACTGGAGACTCCCGACTCCCGGCTTCCGAATTAAGGAGCACTTCGACCTCGCCGGTCGCCGGTTCGCCCATTCCCCTGTTCTGAAGCATGCGCAGTGCGCAGAGCCCTCGCCCTGTTCTCATAAAACGCTGGCTCTCCAGAATCCCCCTTTTTTCGAACTCGAACTCGAACTAATACAAACCCAAATGGCACAGAAGCCAATGCTGCGGGCAGAAGTGGGAATGCGCGTGCGTTGCGCAAACAAAGCAAGTGCGGAATGATTCAGGAGGGAGAGGG
>Ga0307930_1001174_pt1 | contig 21034 bp, 22 predicted proteins | sample OrgLakmetageno46_FD_203161 | JGI IMG/M metagenome (GOLD analysis project Ga0307930, IMG submission 203161) | Saline water microbial communities from Organic Lake, Antarctica - #46 | ecosystem: Environmental > Aquatic > Non-marine Saline and Alkaline > Saline | place: Antarctica: Organic Lake...
TGCGAAGCTTTCGTCTCAAACGCTCCGAAAGAGCTCTTCGTTTCGAACTCTTCGTAGGCTACACGAACAACTCGCGAAGCTTTCAACTCTAACTACACTTCATGTGCAGTTCATACACGGCTTCACTGCGACCTTAGTAATGCACCAAGCGCGTCTGGTGTTGCCTCTCCGTCTCCAGAGTTTCAGTGGAGTCACTCGTGTCTGACCATTTGGAGAACTCAGAATTCCTCTGCTGCACGCATTTCCAGCTCCGAGTCATCTTCCTCATTCGAAATACGACACTCAAATGTAATTGCGATTCCATTCTATTCGCTTCCTTGGGATGTATATCGCGCGCTCACGCGCCAGATCACATAGATTATTAGCATATGTACTAGGCAAATAGGCTCATTCGATACCACCGCTCTACGTGGAGCTCACTTGGGGTTGTAAGACGCAAAAAACTGAATTTCAGAAATTCTGTTTACTGGATATTGCGTTCGGAAAATATTCCAATTTGGCGCTTCCTTTTTTCTTGGTTCTATCATTTACAACTGCCTCGCAGAAATCGCACAACTCGAATGCTTCAACTTTCTATTCATACCAGCTTCCCTGGTTATTTCAGTATTTACGCAAACTCAGAAACCAATAGAAACATGTCCATGAACTGAGCGCCCTAATGAAAAATAAAAGAACCAAAAATCTAAAGCTGGTGCACAGAAGAGGGCTCGTCTGCAGAGCCCAGGCCTCGAGTGGTCCGGTGCTGCACGCACGCGAGGTATTCTTCGACCGGCGGTGTAGCTTGAGATGCCGGCACTTGCTTGCGAATAATCTAGTGTCCGATCCCAGGTGCGCGCATGCACACAAATACAAAAGAGAAGATCAAAACAGACCCAACAATAGGACAAAGATAGGGTTTTGAAAAAAGACGAACGAGCAAAAAGCACCTCCAGAACCTTCTTAAGCTAGAAGACTAGAATAATTGGGAAGGAAAACGTGCATAACAACACACTGCGCCTGCCAATAGACCAACAGACGAATGCTTCTCACCTTGGCCACCCAGCGCCTCTCCGCGTGTTCGCAGACTTCCTTCAGGTCGCGGCAGCTGAGGCCACTGCTGGCCTCCGCCAACGCCTGCGTCTCCGCTTCGCTCAACTGTTTGGCGTAGCGCTGGACGACGGCGCGCCTTGCCTAGTTGGTATGAAAAGGACGACGTTCAATGAAAATCAATTCAATATGTACGTATACTGTATAGAAAGAGAAGGTCAAGCTAAAACAGGAGAGACAGACAGAGCAAGGAAGATTGGTTCATGCGTTTCTTCCTCGAACTCGTCAACAATTAAGAACAAGCTAATAATGCGTGCCACATTTGACACACCTTGGCGTTGGGCAGCCCGAAATTGAGGGTCAAGTCGAAGCGGCTCAGCAACGCCGGGTCCAAGTCTTGCCGGCGGTTCGTGGCGCAGACCAAGGTCGCTTTGGAGGGGCCCTCTAACCCGTCCACCCGCTGCAAAATCACCGACAAGAGCCGGCGCGTGGCCTCGTGCATGTCGCTGCTCCCGCCGCCGCCGGGATCCCCGCCGCCGTGCCCGCTGCTTCCGCCGCCGCCGCTGCTGCTGCTGCTCCCGCGAGACCCCGCGAGGGCATCGACTTCGTCGATGAACAGCACCGCGCCGAGAGCTTCGACTGCGTCAAAGACCTTGGAAGGGGAATGAGAGAAGAAGATGATGTCAAAGTAGGAAGAACACTGGAATGGTGGCAATGGCGAGTGGCAAAAAACACATGCACTAAAAGCACACACCCAGCACCCACCGTGCACTCGGGTGTGCGAGATGCAAAGCGAGATACTCACACAACTACATGCATCAAAGGAGGACAAAAAAAAGGAGCTAGCCATTGCATGTATAGTCTCCACCCCAACTAGCAAGCAAGCAAGCAAGGAGTACCTGCGCCATGAGCTTGGTCGACTCGCCGTACCACTTGCTCAGCACCCGCTCGGCCTTGAGCTGCACCAGGGGGCGCCCGCACTTCGCCGCCAAGATTCGCGCCGTCAAGGTTTTCCCCGTGCCCGGGGGGCCCTCAAAGAGCACGGCGCGCGGGCGGTTGGACTCGAAGCGGGCGCGGGTCAAGCGGGCCACGGCGTCGAACGCCTCGCCATCCTTTTAAAAGGGGGGGGGCAAGTGAAAGAATGGGCGGAGTGGAATATTTGAGTGAAAAAAGGAAAACTTAAGAACCAGCTTCTTACGACCAATCTCAGTCAACCCATCGAGGCAAAACATAAAACCAAACCTAATCTAACAGAAAAGCACTTCAAAAAGGTACATAGAAAGCTTCGCGCACCTGCAGGGCGAGCACCACCGTGCCCTCGATTTCGTCCTTCAAGCTCTCGGCCCCCGCCAAGTCGTCCCAGCTCAGCGCGTCGGCGCCTTCGCCCGGCACGAACACTTCCAGGCCCAGCCCCTGGAAAAGGGAGAGTTGACATGAATTGATTAGCATTGTAATAATTGGAAGTCGTTTAGGTGATTCAATGAAGTCAAGTAATAGTTGAGAACAGACATCTTCGTGCATCTAGGTCGGAGATACAAGTATGGATTCAAGCAAAAATCCAACAACATTGTAAACTAAGTTTTGGAAACAATTCAAAGTGCTGAAGTGGCTGCGTCCTCTCCCTCTCTTTCCCATAATTCCAATACCTGGAAGTTTTCCGTAAAGTTGTTCCAGTAGCACTCACCTCGAGCGCCGCCATGGCTTCACTTTCGCTCATTGGCTGCCCTTTCTGGGGGGAGTCCGATGCGTCCAGGCGTCCACCGTTGCTCTGCCCACCGCCAAAGAGACTGTTCCCACTAGTCTGAGCGCCGCGCGACATGTGGCCTGATCGAGGGCTAATCTGGAAGGTCGACGGCCCCATGGCGGCGTTCGCGGACGCCACGGCCGCGGCGTAGGCGGCGGCCACCGCGCCCAACTCTTGCTCGCCCAAGCCAGCGTCGCTGGCCACCGACAGAACCCCCGAACCCCGCACGCCAGGGCCCCACAGGGAAGCGGTGCTGTTACCGGGCAATTGAAGGGTAAGCACAGGTTTGTCTTCTCCACCACCGGCGGTGGTGTTGCTGCCTGCCTCGCCAGGCAGTGGCGGCGCCGGAAACGACAGTGCTAGAGGAGAGTTCATGGCTACGGCCAGCGCTGAAAGGACACGGAAGCCGTCGGTACGAGGCGGTAAAGCAAAGGACGCAGTGCGCACGGACGGCGATGTAATGGACCTGGGCAGAGCATCGCTGCTTTTATCACCACCGCTACCCGTTGGTGGTGATGGCGGGGCTTGTTCTGGCAACCCTACGCTGTTGTTCGGATCTGCTTCAAGCCGCACGGCGGGGCACCTCATCGAGCCCACAGGCGCGCGCCCGCAGTGCTTTTGACGCGCTTCGCCGAGTGCGTTGGCCATGAAACTCCGTGCTTCGTTCATCGAGAGGCCTTTCCGTGGCGGCTGGTGGTTGCTGGAGCTTGCTCCTGGAGCAGAAGCATTTCCGTCCTCGTCGCCATGGCTACTATCCGCATGCGCCACCGCTACTCCTCCTGCTGTAGCCGCAGCTAGTGCCAGCAAAGCCCTTCCAGAGACCGTAGTCGATGCTGAACCTTTCGGTTCGACTGGCCGATGTAGTGCCCATAGGCCATTGCAGAGGACTTTATCGTGTAGGTGACGAGGAGCAGGGCGATGTGAGTGTATGCTTCCTGGGTAGCCTGTCAATCGAGCACCAGCAAAGAAGCGCCGAGCATTCACCGCTGATGTCAAAGACCTAAGCACCATAGCACAAGACTAGTAGGTCCACGTTCTGACGAGACTAGACTCGTCGCTGTCACTATTCTGAGCAAATGCTCGCACAACTCAGCCAGAACTAAATATAAGTAGTTGTCGTGATGTCGTCATACTCTTGCTTGTGATCTTTCTTGTGATCTTGTCATCACATAATCACGACATCACGACTTCAAAATATTATATTTGGGCGTTTCATTTTTTTCGGGTTTTCCAAAACTTCGTTTGGGAGGTCGTGCCGGTATTGGACAACTGGCCATCTTTCAAGATGGGGGCCAACGGAAGTAGGTCGCAGCAACAGGAGGCGCCTTTATCTCCAAAGAAGGGAGGAGCTTCAATAGGCAGCATATTTCAGGACGAGCAACTGGTCGTAGAGCTCATTAAGGAGTCTGAAGCGCCTTTTCAGGTACCACCTCAACTCAGGAAACTCGGCACCTATGCATTGCTTACACTCCGCGAACTACTTTTATTTGCTAACAGGCCAATGAAAGAGACCGCTCAGCTGCAGCTTTCCTTGCGCTTCGTTCATGGGATGAGTTCATGAAAAAGAGTGCCGCAGTGGCCATCAAGGTACGCTTGGATTATCCCACGCTGGCAGTTCTTGATTTAGGCAACGGCGTGGGGGTACACATAACCCATCACCGAGAGATGATGTGAATTGCTTGATGAAGTACTCAAAATGTAGACAACTCTCGATGAATTATATCTCATGAACCTAGCACCTGAAGCCCACTTTTTTCTTCGAGATATTGTTTCTCCATGTTTTTTTTGCCCATTCGTAATTTATGCTGTACATGCACTATTTATCATATGCCAGTCCTTGCTACTGCGGCATTTTCTCAGCATTTCCCCCCCCCCATAGGATTCGGACGCGCAATGGTCACGGCAGCTTGAGGCCTCCGTGCAGACTGCTGCGAAGCGGGGCGCGCCAGTGCTCGCGGACGTGCGCTTCTCAGCAGAGTCGCATGCCACCCTGTTCCCAGCCTCCCGCAGCAGTACGCTTGGAAGCCCAGGTCAGCAGCCCAAAGCAGGCAGCAAGGGCGCCTCAAAGAGCAAGAGCAAGGCTCGAAAGTCCACCGGTCGCCGCGGTGGCAGTAGTTTCTGCGTTCCGCTGCCGATGTACACGCGGCCTGGGCCCCAGAATAGCGACGAGGGCAGCGGCAGGAGTAGCGGTAGAAGCAGGAATGGCAGCGCGGCTGCGCCACCAAGCAGCAAATCCACAGCGCACGCCAGTGCGACAACCCGCAGCGGGCCTTCCAGTAGTAATAGCCGCAACAGCAACCACGTCATCAGCGGCCAGCCGCAGCCGTTCCCTGCCCTGGGCGCCTTCGTGATGTCAAGGAACTCTCTGCTCGGTGGGACGGTAATGCACGCGATTGCTTTGCACGGGTCAAGCACCTTGGCGCGCTGGGCGTGCAGCGACCCCAAATTAGTGGCCTTGCTCGAGACCCGAGACGCCCTGGGTTTGACGCCGTTAGCCGTGGCTGCGAAAGCTTTAGCCAATTTGCTGCGCCCCCTCTATGCGCCGCCCCCGCCGCCGCCAGCCCTCGACAGCAGCAGCAGCAGCAGTAGCCGTAGCGCCAGCGGGAGCAGTGACGGGCGGCAGCGCTTGCAGGGCAGCGACTCGGTGCTCGCAGATGCTTGCCGCTTGCACGGCGTGCTGCACGTGTTGCGGAGCGCTTGCGGCGCTGAAACGGCGGTTCGCCACCAGGACACTCGGAGTGCGCTCTCCGGCTTAGCCCTCTGCATGGCGTACGGCAGCCCTTCGCTGGAGAAGGAAGCGACATGCTTGGACCCTTTTGGCTTGCTTGGCCGCGACGAGACCGAGCCGCAGGGGCGAGCCCGCATCGACTCGACGTCGTCTTCGCTCAGTTCGGTGGCCCCGAGCCCCGCGGGCACCCCCGCGAATGCCGCTGCGGCTCGGGCGGCACTTGCTCTCACCAACGCCGCGCTCGGGATCACAAGCCCGCCTCACCACCAGCAGGGTCGTGACATAGATGCTTCATACGACAGAAAAGACCCATTCGACAGCTTGGACCACACTGGCGATCGAGAAGGCTGGGCGCAACGGCCGTCATCAGCGGCTTCGAGTCACAGCAGCAGCAGCAGTAGCGGCCATAGCCTTCACGGCCACCTGCCTGCTGAAAGCGTCCTGCAACATCTTTTCCTTTACAGCATCATCGCAGGCTACGAAGCTAGAATTCACCCCAAAACTGGCCTTTTGGTGCTCAGCGACTACCACCACCAGGGCAGCAAAAGCAGCGGCGGAAAAGTGGCCACCAGCGGAGTCGCCAGTGGGTTAGAGTGGTGGACGGGGCGTGACCGTTTCAACAGCTTAGCCGCGTACACGGCGTGTGGGTGGGCCTTGCACGGTGCGGTGGGGGTGCGCGTTGAAGTGCCCATGACGCAAGCAGGCGTGCAGCTCTTGCTCGCGCCGCTGCAAAAGTCCACCACGCTGCGACACTTGGACTTGAGCCGTTTAGGGTTTGGCGGGAAGTTGCCTTCGGGCATTGGTTTGATACCGAGCTTGACCTACATTGACCTGTTTGAAAACCAGCTCACAGGCGCCCTGCCAGGCCTTGAACTAGGAGCTTTGCCCAACTTGAGAGGCTTGAACTTGGCCAGCAACGCGCTCTGTGGGGACATTCCGTCGGTCCTGTTTCAGCCCAACAAATTGCCGTCCACGCTGTGGATGCTGAGCTTGCACACTAATTTGCTGGGAGGGGTGTTGCCGTCCAGCCTGTGGCAGTGCCAACACTTGAAAGAACTGTGGCTGGGGCACAACGCCCTGAGAGGGCCTTTACCGGACGCGATTGGGGGTTTAGTGGGCTTGCAAACGCTGGTGCTGGCTGCCAACGATTTGGGTGGGCCGCTACCGGACGGCCTGTCCAAGCTTCAGGCGTTGCGCGGGCTGTACCTGCAAGAAAACCGCCTGACGGGTGCCCTGCCTCGAGGGCTGTTCGAGCTGACCAGTCTGACGAGCTTGAGTGTGAGGGGGAACAAGCTGACTGGTTCCCTCTCTTCCGCCCTGGGAAACATGGTCAGCTTGCAACGCCTTCACTTGGGCCACAACCAGTTTACAGGGACACTTCCAAAGTCTTTGGGCAACCTTGCAGCCCTGCGCCACTTGTACCTCAACAACAATCAATTCACGGGGGAGATACCCTGTGAAGCGCTGGCGTCGCCGCCCCACATCTCTACCGTGTGCTTGATTGGCAACGAAGGATTAACCCACCGAGGCCGTGCGTCGAAAGTGATGGCGCGGCTGATTCACAACCACGCTTTCACGCGCACCGGCGCAAGCACGAGCGCACCCGCAAAGGGCAATGTGGAGCAAGCCGCAACAGCAGATGTACTGAAATCGCACCCGCTCCGCAAGCGTGGCCGCATTAACGTGCAAGTGTTAACCATTGATCCGTTGGCAGCGTACACCGACGACGCGGAAAACTGGCGCGTGTGAGGAAATGAATAACAGAGAACAGAAGAGAACGAAGCAGGATAGAACTTTTGAGGGCGATTTAAACAGAAAATTACTTGTTATAGTAACGGCCTTTCAACTCGACCCCCACCCGGGCCTCGAAAAAGCAACCAAGGGACACATGGGGCCAGTAACCAAGACATTTTTGTACTTATGTGCGTCTGTGATATCATATCATGGTTAATGCGCATAAATTATGCATAAAGCATAAACACATAAAGACGTCAAAGTCAAAGAGCAAAAACGAAGCCGAAGCCGAACTCGATATCTGCTAGTAGGAAGCTACCAGTGTAAGTGTAAGTTCAGCTAAGACTCGGAAGGGACGACTCGAATGGGTGGCTGTATACTAAAAGCACTATAATTTACACACACATACAGAGACCGGCCAAACGAACAGAACAGAGGAACGATATTTCAAATATTTCAAGGGGCATATACGTATTACAAATAGCGCATTTGAGACGAAGCTTGCAACTTTTCGTTTAAAGAATGACCACGATCAGGCTCTGTTTCTACATAAGCCAATGAACTCGCTGTAATGCAATCATTGTATTTTATGCTACGCTCGCGGCATTTCATAACTCACTTGTATCACCCACACGGCCGGAGAAGCTTTCCATAGATACCAACCTTAACCGAAGCCCCCAGTTCAGTACTTTAAAAGTCCTGCAGATAACGCAGTCGTACAGAGCTATTCTAGCCATAAAGTGCGAGCTAGAAGCCTACCAACCGAGCAGATGTGCGTGGTATTGCCAGTTTTCAAAAGTTACTTTAGGACCTCGACAACGCCCTCGAAGATCCAGCTCGTTCCAACAACGACAACACGATGGCAAATTCTGGCTTGAAAACGAGTAAAAAATGGGCAGCACGACGTCTCTTGAAGGGCACCAGGTGCTCCAGTAACGTCCATTATCCGATTGCGCGTCATTTCTTCTCTGACAGCACACTAAGTTTCGCTCCTTCACGGCGTCAAATGGTCACTTGGCTCGAGGATTCGTGTCTCCTGGACTTTCCTCCGGGGATGTCGTCGTATCCATAAACCTTGCCTCCGCACTTCTCGACGCACCAACCAGCCATAAAACTGAACCCCCCACCGCCGAACACGAACATCTTCGCAGTGGCCATCTGTACAAAGTCCTCATCAGGAAGGCGATTGTGATATTCTTGCACTGCATAACCTTTCGACTCGAACCACTCGCGGAGAATATTTTTGTACGAGGCGCTATTTTGCAACTGTTCGGTCTGGTTTAAAAAATCGCCATGACTTCTGTGAATATCAGAGCCTACCAAGATAACTGTGGATACTGCACTTGGAGGTGGGAGTGTTAGGTGTTCATAATACGCCCGTGGCCTCACGTATTCTTGCATTGCTTTGCCAACACGAACTCCATTCTCCCACATTTCGCTACCAGAAAGTCGTGCAACATCCCCAAGCCGAATGTGCACAACCAAATCGTTGTCTGAAGGAGCTTTGCCAGCTACAGCTGCGCGCTCATGAGCTATCGCACAAAGCACAGGCAAGTCCATAGTCTGGTTCTTGCGTCGCAAATATTCCGAAGCAATTGACGAAGGAAATTGGTGATGGTAATGCCTCGCTTGATGCACAGCAAAACCGCGCACAATGTCGCCAAGTCGATAGGAAGCCCAGTTTACATCAGCTCCACGTATCATTGCTTGTAGGGATACAATAATAAGCGATTGCCATCGTCGTGCCATCTTCGCGGAATTCGATGAATAGCGACTAGCTTCCTTCAATAGTAACAAACGCTGCGTTCAATCGCAGCCACAAGACTTTCGGATGTAGGGTTTCGATAAATTCCAAGTTACGGAGTCGCAACTAAACTTTAATTGAGGGAACGATCATTATCGGCATATTATACTGCTTCAAGAATTTTCATGGCGTAGATGGACGCCAACAGAAAGCTCTGGTCTATTGTTTCTTAAAATGAAGTAAACTGGCTAGAGAATAGGGACTTTCGAAGCTTGGGTAAAAGGATAATGTGCAAAATACTCGAGAGCCTAGTGGCTTGGAGCTTTGAAACTGCTTCTTAGGTCCAGCTACGTAAGCTAAGAAGAAGTTGTTGAGATGTTGAGATTTGAGCTACTTAAGCTCTCTCTCATCATTGTGAACTGGGCCCTACAAAGATACGTCAACCAAATAATTTAAATACGTCAATGAATATCGAAGAAACATCAACAGCACAAAGCTGTGTATTGATGGGACTTCCAGAAACAGTCTGACTGGAATAAGTACATCAGTACAACAAGCACGTCGTTATACTACAGAAAGTAGTACGAATTATCAACGTATTCCACATAAGTGGCGTAATTGGGCGTAGTTTCTTTGTAGGGCCAGATAACATGGGGATCCTTTATTATCATAGCGCGAAGCGCTGGCCACTGCGCCACTGTTCACTGCTCAATGCCGATTTCTCCTGCGATGATACTACGGATCTACGCAACTACAATTAAGAGCAAAGCAGCTCTGTGCCGCTCAAAGCTTTCAACCGTGTTATCCAATTCAATTCAAGAATTATGTCTCTTCGAGGGGTCGGAATTAGGAGGCTAACAGGTAACAGGTACAGGTAGAAATAAAAAGGAAAGCAGCACCAATTTAATATAAGGAAGTAAACAGGCGCACATACCCGGGCGGCCATGGAAGTGATGATTAAAATTGGGCATTAATTAATGGGTTCGTGGATGGCACTTCATCTCCATGCTAAGTTACGCTTGTTGCACAATGGAGCTGAACCTTATCTTAGAAAGATGTCGATAGCCGGTAGTTGATCTTATTTCTTGGCATTGAGCTGTTTCTTCTTCAAGGCAAGCAGCTCTAAGAGATCCCCACCAGGACTTGATAGAGGTTTCGCCTTCACTTCGACAAGCGCAGCTGGTTGTACGTCGTGCTCGTCACGAGACGGCCCTGAAATCAGTCGAACGTTTAAGAAATGGCCAAAATCCATCTCTGTTTCGTCAGTACCCTTTCCAGTATTTCTAGCCTTCAAGGCTTCCAGCGTTGCAAAAACTTGAATTCGTGCAACCGAGTCATTTGAAGAGATCACCACAGCAAATTTGTCGTCTGACTGAACTGGTTGAAAAGTCTCGAGACAAAGATCCACAGTCTGAAAGATGACCACATCTCCTGCTCGAGGATTAAACGCCGTTTCAATTGGCACAGCGTCAGAAGACTTAACACTCGTGGCACGAGTAACGTTTGAGTCCTTTCCGCCCTCATTCGGCCCCGAAACCAGAGTTATATCGGAATTTTTCGCTTTCGCGAGTGGCGAAAGCGCTGCGCTCTTTTCCCCTGAAGGTCCCTCAACGAGGCGTACATTTGCAATGTTTTGAACCTCGAGGATCTCGCTTTCTTTCGGCGGACGTTTTGAATTTACTTTCTTCTTGAGAATATTCAGCGAAGAGGCAGTCGCAGCCTTCACAGTATTCGATTCCGGCACAAAGTCATAAATGTGTGCGTACTTATACGGCGTGAGCTCAACTTGAAAGGTCTCTTCGTTCAACGACATAAGTTGATACGCAATAACATTGCCAGGCAAAGGCTTGAAATCGTCTTGGACCAAAGTGTAGTCAGATGCATCACTCTCTCCAGGTGCCATGCCGACAGCTGCAATCACTTCGTATGGCTTTTTCCACTCCTTTGAAGCTCCATCCGCGACCTCAGCTGCTTTTTCACTCAAGTATCGCAAGTGTCGAGGTCTTCCCATCTTAGGGTCAATATTGCTTTCCATTGAAATGCCGGTAGGTGCAGTGAGATGACCATTCTGAGCAGGGGCTGATTCGGTTTCCTCCTCTTCAGAAGATGAGTCCGAAGAAGATTTCGACGAGGAGTCAGAAGATGAGTCAGAAGATGAGTCTGACGACGAACCTGAGGATGAGTTCGACTCAAGCTCCTCTTTTTTCTCTTTGTCTTGTTCAGTCGTATTCTGTCTGTTTGAATTGTCACTAGGACTAGCCACTGTACTTTTTTTGATTTCAGGCATGGTATCGTCGTCATCGCTGTCGCTCTCAGACGAACTGCTAGAACTATCTGTCGAACTGGACGAATGACTATGATCACCCTTTTCCTTCTCTGAAAGGGTTGTGGCTGGTATGGTTGGTGCTTTTTTCATTGGAGCTGCAGATTTTTTCGATGATGCAGCAGTAGTTACTACTTTTTGAGCAACGTGTGCTTTCGCACCAGCTGCTGGTGCTTTCTGTGCGTCAACAGCTTCTTCGGGTTGGGACTGCGAAGCTGCATCGAGTTTGGCTGCTTTCACGCGGCTTCGCCGTGCTGCTCCACTGAGTCGCTTCTTTGAGTTGCGGGTCGCTGCTATTAGACCTGCGGCTCTGCTAGCTTCCAAACTTCCCTCCGTCTTTTGTTCATCAGTCGGCCTCTGGATTGTAGCGTCTCCTAATACACCGTTGGCATTGTCAAGACAAACGTCTACTGCTTGCACTTGGATATCAGCACTGCCTTCAATGCCGGACTCACTGGCAAGGTTTCGGTGTGGCAAGTAAGCCAAGCTTCGGTCTTTGCTCACTGCCGCGATAACTCTAATCGTGCTATTCGATGACATACTCGCAAGATACTCTTGTCCCAAAAGCTCACACCCTCCACAAAATAGACGAACAGGAATTCCAGGCGCAATGACGCCTATGCGATGCAAGTGTACTGAAATATCGGCCACGTACGTCCATGCTGGCTGCAACGCCACCCAGGAGCAAAAAGATGTGCAACCAGGACTGAGTGTAGCGCGCTGCTTCAGCACCTCTTCGCTCACCTCAACGCGCATCTTCGGAAACCCGTCCACGACCCGCGCAGTGCTAGCACTAGCTCCCCGGTGTAGTCGAAGGGGTGCATTGTAAGCAGTGACCAAGATAACGTCTCTACTGTCTACCATCTCTAGGGGCTGTGCTGCCATCAGTTCGAAGTTATCTAGCCATAATCGCACGGGCAAACCTAGCGGGATGAACTTCTCTCGGTGTAGGTGCACCGAAATGTCAGCAATGGTGGATAATTCAGTCAGCCGAATCGTGAGGCACAGCACTGGAGAAGACGAAGTGGCTAAGGATCCTTGCCGCTCCGTTGCTAGTGCACTCATGTCTATCTGGACTTGAACACGCCGCATGATTATCAACGATGGGATACAATGCTACCTTCAGCTGCTGAGTTTCTGAGGCAACTTACAACTCACGAACACGGTCTGCTTGTCCACGTGCCAACTAAATCACTCCTTCTCGAGTAAGATTGAAGCAAGTCAAGAGCAAATTATATTACTTGTCTGAAGCTACTTAAATGGAACCATTAATCAAACACCACCGCTATCACTCATGAAGGTAGTCGTCTCCTATGCTCCTATGCTCCTATCCTTGCTTGGTAGTCTCGCTCTTTCGCTGTTTCGCTGAAGACGAACTAAACTGAGGATGTTCAGAGATGTGTTCTCTTGGTGTGATTTCTGTTCACGTCAAAACATTTTCGGCAACACATGGTTGGTAAATGGTAAATAGTAAACCGTGGTCTAACTAGCCAGTCTAGCTACTGATTGACCAGTAAATCTATTTTTCACTGCTGGTAATCAGTAGAGCTACCGAACACGGAAGAGAAGCTGGCTGGTGGTTAGAGAGCGTTCTACTCATTGCACGTCAGAACGATGGCATCCGATGCTCCTGGCCCATTCGTGCCCGCAATGAGCGTCATGGCCGACGCCTGGGGAAACCGCGGTCCTTCCAGAAACTTGACGGCTGTTGGTACGTCTTGCTAGCCTCGGAGGCTAATTCAATTGTTGAGGTTCCCGTGCTTGTATTACAGAAGACTCTAGGATTCTATATTGATCGAACTTCTAAAACCATACATATATATATACACGTTGTTCTTGTGCACTCGAACTGACCGTGCTATTATTCCTCCGTGCAAGCCGTGTCGGGTGAACTGGGCGCTTCTTACACGGTGTACGCCACGAACTGGAAGTGCGGCGAGTGCCAAGCCGACAACTACCCTCGCCGGGACCGCTGCCACCGCTGCCGCGCGCCCAAATCGAAGTGCTTGGACGACGCCAGCGCCAGCGGCAACGGCTTGATCGTCAACGGCCGCGCCAACCCGTGGCGCGAAGTTTTGGACCCGGCCTCCAAGCAGCTCTACTACTACAACACCGAAACCCAGGCCACGTCCTGGGACCGCCCCGAAGAAATGGGCCCGGCGCCGCACGCCACAGGGTGGTTTGGCCGCGGCGCCGCAGGGTCGCAGGCGGCGACGCAGTACGAAGAAGCGAACGAGGGCTACTTGAACCGCCCAGCTCGGAAACAAGCTGACGCCAAGATGCACACCACGTCCATGATGGAGGGTCAAGGTGAAAGAAAGAAATGAGCTCTCAAGGAATTTCAAAGTCTATTAAGTAAAAAAGAAACGTAGACAAAGGAATTGCAACTGATCGGTACGTGGAACGTCTTAAAAATGTCCCTTGAACACCATTGAACGTTACTCACTTCCCAGCTCTAACTACGTGCGTGCCTTCCCTTGCATATGCGCATATGTGTGTACGACTCTTCTGTAAATGCTTCCAAGGCGAATTCAACATTTGGTACGGGAAGTATTTGGGCGACCACGACGGGAAGGGAGGCCGCGGGAGAGCCCTCGCGGAAGCGCGCTGCGTGATTGCCACCGACGCGGGCTACACGAAGGCGGACAAGCACAGCAACAACGCCAAGTTCTTTTGCTTGTTCTTTGCGCGCGGCAATTGCGCTTACGGGCCGAGCTGCCAGTTTCACCACCGGGTGCCGGTGCGGAGTGACGTGGCCAGACTCCTGGGGGACGAGCTGCACGACGTGTTCGGCCGCGACCGCCACAAGGACCACCGCGAGGTTGGTGAAGTGTGTGTGGCTGGAAAAAAATATGATGAATGGGAGAGTGATTGATCGAGTGAAGGAGATTAGGCGTGTAGAATGGAAAATGAAAGCGAGCATACAAGAGAGGTTGGCAGGTGTGAACGTGCATTTCAAGAGCACTCGTTGGAAACACGATGAAAGAGGCGAAGAAAAGAGAAAGAAAGAGAAATGGCAGTAATTGCAAACTACCTGGAACCTTCGCCCTGAATGTCCAATCACACTAGTATCAATGAAGAAACAAACGCGCCCGCTCTTTCTTGAAACCTCTCCCAGGACATGGACGGCGTGGGGAGCGTCTTGAAGCCGTGCCGCACTCTGTTTGTAGGGTCCATCGCGTGCCGCAAGTACGCAGACCCGCGGGCGTGCGAAGCGGCCCTGTGGCGGGGGTTTGGGGAGTGGGGGGAAGTGGAGAACGTGAACTTGATCAGCCGCCTGAGCATTGCTTTCGTGCGGTTCCGGTCCCGCGCGGGCGCCGAGTTTGCGAAGGAAGCCATGGCCAACCAAACTTTGGAGCATGAAGTGAGTACACTTTTTAGGATGTTTCTGTTTCTCTTTTACTTTTTAGAAGGTTCACTTCTTACACAATGTAGACGGCGCTCAGTAAGAATCGCTTTTGTTGGCAAAGCATCCGTTCAAAGGAGTGAAGGAGGGGCATGACGGTGGAGTCAGAGAAAGTGACGTCATTCGCTTACATTTGCGTACTTGAAACTGCTCTTGTGAGCCTGATGTCATTCTTGCCTATTACCTACTGCCATGTGCAGTGCGCTTTCTCACAACGAATTTCACCGTCGCCGCTTTCCCCCCTCTCTCCTTTCCTCTTCCCTTTTCCACCTTTTTGTTCTTTCATCAGGAGGTGCTCAACGTGCGGTGGGCCTACGACGACCCCAATCCCGTGGCCCTGGAAGCGGCTGAGCGCGCCGACGCTGACGCAGTGGTAAACATGCTCAGCATGCGGGGAGTGGCGCTGGCGCCTGGCACCAGTTCGAATGGCAGCAGTGGTGTTAACATTGGTGCTGGTACTGGTACTGGTAGTGGTGCTGGTACTGGTGCTGGTGGTAGTGCAGATGCTGGTGCAGATGCCCTGAGCCAACCAGCGTTGGAACACGGGCAAGTCGAAGTGGCGCCCCCGTCGTCGTCATCGCGGGTCGTCGAGGTGAGCAGGAAACACTGAGAAAAAAACGCACGAAGAAAACAGATTATGGCTAGCTTTGAATCCACATCGAACGTCTCCACCTCCCTTCCCCTTTAACCTACTCTTTTTACTGACTTTTGTTCACGCAGTTCTTTTCTTGTTCGTGCTTTTCTGTATTTGCTGCCGCAGGTTTCCTCTGTGCAACCTGACGATTACGCGCTTCCTGCTGCGAAGCGCTTAAGAGCGCACGAGCTCGGCGAAGGAGGAGAAGACGAGACCTGGCACAATAATGATCACCACGACCACCAAGGCGGCGATTACGACGAAAGCAATGGTGGTAGTCAAAGGGGCAGCAGCAGCAGTGGCAGCAGTAGCACTAAGAACAGTGAGCCTGCGATGAGTGCCAGCGAAGCCGCCTACTTAGACCAGCAGTACGCGAAAGCAGGGGTAGTGTGGTACCCGGACACCGATCAGCAGTACAACGCTGACACTACTTCAGCTGGTGGTGGCGCAACCCAGAATGCTCCTAATCTTGTGACGCAGGATACAGATACAGCAACTTCTGCGGCCACATCAGGAGTTCCCGCAGGTGCAACAGGAGCTGGAGCAAGCTTAACAGGAGATAGTAGCGCACAAAGTTCGACACACGCGACGGCAGCACCGGTGAATGGAGCAAACTCTGGAGCAGCGTGGCGGCCTGCCACGGACCCATCCAGCGGCAACACCTACTTTTACAACGAAATGGTGTGAAGGGGATCTGCTATTAGACTGCTCCTCGTTGTATTTCTTTTTGTTGGTAGCCTTGTCTTGTTTTTCAATGCTGACTGCCCCGCCCCGCCCCTTCCTAATTTCTCTCCAACTTTGTGTTCTTTGTGTCTGCAATGTGTGTATTAGACGCGTGAAACAGCGTGGACTCTAGACCCCCAAATTCTTCAGGCGTCAGCAGCACAAGCGGCGGCAGCCGCGGTGGCATCAGCACGGGCTCGGTGATGTCTTAATATCCGCTTCTCTAATGGCATCGAGGTGATGTTTGGGACATGAAGCATTGGCGTTTGGGCTAAACAAACCAGCGCCACCTCGCCTCTTGAAGCGCTTGAAGATCGTGAGCCTCATTGAGCTAGGTCTTAAAGCTTCTAGGTGTTGGCGCCTCAGCACATCGCAGAAGGAGAAGGGCCTGGCTTCAATTCCAATTTTATTTAATATTCGATACTTAATCTTAATTCCGAAGGATTTCTGAAAGGAGACCATATTATTATTATTTATGATATATGTTCGGCGACTTGCGACTTAGACTTAGAGCCAACTGAGCCATCGGGCTTTATTAGTATTATGCGGGCCCATGGAACTTTGCTTATCATCCTAGAATTGTGCATAATCATTATTCGCTGGTTGCGATTTCCCCATTCCTATTCCTGTTTCTGGTTTTTGGGGATATGTGATATGTGGTATGGTTGAGGTGCTTGTCTTGAAACTTAAAGGCAATAGCCCCCCTGGATATTTCGCAAGAAAGAAATCTATTCAAGGGTTTTAGCTGCATAAGCGCTAAGCAAAAGCAGCTCAATGAGGTGATTTTGACGCCGCATCATGGGTCGGTCGAACCGGGAACCGCGGACAAGAAGGCCACGATCTTGGGCTTTACCATAGTACCTTCAAGGCCGCGTCTTTGTGCATAAGCACTTCCCGCTTACGCGATTTGGCCGCAGTCTGCGATCACCACAGGCGCCGAGGTCTTGCCCGACTGGGAGCCAACGCCTTCCACGGCCTTGACCACTTCCATGCCCTTGGTCACGTTGCCAAACACCACGTGCTTGCCGTCGAGCCACGCGGTTTGCACCGTGCACAGGAAGAACTGCGAGCCGTTGGTGTTGGGGCCCGCGTTGGCCATGGACAGCACGCCCGCGCCAGTGTGGGTGAGCTTGAAGTTTTCGTCCGCGAACTTGTTGCCGTAAATGGACTCGCCGCCGGTGCCGTTGCCGCGGGTGAAGTCACCGCCTTGGCACATGAAGTTGGTGATCACGCGGTGGAAAGCCGAGCCCTTGAAGTGCAGAGGCTTGCCTGACGTGCCCATGCCCTTCTCGCCAGTGCACTAAACAAGGAGGGGGGGGTGAAATAAACCGCAGGAGTCGGACCGGAGATAAGCACACTGCAGGTGCATACATTCATGTATAGTAGGGATTTCTAGAGTGATCAATCTAATCTCACCAGGCAGCGGAAGTTCTCCGCGGTGATAGGCACCACATCAGCGCGAAGGGTCATCTCGATGCGGCCCGCAGGCTGGCCGCCGATGGTGATGTCGAAGAACACAACAGGGTTGGACCTGTAGTCAAAATACGCGTACAGCAGTGTTTGAGGGATCGCGTGAAGATACTGGCGAGTCTTTCGAAACTGACGCAAAACTAACGAGGGCAAAAAGAAAATATGGCTTGAATGAAAGATTATGGGGACTACAAGACTGGGCACTCTTGTGTACACAGCACACGGGTAAAGACAATCAGCGTCGTGATGTCGTGATACCCACATGGTCTGTTTATGGTGGTTTTGAATAAAAAGTATCCACTGTTTGTGCATACTTCTGATTTTTTGTGATCGTAAACCCACGATCCACTTCCTTTCTCCCACCTTACTATTCTCTCTTCTTCTCGTCGCGTCGAGTGATGACACGTACGTGACACGTGACTTCGGACTTTCAGACTGACTTCAGCAGGACAGCGCGATTCTTCGGAAGCATCGCCTGTATCTTCCAAAATGCCCCTTTCCGATGCTGAGGCGGCTTTGATTCCAAACGTTGAAGAATTTCTAACTCTTGTGAAGAAAGACCGGCAAATCCTCCATGATCCCAGGGTAAAGTCGATCTCCAAGTTGCTCGAGTCTCTCGGAGTGCAGCTCCCACCAGCTCCTCAAGCAGCTGCTGCTAAACCTGCCGCTTCAAGCGACGATAAAAAGGTATGCTGCGTTACTTTAGATTTTGCAAGAGAAACCAATTGGCTGTTTCCTACTCTTTAGATCCACCTCCACAGTAATCCATTGCTACTGTAGCTACTAGGGCTCGTCTCTCCTGGTTCCCCTTTCATAATGCGGCAGTGCATTCAGTGTTCTTGTGCATGCTACGACCTGCTCACGATTGCATCCTTTTTGCTCCATCTACTCACACTCTTCTTTTCTTAGCAGGCAGCTGAGGCAGAAGTCGAGGAAGAAGCCGACGACGAGCGCATGGAACCCGAATCCGAGCCGCTGCCCGCCATGCCCCCCTCGGAGGGTGGCGACGACTGGGAAGGCGCTGGCGCACAGAAAGAAAAAGCCGCGGAGCTTAAGAGCAACGGCGACTTGAGCGGTGCTGTGGAGGCCTATACGGCTGCGCTGCTATGCCAGCCGTCGGCGCTCACTTTTGCGGCCCGGGCGGACTGCCTCCTGAAGCTGAAGCGCCCGAAGGCTGCGGTGGCGGACTGCAACGCCGCCCTTGCCGTGAACCCGGACAGCGCGAAAGCTCTGAAGATCAAAGGAAAAGCGCACCGGCACTTGGGCGAATGGGCAGAGAGTTTTGCTGCGCTTGCCAAGGCAAACGCCGTGGATTTTGACCCTGATATTCAGGACACGTTCAAGTTCGTTCAGGCGAAGGCGAAGGTGAGAAAGCTCCTAAGGAACCTACTTGATACCGCATAAGAGCTCCACATGATTGATATTGCAGCTAGCAGTCCTTCCTCTTCTCAATATATGCCCTCCAATTTGATATTTCTCTTCGGTGCCTCCGCCGCTGAATGGAGATAGTATGATAGGATTCAACTCTACCCTCTCTTTGTGACTTTTCACAAGCGAACGTATTGCACTTACGCGCGCACCTCTCTTTTACTTTTGTTTCCTGCTCTTTCCACTCCTTGTCTCACAGGCGTTGGCTGAACAAGATACCAAAAAACGGCTGGCCGAAGCGCAAGCGGCCAAGGAAGCCAAGCTGGCAGCGGCCAAGGAGCAAGCGGCCAAGAAGCGCGCGCAGGAGCAGGCGGAAGCTGACGCGGCGGGCCGAGGCAGCGGCGGTGGCATGCCCGGTGGGATGCCTGGTGGAATGCCCGGTGGCATGGGTGGCGGCGGCGGCATGCCAGGTGAATTTAATGAAAAAGAAATTCATGCAAGTTAAACATTCGATCAGTAGAATAGAAATCATGCGTTAATTCATTTTCGCCGTCGTGTTGTATACAGTCTTGCAATTTCTTTGTCGTGCGCATATTCGATCAATCTCGCCTCTTCACCGTAGCCTCAAATTATCACGCGTCTATGGCTTTTTCCATCTAGCATCATGTCTCTACTCACCTTTCCGTGATTTTGGTACCTCTTTTATTTTTCAGGCATGGCCGACATTATGCAGGACCCGGAGCTCATGGCCGCAATGCAAAACCCCAAGGTGATGGCAGCGCTACAGGGGGCCATGGGCGGCAACCCGGGCGCGCTGCAAGCGGCCATGGGCGACCCGGAAGTGGGGCCCGTGCTCCAAAAGCTCATGGCCAAGTTTGGAGGTGGCATGGGCGGTATGCCAGGCATGGGTGGTATGGGTGGCATGCCAGGTATGGGTGGCATGGGCGGTATGGGTGGCATGCCAGGTATGAGCGAAAATGACGCCGAAGACGACGACGATGACGATCTTCCTGATCTGGACGACGTTCCTGATCTCGACTAGGACTATTGTTCATCTCATACTGCTCAATGCCGAGAAAGAATTAACTCAAAGGGCAAAGGGGGCTTTGGAAGTGGGTGTGAATAGGTTTAGGAATAGAGAAAGTTAGAAGAGCTAGAAAGAATCCTTGCTCCTAGCTGGCTAGCTCCCAGCTCCCAGAGTAGATTTCTTCTTGTCGTTCGCGTTTAGTGGTTTCGCAGCGTTACACGTAGCCATATCGGCAATAGGTTAATGAGAATGCAGAACACCTTCGAGTTAGTTCTTTTTCGTTCGTAATACTAAGGCCTGTTGGCTGTTGGCTGTTCAGTTGGCTGTTGGTCCTGAGTCCTGAGTTGCGCCGTTGCGCAAGTTGCGCCTCTTTTGACAGAGGCCTCGTAGCTCGTAGCTCGTAACTCGTAGCTCGCAGTTCAGTATAATCTAAGAGCTTGTGTTTGCTCTGGGCTCTTGGCTTCTTTTGAATCTGGGCTTGATCCATATTGGACCACATCCTCTGACACCTTGATCTCTTAAGCCCCTCTTGTGACCTGTGGGTCTGGCCTCGACGAGTCATGCCCATCCCGCCATCCCCAACTCCAACTCCCCTTCGTTGGGGTTGGTGTGGGTACCTCGTTATGCTGTTTACTCACTTTACTAGTTCTAAGCTCAAATTACTTGAAGAAAATTTCGCTTAGTGGTTGAAATACGTGCATGAATTAATGTAGGCCAACTGGGACGTGGGACGTGCATTTGCGATTTGCGGTTTTGACGGTGCTCACGCTTGGGACGTAAAAATAATGCCCGTTGTAGATGTACAGCTCGTTTTGGGGTGCGTGTCCTTCAAGAGTTCGAGCATATTAGATTTATTCGTTTGCTGAATCAAACTGCGCGTACGGGGGAAGGATCGGAGAAACCTGTGGCGATTTCCGGGAATCAGGACCACCGACAGGGCCGGGCGGGCGCCCACCCGGCCTATTTGCGACACACGCCCGATGGGCGGGTGGGCGTCCTTTTCGTTTTTCTGCTCGGGCCGGGCGGGCGGGCGTCGTCTTAAGATACATGCCGGGCCGGGCGGGTGGGCGGTGGATTTTTCGACCGGGCGCCCGTGGGCGTCGCCCG
>Ga0307930_1001180_pt1 | contig 20959 bp, 23 predicted proteins | sample OrgLakmetageno46_FD_203161 | JGI IMG/M metagenome (GOLD analysis project Ga0307930, IMG submission 203161) | Saline water microbial communities from Organic Lake, Antarctica - #46 | ecosystem: Environmental > Aquatic > Non-marine Saline and Alkaline > Saline | place: Antarctica: Organic Lake...
TATTGCAGTTTTTGATGCGGACTTTTTACCTCAGCCCAACTGGCTAAAGCGAACTATTCCTCATTTCAACACTCCTCATATTGGTGTAGTCCAAACCCGTTGGGGACATGTGAATAGAGATTACAGCCTATTGACCAAAATACAAGCCTTTGCTTTAGATTTTCATTTTCTCGTTGAACAAGTAGGTAGAAAATACGGGGGTCACTTTATCAACTTTAATGGAACTGCAGGAATCTGGAGAAAATCTTGCATTTTGGATGCAGGGAATTGGCAGGGAGATACGCTTACAGAAGATCTAGATTTAAGCTATAGAGCCCAGCTGAGGGGCTGGACCTTTACCTATCTTAAAGATGTAGTGACTCCAGCAGAACTCCCCGTGGTTCTAAGCGCCGCAAGGTCTCAACAGTTTCGATGGAATAAAGGAGCTGCAGAAAACTTCAAGAAAAATTTTAGCGAAATTTGGTGTAGCAAGGATCTAAAACCCCTTTCTAAATTACACAGCTTTTTTCATTTGCTCAATTCCAGTATGTTCTTATTGATTCTCACTGTAGCTATTTTGAGCATCCCTATCCTTTATATTAAATTTCAACAAGAATCTTGGGACATTATATTTTATATTTTGGCGGCTATGGGATCTAGTACCTTTATTTTTATGTACGGGTATTGGACCAGCTACAAAGAGATCCATAAAGGTGGATTGGTTTCTTTTTTTAAGTTTATCGGTTTGTTTATCACTTTTTTCTCTATTGCTATGGGTCTTTCCGTCCATAATAGCTTAGCGATTTTAGAAGGTCATTTTAATAAAAAATCAGCTTTTATTCGCACTCCAAAATTCGATATTTCCTCCAATACCGATACCTGGAAAGATAAAACCTACATTAACAAAAAACTTTCGATCCTCAACGGTGTAGAGCTTTTGCTTTTTTGTTATTTCATATACGGTTTATACAGCGCCTATCTAACTCAAGATTTTGGTTTGGTCGTTTTCCACTTGATGCTCACCTTTGGTTTTGGTTTTATTTCCTTTAAAACCTTATTTCCCAATCACTGATGGACTCAAAAGCTGTGCATATTTTCCTAAGGTCCCTTTGCGTGGCAGTACTTTGTCTCCTCTACTATTGGATAGGCTATGAACTCGACAGAACCAGCTTTTGGTTGTTGTTCACTCTTTATACAACAGCTTTTTCAGCCTCCTACTACTTGATGCAAAGCGGGATCAAATTAAACTATTTAATCGCTCTAAGCTTTGGTCTAAAACTCATCTTCCTTTTTGCTGTACCTGAACTGTCTCAGGATTTTTATAGATTTATTTGGGACGGTATGCTAACGGTAAAAGGCTATAATCCTTATTTACATCTCCCCGTTGAACTGATGACTACTACAGAATTCAATTCTGAAAGTTTCAATGTCCTACTTTATGATAAGATGGGTGAACTGAGTGCCAATAATTATTCAACCTATCCCCCTGTAGCGCAGTTATTTTATAGTTTGAGTTATGCTATTGGAGGCAATAACCTACTATTGAATATTATAATACTGAGACTCATCAACCTAGTTGCGGAGTTAGGGATTTTATATGTTGGACTTAAAATATTAGAGCAGCTTAAATTCCCTAAAGTTCGCATTCTGTATTTTATTTTAAACCCCTTGGTGATTTTGGAATCGACCTTCAGTTTACATTTTGAGGTGGTTATGCTTGCATTTTTGGCTTTGAGTTTGTTGTATCTGTACAGGAGTCAACTTCATTTATCGGCCATTGGATTAGCTGGGGCTGTTGCGGCTAAGTTGATGCCGCTTATGTTCTTACCTTTATTATTTTCTTTTTTCAATAAAAAAGGAACGGTTTTTAATACGCAACAACTTCGTAGATTTTTTAGCTTTTGTATAGTAAGCCTTATTAGCCTAGTTATAGCTTATAGTTGGCTTTGGGATTCTGAATTACTCTCCAAGAATCTCGCAACTTTATCGCTCTATTTTTCTTCTTTTGAATTTAATGCAAGTATTTACTATGTCCTTAGGTGGATTGGTTATCAATGGAAGGATTATAATATGATAGGGCTTTTTGGAAAAGTAGGCTCTATAGTGAGTTTAGGTTATATTGTTTACTTGAGTTTGAGGTATAAAAAGATAAGTTTTAGAACCTTACTTCAACACATGCTTTGGGCCAGTACTCTCTATTATCTGTTTTCAACAACAGTACATCCGTGGTATCTAATGCTTCCTCTATTTTTGGGTGTATTCACTAAGTTTAACTATATGGTGGTTTGGAGTTGGCTGGTGTTTTTAAGCTATGCGGCTTATGCGAATGCAAATTTTGAGGAAAACTTATGGCTAATAGCCCTAGAATATGGAATTCTAGCTAGTATTATAGTCTTTGAAGTGTTCTTAAAAAAGAAATTATTTTTGGGTAGAAGTTCTTCGAGTGTAGATAAAATAGACTCCTAAGAGTATTGCTAAAATAATCCCGACCCATAGTTGTTCATCTATTGGTACAAGAACATCCCCTACGCCTCCATCACTAGGAGGGGGAGGTGGACCTTGAGCCAATGCACAGCCCGCGGAAAAAATGAAAGCTAAGACAAGAAAGATAAGTTTTTTTATTTTCATAAAAGGACTCAATTGAGTTCTATTAGTCGACAAATTTAGTTTATTGAAATGTACCATCGTAATTTTTTAAGGAAAAAGTAAAATCAATTTTTTATTAACATTCACAATCGCACTTATTTGTGACTCAAAACAAAACTAAGTTCAGGTATATTTAGTTATTTTTGAATTAAATATAAGTTATGAAAGCTCATCTAATCGCCTTTATTCTGTTACTCCTTTTACATTTCAATACAAAGGCGCAAAGTAGCAATAAAATTGAAAACATAGCTACCATTGAAATTATTAATGATGAAAATGTCAGTATTGAAGGAGATACCATTTCTTTAAATAAGATCCACAAAAAGGTAAGAAAAGTACTTAGCTCGATGTCAATGGATGCTAATTCTTTTCCTAGTTTAACACTTATCGTGAATCAAACGGTTTCTGAGAATACCATCGAAAACATCAAATATCAAATTAGATCTACTCCTGTGCAACTCATCAATTTACAACGCAATACTATAAATATGTATGATGGGAATGAAGTCACCCAGAATATACTCGACCAATACAATGCACTCATCTCCTACTGGAACAGGCTTGAAGCAGACTCGAGATATTACAGAGCATCCGACCTAAAATTTATTGAATCTGTTGCCCTAAATATGACAATGAATCAAAGAATCAGAAATGAAAAACTTCCCGGATATTTACCTTTTGTAAAAGCAGAACCTAAATTTCCAGATCTATCTATGCTGGAGACTCTACCCAATAAAACTTATTTATTTATTCATCAAAAAGACACCTTGATAAAAGAAACTGCATTTGAAAATTTCGAAAACAATACTTACCGCTTAAAACGCAGAATCGTAGATGAGCAGAATGTAGTAATTATAGACATTTTGAAAGACTAGTTGCCTTTAATTCTTGTCCACAATTCAGAAAACAGAGCCTTTACATCCTCTCTGGTTTTTGGTTCTTCAGTAATTATTAATTCGTTATCAACTTCAGATAAGCTGTAAGAAAACACAAATTTCTCTGAAGCTGGGTCTAAACTTACCAAACCAAAACGCAAGTCATTAAAATACAATTCATTCTCTCGTTCAGAAATTATAAACCAACCGTTGGTTATGTTGGTTAACCGCTCTAAATTTTCGTATTTCAATAAGCCTTCTATTTTTTCATGCTGCTTAGGGTAAGCTCTAAATTGAATAGGTTGCGAATCGAAAATAGAATACTCACCAATAAGAATTGCAGTTGACGTTTTTACATTGGCAGACCATAATAAAATATTAAGTGGTGATGGCCTAGTCTCTAGTTCAGTATAGGAAATGTTTTGAGCGGCTAAAGCATTTTCAAATTTATCGAAGGCAAATCCCTTAGACACAAGAGATAGTATGAGATAGCTAGAACTGATTATCAATCCCCATCGATTCAATCGACGCCGCTTTACAGAAGTTCTTTGGTACCTTGAAGCTGCAATTAAACAAATTAAGAATGGTAAGGTATACAAAGGATCTATTACAAAAATCGATTTGAAGGCTATTCTCAGGTCTAAAGGCCAGAATAGTTGAGTTCCCCAAGTTGTAAAACAATCTAGTAACGGGTGGGTAAAGAGACCCAAAAATACTAGGGAAGACCAGTTTTTCCAGCTCGCCTGTTTATGAATTCTGGACAGCAAATAGCCCAAAACAGGAGCCATAAGAACTGAGAATACGATAGAATGTGAAAAGCCTCTGTGAATCTCTAAAGCAGTGACGGTATCGTAGAAGTTACCTATAAAGACATCCAAATCTGGAATAGTCCCTGCGACGGCTCCGTATATCATAGCCTTGTTGCCCACTTTACGTCCTAGGACCAGTTCTCCTACGGCGGCACCTAAAACAATTTGTGTTAGCGAATCCATTAAACAGTTACAAATTGAATAGTTTCTTTATACGATTGCTTTAAAAGTACAGTTTTATCTTTTACTATATGCTGTATCGCTGCATCGTCGTAATGACGTATGGTAAACAGAGAGACGCCTTTCTGATGATCTACTTTAAATTTCGCCTTAAATATATCAATCAATTTATCTACGTTTTTAAATTTATTATCTACACAAACTGAAAAACTAATCGCTGAATTCTGAATAAGATCTACCTTGACTTGATGTTTGTGAAAAAGGGCAAAAACCTCACTGATATTTTCTTCAACAAAAAACGAAAAGTCTAAGGTGGAGAGTGAAAGAAAAACCAAATCTTTTTTAACAATATAGCATGGTAACAAAGGCTTGATCAATTTACCTTTTCCCACTTTTGTACCTCTATTTTTGGGATTATAAAACGACTTTACAAAAAGCGGTATTTCTTTTTGTTGCAAGGGTTGCAACGTTTTAGGGTGAATAACAGATGCTCCAAAAAAGGCAAGCTCAATGGCTTCCTCATAAGAAATCTGCTCCAAGAGTTTAGTATTTTCAAAGACATTAGGATCGCCATTAAGCACTCCAGGGACATCTTTCCAGATTGTGACATTTTCTGCATTGAGACAATAGGCGAAAATACCCGCTGTATAATCGGAGCCTTCTCGGCCTAAGGTGGTTGTAAAATTATTGGAATCGGAGCCAATAAAACCTTGAGTGATACTTAATTCCTCCTTATTAATATGTTTGAAGATTTTTTGCTGAGTATTTTCCCAATTTACTTCAGCATCTCTGTAGGTGTCGTCTGTATCTATTAAATTCCTACAATCATGCCACACGTTGTCTAACCCAACAGACTTGAGATAGTAACTGACGATACTGGTACTAATAAGCTCACCAAAACCAACCACTTGGTCGTAAACAAAATCGTAATTTGGGGACTTATTCCTATCGAAGAAAATCGACATTTCATCAAAAAAATAATTGGTTTTGGTATAAACAGGATGAGATCTGTCTTCAAACAATTCATCTAAAATTTCATAATGGTCGTTTTTCAGTTCGGATATCGCTATTGAAAAATCCTTGCTTTTATCAAAATAAAGTGAGATGATAGTTTCGAGCATATTAGTGGTTTTACCCATGGCAGAAATGACAACGACTTTCTGTTTGGGTCCTGTCGTTTCTAAAACTGTAGCTACATTTCTTACCCCTTTCGCATCTTTTACAGATGCTCCTCCAAATTTGTATACTTGCATTTACTTAAGACTTAAAATGGTTGATTTGCTCTTCGTTTAGTTGGACGGTACGCCATTCCTTAAAAACTTTAGCTCCATATTTTTCATAAAAATCGATAGCATTTGTGTTCCAGTCTAGTACTACCCACTCTACTCTTTTAATTTTTTGAGTTTTGGCGTACATTATTACAGACTCAAACAAAGCTTTACCAATAGATTTCCCCCGCATAGGGTTGGTAACAATGAGATCCTCAAGGTGGACCGTTTCTCCCTTCCAAGTAGAAAATCTTGAATAAAACAAGGCCATAGCAATCACTTTAGAATCGACTTCGGCGACAAAACATTTGTACAGTGGATTTTTTCCAAAACCGAAATTACGAAGTTCTTCTAGGGTAACTTGAACAGCATCGGGTTCGTTTTCATAGACCGCAAGTTCTTGGATAAGCTCTAGCATATCTGGTAAATCCTCTTGAGTAGCAAACCGTACTTTGAAATCCATTTTTCGATAATTTTGGAGTAAAAATAATGAAGTAAAAATTAAAACGATTCACTTTCACGATTACATTGTGTTTTTTTTCTACTTTTGGGGCAGCTACAACGTTTTCGCTATGAAAAAAACCAATCAAACTCTCGGAGAGTTTATAATTGAAAATCAAGAATCTTTTAAATATACATCTGGGGAGCTCTCCAGACTCATCAATTCTATCAGACTAGCCGCCAAAGTGGTTAACCATGAGGTAAATAAAGCAGGTTTAGTAGATATCGTCGGTGATTATGGTAGCCAAAACATTCAAGGTGAAGATCAGAAAAAACTGGATGTTTATGCCAACGATACCTTTATACAAACCCTAATCAATAGAGAGATAGTTTGTGGTATTGCTTCAGAAGAAAATGACAATTATATTACTATACAGGGAAACAATAAAGATCATAAAAACAAGTATGTGGTCTTGATGGATCCACTTGATGGGAGTTCCAATATAGATGTAAATGTCTCGGTAGGTACTATATTTTCAATTTATAGACGGATTACACCTATTGGACAGCCTGTAGAAATGCAGGATTTCCTCCAGCCAGGGAATCAACAAGTTGCTGCAGGATATATTATTTATGGCACCTCCACAATGCTGGTTTACACAACGGGTCACGGCGTAAATGGATTTACGCTTAACCCAGCTATTGGAACTTATTATCTTTCTCATCCTGACATGAAGTTTCCAGACGATGGAAAAATTTATTCCATTAATGAAGGGAATTATATTCACTTCCCTCAGGGCGTCAAAGACTACATTAAATACTGCCAGGCTCAACGCGATAAAGATCCGTATACCTCTAGATATATAGGGTCCTTAGTGTCGGACTTTCACAGGAATATGATAAAAGGAGGCATTTACATGTATCCTAAAAGCTCGAGTGCAGAAAAAGGAAAACTAAGATTACTTTACGAATGCAATCCTATGGCTTTTATCGCTGAGCAAGCGAATGGAAAGGCCTCCGATGGTTTTAAAAGAATCCTAGATATCCAACCTACAGAGTTGCACGAACGTGTTCCTTTTTTCTGCGGAAGTAAGAAAATGGTAGAGAAAGCGGAAGACTTCATGAAAGCAGCTCATCCAAAAGAGGCTGAAACTACTGGAGCTTAATCTTCAGATTCTATAAAATGCTTATAAAAATCGAATGAAAAGTTTCCTTCAAAAAGCTTTTTGGATTTGTTCACAATGCTTCGTGACTGATCTTCAGAGTAACCAAGGCCTACAGCATATTTGATAATTAAAAATTCCTCAGCTTCGTCCATTTCTCTATCGACATAAATGATCCTAAGCAAATCAAATAGATATTCTAGCCTTTGGGTTTTAGAATTGATAGCATACACTGGAAATGAAGCTGAATTATCGAGTATTTTTTCATAGTTCTCTTCAGAAACATCAAATTTCTTTGAAAAACGCTTTAATAACTTTTCTTCAATTGGCTTTATTTCTCCATCTATGGCAGCAAGGGTGACTAAGTTGGCGAAGTGATTAAGTTTTGTTGATTTTCTTATATTTTCGTAAAAATCTTCGGTAGACATGAGATTAAATTTTTGATAAATATAATATTATTTAAGTCTTAAAATTGTATTGAATTTCATTTTTGTAATTTGCGACACTATGAAGAAAAAAATAATTGGAAGATTAGACAAAGCAAATTTTCCTGACCTAAACTTAAAGGACATCTCTATAAAAGTGGATACTGGTGCTTATACGTCGTCAATTCATTGCGAGAATATGGAGGAAAAAGAAGATGGTCTGCACTGTATCTTTTTAGATGAAGAGCCTTCAAAATACAACCACAAGCCTTTCATTTTCAGTAATTACAATAAAATAAGAGTGAAAAGCAGTAATGGAATTGCTCAAAAAAGATATGAAATAAAGTCTAACATAGAAATTTTCGGAAAAGTTTATAAAATTTCACTTTCTTTGAGCAATAGAAAAGAGATGAAACATCCCGTACTTTTGGGGCGTAAATTCTTGAATAAAAAATTTATAGTTGACCCAGAATTAAAGAATATATCCTACAATAATTTCCAGCATGAACATTAAAATTTTATCGAGAAATCCAAATTTATATTCTACGAAAAGACTTGTAGAAGCCGCTAAAAAGAGGAAACATGACGTTCAAGTTATTGATCCCTTAAAATGTGATTTAGTTATAGAAAAACGCAATCCAAACATCTACTATAAGGGAGAGTATATTCTAGACACCGATGCTATTATTCCTAGAATTGGAGCTTCGGTTACCTTCTACGGGACTGCCGTTGTAAGACAGTTTGAAATGATGGGAGCCTTTAGTACTATAGAGTCTGAAGCCTTGGTGAGAAGTAGGGATAAGCTAAGAAGCTTACAAGTTTTATCTAGAGCAAAAATTGGCCTTCCAAAAACTGTCTTTACCAACTATTCTAGAGATGTGAATGGGGTAATTCAACAAGTTGGAGGTACACCTTTGGTGATTAAGCTTTTAGAAGGCACACAAGGTCTAGGAGTGGTTTTGGCCGAAACTAAAAATGCAGCCAAATCTGTTATTGAGGCCTTCAATGGTCTTAAGGCTAGAGTGATTGTCCAAGAATTTATTAAAGAAGCTAAAGGGGCAGACATACGAGTATTTGTGGTGGATGGCCATGTTGTTGGTGCTATGAAAAGACAGGGGAAAGAAGGAGAATTCCGTTCAAACCTTCACCAAGGAGGTTCTGCAGAGGTCATTGAACTTACAGACGAAGAAGAAATTGCTGCTATAAAAGCTGCTAAAGCTATGCGTCTAGGAGTGGCGGGAGTCGATTTATTACAAAGTTCTAGAGGTCCGTTAATTTTGGAAGTAAATTCTTCTCCAGGACTAGAAGGTATCGAAAGAGCAACAGGAAAAGATATTGCCAAGACTATCATTCAGTATATTGAAAAAAATGTGTAATGCCACACATCGATTCTAAAAATGTTCTTCACATCCTAGAGAGAAAAGTATTTCCAGGAGAAAAGGCGCGTATCAATTTTAATACTGCAAAACTATACACAACAACTTCTGTAGAGGTTCCTATAATTATAGAACGAGCAAAAAAACCGGGCCCAGTCCTTTTGGTAACTGCTGGAATTCATGGCGACGAAATTAATGGTGTAGAAACGGTAAGGCAATTTATAGCCAAAGGTATTCATAAGCCTACTCGAGGAACGGTTATTTGTGTACCTGTTCTCAATGTCTTCGGATTTTTGAATATGAAACGGGAGTTTCCAGATGGCAGAGACCTTAATCGCATGTTCCCTGGATCCAAAAAAGGAGCTTTAGCAAGTCGGTTTGCTTATCAATTTGCAACTGAAATTCTGCCTCTTGCAGATCACTGCTTCGATTTTCACACTGGCGGTGCTAGTCGTTTTAATGCTGCGCAAATTCGCGTAGACAAAACCGACAAAGCCTCTGAGGATCTCGCCAAAGTCTTCAACGCTCCGTTTACCGTTTACTCTTCAACCATCAAAAATTCTTACCGCAGCACTTGTCTCAAACAAGGTAAGACCATACTTCTCTTCGAAGGTGGAAAATCTCAAGATAGCAGCAAACACATTTCAAAGTACGGCGTAGATGGTTTAAAGCGAATCATGAAACATTTTGACATGCTGAAATCTAACTTTGATGCTGAGGATCCTGTAGACTCAACAAAATTTATTTCCAGTACCTATTGGATGAGAGCCAAATATAGCGGACTTCTTCACATCAAGATTCCCATTGGTAAATTCGTTCAACGAGGAGAATTTGTAGCCACTATTACAGATCCCTATGGAAGTTTTAGGCATAAGGTAAAGGCTAGCAACACAGGTTATATCATCAATGCCAACCAGTCCCCCATCGTTTATCAAGGTGATGCGATTTTTCATATTTCCAAAGACGATGCAGATGGATAAGACCAGTCTAAGACAAAAATATAAAGCGCTAAGAAGTGATTTTTCCTTAGACCAAATTGATGAGCTTAGCCTTCAAATTGCCAACCAAAGTTTAAAACTCGACATTTGGGATTTAGAATTTTACCATATCTTTCTTACTATTGAAAACCAAAAGGAAATCAATACAGAATATATACTTCATATTATCTTTGGAAAAGACGCCAATGTGGTAATCCCAAAAATGAGAGGTCAAGATCTTGAGCACTATTTATTGACAGATACCACTAAACTGAAACTTAACCAATGGAATATTCCTGAACCTGTAAATGGAATTAAAATAGATCCTCAACAACTGGATCTTGTCTTTGTTCCTTTACTTGGATATGATACTTTAGGAAACAGAGTGGGTTACGGAAAAGGATTCTACGATAGATTTTTATCGAGCTGTAAAAAAGACGTCATCAAAGTAGGTCTCTCTTTTTTTCCTCCAGACGAGGATATTTTAGAAGTCGATGATTATGACATTGCTTTAGATTATTGCATTACTCCAAAAGCAGTTTACACCTTCAAACAAAGCTAGTCTTTACACCCACAATCTCCAGAGCCACATGAGGATGAGGCCGTTTTAGACTTGAAGAAGAATTTCTTAATCAAAAAAGCTACGGCTGTCATAAAAATAAGAAGAACTAGAATTTCTTGTAACATCAATTTATTATTTTAAAATTTGAAAAGCTATTAGAGCAACTACATAAGCGAATCCAGACATTCCAAATAATTGAATCATCGGCCACTTCCAGGTTCCAGTTTCTTTTCTTACAATAGCTAATGTACTCATACACTGCATTGCAAAGGCATAAAATAGCAACAGGCTAATACCACTTGCAAAGGTAAATAATGGACCTCCTAAAATTGGGTTGGTCTCTGCTGCCATTCTGTTTTTTATGGTTTGCTCATTATCATTTTCCACACTATAAATCGTCGCTAAGGTTCCTACAAATACTTCGCGGGCTGCAAAAGAAGCGATGATCGCTATTCCTATTTTCCAATCGTAACCTAAAGGAATAACAGCTGGCTCTATCGCTCTACCGGCATATCCAATATAAGAATTCTTGAGCTTATAGGATGAGATTTCAGTATTGATTTCTTCTTGGGATAGCTCTGTCACATCTAAAGATGCAGTAACAATAGATTCAGCGTTATCAAAATCATCCGTTGGGCCATAACTTGCCAAAACCCACAAAATAATAGAAATCGCAAGAATAATTTTCCCAGCTCCAAAAACAAAAGATTTAGTTTTTTCGATCACCGTATAAAATACATTTTTAAAAATGGGCATCTTATAATCTGGCATTTCAACTACGAAATAGGACTTAAATTCAATTTTTAGCATTTTGCTAGCTAACCAGCCAGAAACAACGGCAGTCACAAAGCCAAGCAGATACAAAAGCATCAAGGTAATTCCTTGATAATTAAACACTCCAAGCCAACGCTCGTCTGGAATCACCAAACCTATAATGATAAGATATACAGGAAGTCTTGCAGAACAAGTAGTAAAAGGAACCACCAATATGGTCACTAGCCTTTCTTTCCAACTCTCTATATTTCTTGCAGCCATAACCGCGGGTATAGCACAGGCTGTCCCTGAGACTAGAGGGACAACACTCTTGCCACTCATCCCAAATTTTCGCATAATTCTATCCATCAAAAAGACGACTCGACTCATATAACCCGTTTCTTCCAAAATAGAAATGAACAAAAACAAAAAGGCGATTTGTGGAACAAAAATAACGATCCCTCCTATTCCTGGTATGATTCCTTCAGAAATTAAGTCTGAAAGCATTCCTACAGGGAAAACATCTTTTACGTATTCGCTCAGCGCCAAGAAACTTTCGTCAATAAAATCCATGGGATAAGTCGACCAATCGTAAATAGTCTGGAAAATCAAAAAAAGAATAGCTAAAAAAATCACATAACCCCAAACTTTGTGAATCAAGAGCCTATCTATAGAAGCTCTTAAGCCTTTTGCTAAAGCTAAATTCTTGGTCAAGGTTTCTTTTAAGGTTTCATTGATAAACTGATACCGCTTTATAGTTTCCTTTTGCTGAAGGCGTTTAATTTCTGAATCTGATTTTGGTTTGAATCCATTTTCTGATGAAATCCTATTTCTATTGGTTTTACCAAAATTGACGTCCTGAGTAATCACCAACCATAATTTGTATAAATCTTGGTTAGGGTAAGCTTTCTTTAAAGACTCAAAATACTGTTTATCTATTTTTGAAGCCTCTAGGCAAGGAGTCACAGATAGTTTTTGATAATCCAATATGGATTGCTTAAGCTCAGTAAATCCCTTATTTTTTCTAGCACTTATAAGATTAACTTTGGTCTTCAGCCGTTTTTCTAGTAAACCCACATCTAGCTGAATGCCTTTCCTATCCATACGATCTGCCATATTGATAGCTAAGATGGTTGGCAAACCTAAATCCTTGATTTGGGTAAACAGTAAAAGGTTTCGCTTTAAATTTTCGATATCACTTATAACGACAACAACATCTGGGTAATCTTTATCATTCTTATTCAACAGTAGTTCAATGACCACATTTTCATCTAAAGAAGTTGCATTAAGACTGTAGGTGCCTGGAAGATCTAGAATATGAGCTTTCAGGTTTCTAGAGAGTTTTACAACCGCTTCTTTCTTCTCGACAGTAATGCCAGGATAGTTCCCCACCTTTTGGTTGAGACCGGTCAAGTTATTAAATACTGAAGTTTTACCTGTGTTGGGATTCCCAACTAGAGCGACATTTATTTGTTTACTCATCAGGAATAAGTTCAATGTGAATCAGCTTTGCTGTTTCTCTTCTAATCGATAAAAAAGTATCATTAATATTGAGATATAGCGGGTCTTTAAAGGGAGCAATCTGTATCAATTCAACATGATTTCCTGGCAAACACCCCATTTCTAAAAGCTTAAGTGGTATATCCTGAGAAGTCATCTCACCAATAATAGCCTTCTGTCCTTTTTTTAAACTAGCGATCGTCAACATTTATTTAGAATGATTTTAAACAAAGATATGAAGCTTTCTCGAAAATCAACAAGCTTTTTAATCATAATTACCACAAGATTCTAAAATGAGTACAAGTTAAGACTCTTCATCTATTTAGAGAAAGGTATTGTAAAGCCTTAGGGAAAAAATTATCTTTGCCTTTCTCTTAAAACAAACAAAATGATAATTAAAAAGGTAGTTGAGCTAATAGAAAGCGATCAAGTTCTACAGGACTATAAAGTTAATGGTTGGGTGAGAGCCTTTAGGAGTAATCGGTTTATCGCTTTAAACGATGGATCTTGTTTAGAGAATTTACAATGCGTCGTCGATTTTGAAAATACAGATGATGAAGTTTTAAAAAAAATAACAACAGGTGCTGCCATTTCTGTTTCTGGAACTTTAAAAGAAAGTGAGGGAAAAGGACAGAGTGTAGAATTGGAAGTGAAATCCATCGACATTCTTGGAGAAGCTCATCCAGAAGATGTGAAGAAAACCATTCTTCAGCCTAAAAAGCACTCTTTTGAAAAATTAAGAGAACAAGCTCATTTGAGAGTAAGAACAAATACGTTTGGGGCGGTAATGAGAATGCGATCCAAACTATCTTTTGCTGTACACCAATACTTTAATGACAACGGTTTCTATTACGTGAACACGCCTATTGTTACTGGAAGTGATGCTGAAGGAGCAGGAGAAATGTTTAAAGTCACCAACTTAGACTTAAAAAACCCACCAAAAACTAAAGACGGCGAGATTGATTTTTCCCAAGACTTCTTCGGAAAAGAAACCAATCTAACGGTTAGCGGTCAATTGGAAGCTGAGACTTATGCATTGGGCCTAGGAAAAGTATATACCTTTGGACCTACCTTTAGAGCAGAAAACTCCAATACGACTAGACACCTAGCGGAATTCTGGATGATTGAACCAGAAGTCGCCTTTTGTGATTTAGAAGGCAATATAGATTTAGCCGAAGATTTCATCCAATATGTCTTGAAATATATTACAGAGCATTGTAAATCTGATTTAGAATTTTTGGAAAACAGACTTCTTGAAGAGGAAAAATCTAAGCCAGAAAAAGATAGATCACCGATGCCTCTGCGTGAAAAAATAGATTTTGTCCTCAAAAACAATTTCAAAAGAGTGTCCTATACAGAGGCTATAGATATCTTAAGAAATTCGAAACCTAACAAAAAGAAAAAATTCAATTATATCATTGAAGAATGGGGCGCAGATTTACAAAGTGAGCACGAGCGCTATCTCGTAGAGAAACATTTTGGCTGTCCAGTTGTGATTTATGATTACCCAGCTGATATCAAAGCCTTTTACATGCGACTGAATGACGATGGCAAAACCGTAAGAGCCATGGATGTTCTTTTCCCAGGTATTGGCGAAATTGCAGGAGGTTCACAAAGAGAAGAACGCTACGATGTTTTACTTTCTAAAATGAGAGAAATTGGGATAGATGAAAAAGAGTTGTGGTGGTATTTGGACACCAGAAAATTTGGAACTTGTGTTCACTCTGGCTTTGGATTAGGCTTTGAACGTCTTGTGTTATTTGCTACAGGAATGTCAAACATAAGAGATGTTATTCCTTACCCTAGAAGCCCTCAAAATGCAGAATTTTAAGCCAGGAGATTGCATTGAAAGTCATCACGTGTTAGCCCTAGAAAAAAAGATCCGGCTTCAGGACTATGGATTTACTGTGTTTGAGTCAATTAAAACTAAGAGCGCTCTAAAAAAGGCCATTAAGAAGGGACTTATTTTTCTTAATGGTCGAGTTGCTGAAACATCAGATTGGATAGAACAAGGTCAAATTTTGGAATTGTATGCCGAAGAGCTTCATCATAAAAAGAAAGTTTTTCCATTACGACTCGAGGTTATTTTTGAGGACGACTCTATGGCTGTGGTGAATAAGCCTGAAGGATATCCTACCAATGGGAATTATTTCAAAACCATTGAAAATGCCTTAGCCTTTAATCTAAAAGTCTCTTCAGAAAAAGATAAACTCCCCTATCCACAGCCCGTTCATAGACTCGATAATCCTACATCTGGCCTACTGATAATTGCTAAAACCTTAACTTCAAAATCCTTCCTTTCAGTTTTATTCGAGCACAATAAGGTTCATAAAACCTATTTAGCTATCGTTGAAGGACACTTCGATCCTCTTAGTGATATCATAAGCCTAGATATTGATGGAAAACAAAGTTCTACCAACTATAGGGTTGAAAAAGCGTTTAAAATAAATCAAGAGAATTTCAGTGTATTGAGCTTAAAGCCTAGCTCCGGGAGAACCCATCAGCTGAGAATTCACCTCTCAAAAATAGGTCATCCTATAGTTGGTGACAAAACCTATGGTTCCCTTATAACATCTAACACGCTAATGTTATTTGCTTCCTCTCTCGAGCTCCATCATCCTAAAACCAATAAAAGATTAAGTTTCGAAACAGAATTACCACATAAATTCGTTAAATTTATAAATAGGAGTTTGTAATCTTTTAGATTTGAAATGCAGTAACCTAACCTAATTTTGATTAGGATTCTCCGTCGAATAAGTAAAAAATTGACTAAAACATAATGCTTAAACAAGGCCTAAATTTAAAGTTATCACAAAAACTATCCCCTCAACAAATCCAGTTGATGAAGCTGATACAGCTTCCTACCTTGGCCTTTGAGCAAAGAGTAAAGCAGGAATATGAAGAAAATCCTGCCTTGGATGCTGGCAAGGAAAAGGATGAATTTGAAGATGAATTCAGTAATGAAAATACCGAAGAGGAAAGGGATATTATTGAAACAGAATTTGATGTAGATGATTATTTGAGTGATGATGAAGTTCCTAGTTATAAATTAAAGGCCAATAATTACAGTGCCGACGACGAAGACAAACAAGTCCCTTATGCCTCTGGGACCTCCTTTTCTCAATTTCTTAAAACACAATTACAAACCTTTAGTTTTAAAGAAAATCAAGAAGAAATCGCCTTTTTTCTAGTAGGTAGCGTTGATGATAGTGGATATATAAGACGTTCCCTTATAGATATTGTAGATGATTTGGCTTTCACCCAAAACATCTATACCGACGAAGAAACCGTAGAAAAGGTTCTGAAAATAGTTCAATCTCTAGATCCAGCTGGAGTTGGCGCTAGAGACTTGAGAGAATGTTTATTGATTCAACTTCACAGAAAAAATAAGACAGAGAGCGCTGACTTAGCCTACAGAATCGTTGATGAGGCGTTTGATAAGTTCAGTAAAAAGCATTATGAAAAGCTCATTCAAAAATTTTCTATTTCCGAAGAAAAACTCAAAGAAGCTATTGAAGAAATTGAACATCTCAACCCAAAACCTGGCGCTTCTTTTTCCGGAAATAGTAGATCGGTAGAGCATGTCATTCCAGACTTTGCCATTCACATAAAAAATGGAGAGCTGGAGCTCACCTTGAATGGTAGAAATGCGCCAGAAATGCATATTTCACGTGATTATTCCAATATGCTGAAGGGATACAAAGAGTCTACTAAAAAAACGAGAGAACAGAAAGAAGCAGTCTTTTTCATCAAACAAAAACTAGATTCTGCAAAGTGGTTTATCGATGCTATAAAACAAAGACAAGACACCTTGTACTCAACCATGTATTCTATTATGATTCATCAAAAAGACTACTTTTTGTCTGGTGATGAAAGGAGCTTGAAGCCGATGATCCTAAAAGATATCGCAGAGAAAATCAATATGGACATCAGTACTGTTTCTCGAGTGGCTAATAGCAAATATGTGGAAACACCTTATGGAACTTTTTTGATTAAAAGTTTCTTTTCAGAATCAATGACAAACGAAGAAGGGGAAGAAGTATCCACTAGAGAGATTAAAAAAATCTTAGAAATGACTATTGATTCAGAAGACAAAAAGAAGCCGCATACCGATGCTAAATTGGCTCAGATTTTAAAAGAGAAAGGTTATCCTATAGCTCGACGAACTATTGCTAAATATAGAGAACAATTGGATTTGCCTGTAGCCAGACTTCGTAAGGAAATATGAAATCACTAAGGCGATTTTCTAAAGCAGTTTCCATTCTTGGCCATCCACTCTGGATGCCATTACTCGGGTGCTTGTATTACTTCTATGCCATTCCAAACTACTTAGATAACCAACTCATCACGGCAAAACTACTTGCCATTTCCATTCTTACTATTTTCTTACCCATAGTTTTTCTATTTATATCTAAGAATTTAAAACTCATTTCGGATTATGAACTTTCCAAAGTCAGAGAAAGGCGATTATTTTTGATGCTTTTTATCCTTTTGATCTTAGTGTTACTCAACAGAATTATAGACGTCTACAACTATAGAACTCTATTTTATTTTTTCTCGGGCATCTTATTTTCTGGTATTATTTCTTTGCTCTTTAGTATGTTTAGCATAAAAATAAGCCTGCATGCTTTAGGGATAAGTGGATTAACCTGTTTTATTATTGGCTTGAGTTTATCCTTTCATGTAAGCATGCTCCTGTCTATTGTATTTTTTACTCTATTCTTAGGCGTTGTGAGTTCATCTAGAGTATTTCAAAACGCACATACGGTCCCAGAGATCTTTTTAGGGATTATAGCAGGGATTTTACCTCAGTTATATTTCTTCAGTTATTGGGTATAGCTATAGAAAGAAAAATACGAGACCTGCCTTTATAGGGGTAATGCTCACACGCTCTCCTGTCGACTCAATTTCACCGTCAAAGACTGGGGTAAGACTCATGTTTACAAAAAAGTTGATGGCACCATAACCAAAAGTAAGTTTAGCGCTGGTTCTAAAAGAATTAAGAGCATCAACATCTGTAACAGTATATTGTTCTTCAACCGACTCGAAAGTAGATTTAAAGCGAAATACATAGCCAACATGAACGCCAAGATAAACTCTCCAAAAAGCATACTTATCTATGTCTGAAGATCTCCACCGCAACTCTAGGGGTACTTCAACGATATTGGTCGTAAAGCGGTTGACATTATAGTCGCGATCGGGATTTATAGGAAGAAATATATCTTGACCCGCATTAGAATTAACCTGAAGAGATTGACCAAATGTATTAAGATTAAGACCAAGCCCTAAGCCAATTGACAGATTGCGTCTTTTATTAATGGGCATGTCTCTAATGTATCCAAACATAAGACCCCCAGAAAATCCAGATTGTTCAACATCTGAAGGTAATTCTGTCAAAAAATTGAAGCTAAACCCAAAATAAAATTGATCCTCCCTGTAGAGCGAATCATTTTTATTTTCTTTCAACCACTCAAGCTCATCTTGAGCAAGAAGCGAAGAAAAAGAAAAGAAGAAGAAAAGGAGACCTATAAATTTCATGAACAACAAAGATAAAGGAAAGATAAGCTAGTTTATAAACTTAAAAAGGCATTTCTAATTAAGAAATGCCTTTTTAAGTTCAGTAAAACAAGTGCTTATTCTAAATTAAGCGATGCTTCACCTTGTTTAGTAGTATAATTAATTTTTAATGCTTCTGCTTTACGCAATTCTTGTTTGATGTCGGATACTAACCCCATATTAGTTTCTTTATCAACTTTCAAAGCGGTAGTCAACTTATCACGTAATTCTTCACGCTTAGAGAGACGTTCCTCTTTTATAAATTGTTGTACATCGCTGATGCTTGCGTATTTATCATTCAATTGAATTCTGGCTTCTGTACCAAAGGTCTCTTGATATCTTGGTGAAGGTTTCCCCGCATAGATATACATAATCAGATTTTTCTTATCCAATTTTTCGACTTGGTCTGCGAAAGGTAAAATATTTTGAACCTTAAGAGAATTGTCTCTCATTACAGTAACCACCATAAAAAAGAACAAAAGCATAAAAACAATATCCGGTAAGGATGCAGTTGAAATTGCTGGGGTTCCTCCCTCACCTTTCTTTTTAAATTTTGACATAAGTGCTCAAATTTTTATCGTTTAGGTTCTGCTTCAGATAGTTTTTGTGGGAATAACTCTTTTATAACACCAATTCTTTCTTTCAACTTATCCTTATCCCCTTGAAATTCTGGATCGTTGTAAGCATCTTCCATTTCTGTAAAATCGATGTTATATAATCTATTCGCCTCTCTATCTCTTAAGACGTTATAGGCAGCGACAAGTTCGTTTTGTACTGCTATATATCTTCCGTATTGAGTTTTTCTGTCGTTCTGTAAGGAAACAACAGCTTTTACAGGATTATCTGATGAGCTAGTAAGTCTAGGGCCTTGGCAATAATCGCAAGCTTCGTCACCTAGTCCTCCACCATTATCAAGAAAATCAATAGTGGCTTGTCTAAGATTCTTAAACTCCATAATCTCGTCTTCAACTAGAAGATCACCATTGGAATTGACAAGGACAACAAAGATATTACGTTCCTTCAGTATTGGTGGCTCTTCTTGTTCATCATCTATAGGAGGTAATTTCCTTGTAATTCCGCTATCAGTTTCTATAGTTGTTGTGACTAAGAAAAAGATAAGCAAAAGGAAAGCTATATCCGCCATGGATCCAGCGTTTACCTCTGGTGCTGCTCTTTTTGCCATAATTATTTGTTTATGATTTTTCTCACACTAGATAAAAACATCGCTAATACGGCCAGTGCTGCAAGGATGTAAAAAGCTACTAATCCTGCGCTTACCCATCTAGATCCATTAGCAGATAAAATATCTCCGTCCCTCATGGCTGTTTCAGTTCCGCTAGAAACGGCGTAGGAAATAACTATAACTAAGATAAATCCACCTAATGATAACAGTGTTTTCTTAATATTCCCTGTAAAAAGAGCCTTAATAGCAAAGAAAAGAACAGCTAATACAGTCACTCCTAAAATAATGTAGGATACCCACATAAACGGAGCCAAAACACTAGTTTGTAAGGCTGCATCTGCTTCTATCGCCTCGTCCCCAGCGTTGAGAATCCTTATAAAAAGGATAGCTCCCACAACACCGAAAACGATTTTTATGATATTAAATATTTTGTTCATACTGATTATTTGTTTTTATGTGCAACTAAAATGTCAATAAGTGTAATTGAAGCATCTTCCATATCATTCACAATGCTATCAATTTTAGCAATGATATAATTATAAAATATTTGAAGAATAATAGCTACAACAAGACCAAATACAGTTGTTAAAAGGGCGACTTTAATACCACCTGCTACTAAAGAAGGTTGCATATCACCCGCTGCTTCAATTTTATCAAAAGCTTGAATCATACCTATTACAGTACCCATAAAGCCAAGCATTGGTGCTAGAGCGATAAATAAAGATACCCAGGATACATTTTTCTCTAATTGTCCCATTTGAACTCCACCATAAGCAACGACAGCTTTTTCAGAAGCCTCAACGCCTTCATGCATTCTGTCTAGACCTTGATAATAGATAGACGCTACTGGACCACTTGTATTTCTACAAACATCTTTTGCAGCCTCTACACCACCGCTCTTCATTGCATCCTCAACGCTTTGAGCAAGCTTTTTAGAGTTAATTGTTGCTAAGTTTAAGTAAATGATTCTTTCAAAAGCAATCGCTAATCCAAGAATAAGACAAAGAAGTACGATACCCATAAATCCTGGTCCACCTTCAATGAAACGGTTTTTTAATTCTTGATGGAATCCTACGCTTTCCTCAGAACCTTCTGCGGAAACACTCGCATCATCTTGAACGAAATTGATAGCAGCTTCCGTAAAAACTTCAGAAGTGTTTGCTGCAGTTAAAGTTGTGTTACCAACTGCCATGATTGCCAAAATGGCTAAAATTGAAAATAATCTTTTCATTGTTGTCTGTCTTAGAATTAATAATTAGTGTTTAA
>Ga0307930_1001183_pt1 | contig 20952 bp, 20 predicted proteins | sample OrgLakmetageno46_FD_203161 | JGI IMG/M metagenome (GOLD analysis project Ga0307930, IMG submission 203161) | Saline water microbial communities from Organic Lake, Antarctica - #46 | ecosystem: Environmental > Aquatic > Non-marine Saline and Alkaline > Saline | place: Antarctica: Organic Lake...
CTTGCTTTTCTCTTCTCTCGCTGTTGACCTACCTCTCACTCCTGAGTTCGTCGCGTACTTCTTAGGTGCGGCGTGCGAAGAACCAACTAGACGGTGCGTCAGACGTGCATCCGGAGCACTACGAAGGGGTGCTGAAAAACGTGTTAGCTCGTAACAAAGACGCCACCCGTCTCGTGAAAGCCATGGAAGTCCCCTACCTCGAGGTGAGACTTTGAATTCATAACCAGTGCAATTCCTTTTCCACTTGATTACCGTAGGGAATTTTTATTAGTTTCTTATGTTATTACACACATTTCTTACTTCGCGGTGGATATCACCATTTCTTGACTTTCCACGCCCTCGTGATTCCTACTTGTCTGGTACTAGGTGTTTTACGAGGATTTGCTGTTAGACAAAGACGCTACGCACTCGACTTTGCAGCACTTTTTGGACGTGGGACCGAAGCGCATGGCGAGGGAGTTTGGAGATTCAGAGCACGCGTACTCCTTGCCTACAGTGCCGGAACACCTGGTGATGACCAAGAAAACTCCACATGACTTTTGTGAAGCGGTGAGCAACAAGGAATGCGTTTGCTTGATTTTTGTGTGAGGTTGAGAAAAGTGATTTTTCATTGGTTCGCGCAGAAGACAGTGAATGCGTCTGAAGTCTAAATGCATTATTTATAATTTAAGACCACATAGTCGACTAAAATGCGTCATGCACGGATTTTTGTATTCCTTTTGCACCATTTATTCCTTTGAAGGTGGCCAATTACGAGTCGTTTTGCCGCAAATACTCCAAAGACAAGTCTCTAGCGTCCTTTCTCGTGAACCCATGCTCAAGCAAAGGCGGTGGCGACCCCTGGCAAGCTGGGCGCTGCTGCCGCTGCGATTTAGCCCTAAAAGCTTACCATGAAGAGCCCCTTGAAGCGGAGCTGGCAGCTAAATTAGCCGCGGTAGAACGCCTCCAGGCTCAGGCCCCCAAGGCCTCCTCTTCGTCGTCTTCTTTCGGATTAGCAAACGGCCGCAAGGGAAGAAAAAGAGGAAAGCAACGAGGCGATGACGTGGCGCCGGAATGGTACCAAAGCGTAGAAGCGCTGGCCCAGCAGAGGCAAGAAATCGCTGAGGCGCGGCAAGAGCACTTCCGCGACGACGACGACATGGCGAGAGTGGCCCCAGGCCGCGTCGCCGATTTGCCGTTGAGCAAAGCACTGCACAACACCGAGCACCGCATGCCTGCCTGGATGGAAGCAGTTTGATTCTTGATGCACGACGCACAATTTAGCCGTGGTGCTGTGCAAATATGAGGTGCGCTTCAGCTGAATAAGGCGTCCATTGGTCGCCGGCTATTATGCCTCCCAGGTGCCGTTTTTGTGTGCCACGTGCCACTACAAACAATCCATTCGAGTAAAAGTAAGGAGAGCGGCAGAATATAACAAGTTTTTATGAAACAGTAACCAGTTATCTCCAGTTGTTAAGACACACATGCACACATGTCCGTTATAAATACGAATTGAGTTACCAATTGGTTCCTTGGTCCTTTACATTATCTTTACTTTCAAATTATTGGCAAAGGAAAAAGGAAGTCTCTTAATTTATAATGATATAATGCTAGTATAAAAACAAACAAAAACAAACGCAGCTACCAGCTACAAATAGTGGTTTTGTGGTGGTTGCGGTGCGTGGACAAAGGAACCGAGAAAACAAGGTTCCTTCGAATAGGTATCCCTTTTCTCTTTTCTCAGCTCATGTACAAAGCCACGTCTTTTTGTTTGGTTTTGGCGCACCGTTCCAGCCAGGCGTCAGCCCCTGGTAGCGCCATGAGCTGCCGCCTTCCAATCGGGTTGCCCTCCTATTAAAATAGCGCAAAAGCACCGCGAAGCAATACACATAGTTAGTAATTAGGTGTGGAGTGTGGCACGCCAAGTGAGTTGTATTCATAAAAAGATAGCACTGGCATGCATGTCTACTGTATCGCAGTACCAGATTAAGCCGCTCCAGCGCAGTATCCATAAAGAGGCAAGCAGGCAAAGGTGCGTTTTTCTTGTCCTCATCAGACAGTGATTCAGCGCCTTCGTTTGCCGGGCCTGTGATTTGGTTGTTCTTGAGAGACAACGCTTTCAATTTGGCTAACCCAGCGCAGCTCGCTTCTGGCAAGATTGTAATCGAATTGTCGTCTAAAACCTGAGGATAAAAAAACAACAACAATGAGTCACTAGATTCGATCTGTTTCTTCTTTCAATCTTTCCTGGTGCATAAGCTGTCCTTCTATTTTTTTCCAGTGCCATCTACGCACTCAGCAGCCTTTACCAGTTCCACGAGCTGCTTCAGTATGCTTAGCGCTTCTGGCACTGCCGTGAGGCCATTCTTACTCAAGTTCAGCTCCTGGAGTGTTAGCACGTTGCAACAGGCACCAAAGCCAGCGTTGCCCAGTGAATTCCGTGGCAAACTCAACTTGGTCAGCTTTCCTTGCGAGGGTAAGGTCAAGGCAGCTGAGCTCAAATTGTTGTCTCCCGCCGAGATAGCAGTCAGCTTCATGAGCCCCCTTAGTTCGGATGGTAACGCTGTCAACCTGCAAGATTTTGTCATGTGGTTGTCGAGTCACGAATAGTAGAGGAAGATTATCGACGTGCGAAAGACACAACGCTAAGCAAAACTATAAGGTTCCTTCAAGCTTATTTCTTCCTAATTGGGAACTGAAATATAAATGAAGTAGACGGGCTATAGCCGCACCTGTTGTGATCCAACTTCAGACTTTTTAAGTCTGCCAGTTGGCCTATTTCAGGTGCCAGGGACTCGAGCTTGTTGTTCGTCAAGTCCAATGTTGTCAAGCGCTTCACGCCCCATACCGCTGCCGGCAGCTCCTTAGCAGTGAGGCCATGGCCAGTCAAGCTAGAGTAGCATACACAAAATAATGCAAGAATACATGACGCAGGATGTAGAGCACGTGGTCACACCAATAATGGTCATTTTTAGCTCTAGGTACACATAAGTACACGTTTGAGATGTGCGTGGCACTCGCCTGAGAACGCCGGTCTTGGCAGCATTTTCAATTTTCTGTCCGGCCACCTTCTTTGTCGTACGCGGCTCTGCTTTGGGCTGAAAGTAGCACAGACATACAGGCAAAAATTAGAAAGTACCTGGCAAGAAGAATGCTTACAATGCCGCGCCTAAAAGATAGCTCGGGTTGTACATGTCAAGAAACTAAAGTATACTGTACCTTCCCAAATATCATGTCGCTCGCGTGTTGCATGCTAGTGCCGCTGCTAGAACTTTCACTATTCCCCATGTTTGAAATATTCTTTTTGGAATTATTCGTGTTTTTCCTCTCGTGATGTTTCGTCTTCTTTTGGCAACGATTAGCGTTTACTCGCGCTCTCGCGCTGCACTTCAGAAGTGTGTGTGTACTGTACATACTTTACTGTATACTACTCAGTACTCGGAGTTGTTGCTTCCTCGATTTTTTCGGTCAGTTATCAAAAAGTTCAAATCCTTCTGTAGCTACGAATTACGGATACAGTAAGTTAGTACATCTGTGGTAGCGACCAGCTTAACTGCTCAAGCTACTCAACTGTTCATCTACACCATGTGGAATTAGCTAATTGCCAGCTAGAGGTACTTCAGGAGAAAAGACGTTTCTATTTGTCACATAGATTTACATCGATTACATTTGGTGCCTTCCCTTGTGATGCAGACTTGCGAATCGCGATCATTAAATGATACTACAGATAGTAGGTTATGCTTCATCAAAAGCTACAGTTTATAGCCATACCCAGAATCTTGATTATATATTCAGGAATCATCTGGATCCCTAAACTACCCTAGAAGATAGCCGAAGAGCTTTACTTCCAAACACTAGGATGGCATCCCGCCCGTGGCGTCTTAAAAGGGACCCGGACGCCCCGAAAGTTGCACCACCGTCTCCGTTGGAGCTCATGAAGCGGCGTGCCCTGTATGCCATGTACATAGCACAAGAGGTCGTTGATGGGCAGCCCAAGCAAAATCCTGACGAGAGCGGTGGCAACAGTGGTAGCGGCAGTGGCGGCACTAACAGCAGCAGTTGTAGCATTAGCTGCTCCTCGAAAGCCCAAGCCGCTGTAAGCAATTTACGACAGCTCGCAACCAACTGCGACTCAAGCGTTGTCGAAGCATCCCTCACAGATGCCATGAAAGCAGTGACGGCTGCATTAACGGATGCTGATCTAGGCGAGGTCTACGCTGCAAAACTAAAACGCGAGGTCTTGATTGTGTCCCATCGTGTGCTGTCAATATGCTTTCTGCACGTCAGCAAAAGTGGCTTCATGCGTCAGTAAAGAGCATGGGAAAAAATCATTATCCAGTATCGTACTCTCATGAAAATCATCTTGACCAAAGCGCCCTCAATGTTCATTCATGTAGGAGCCAGCCAAGTACGACCTCGTAGCGCAGTTGCTGCCTGGGCTCTGGGTAGGTGGCTGGGCTGCACTCAACAACGACTGCTTCGTGCTCAAGCAAAAAGGCATCACGCATGTTCTCTCAGTACATTCGCAAGACACCCAACGCAAGCTGCCAGCCTTCATCAAAGGCTCTTTACTGATCACAGTGGACGACAAGGACGACGCTGATATGCACAGGTATGGGTGCCTGGTATGTTCGCTTTTATTAGCAGTGTTATGTTAGGCCAAGGCAGATTGCACACTTTATCAAGGGCTTGTGGTTTCAGTCCCTCGTGTGCTTTGTTGTGCTGGCGCAGTCACTTCGGTGCCATTTGCGACTTCATTGGTTTGGCGCGAGCGGCTGGAGGATCCGTGTACGTGCATTGTGGTGCCGGTATTAGCCGAGCTCCGACGGTAAGCCTATACTAGTATAACAAGGCATTATTCCAAATGCTTAACTTTTCAATTGTTCTAAGTATGTACATGCGCGTTGCATTTCTTTGTGTGTCCTCGCGTAAGGTTGAAATTTTCCTGTTCGCTTTATGCTAGGCATGCTGCGCATACATCATGCAGTCCGGGAACCTCTCAAGAAAAGCAGCTTACTCGATCGTGAAAAAACACAGGTGTGAGAAATTTATGATTAACGCAATTCGATCTAAGTACCGTCAATTTTTTCACCCCGTGCTGCGCCTTCAGTGAATTCACTCATAGTTCTTGTTCTTGTTGATCTTTTGGCTCAAAAGGAAAAACGCAAGGCCTAATCCTGGCTTTATTGCTCAACTTGACCGTTGGGAAGCCGACCTCGGTCTTTCTGCTGCCATAGTGCTGCCCCCTGTGCCACCCATCACCACCACTGCGGCCACTAAGGCAACAGCTCCAATGTCCGCTGCCGATTCTGATGATCGTGGGAGCGCCATGTGCGCTGAAGCACTCGCAGTGTTGCCTTCTGAGGAAGCGGCTTCTGCTTCAAGTGCTGAGTGACCAAGCACTCAACTTCTTTGCGATCGCCTCGTGATGCTTGCGCAGGGGGCATCTATTTTTAGCGTTCTGCGTGATACATGGGCAGAATACAGCAAATTATCCAGGAAAAAAATCCGAAAGCCGCTTCAGCTGAAGGATGTGTACAATTGGTCTCTTGAGCATCAAGCCGATGCGGTTATAGATGCTCGACACTCGCGAGCAAAAACACCCGAAAAACCTGTCAGCGTTTTTTTAAATGTTAGATACGTAACTCAGACATATATTTACATCAGCCGCCACCATTCCGCCATGCGCCTTAAATCCTAGAGCTCTTATTTTCCATCTCCCAACCCAAAACTCAGCCCATTGTCCATAATATTTTCCTGACTTGGCTGTACTTCAGTACTTCAGTACACTGTACTTCACCACTTCACCGACCTTCGACCTTCACCTTCGGCCATATATCTCATTCGAATTCTAATCACTGTCTATATAAGAATATATGCTCAACAGACAACTGTGCCATTGGAATATGGGTTCACTACGTGAAAAATATATGACCATATCACCGATCCTTTATCCTTTCTCTCGATCTCATTTCTCTCTCTGTTCTCTGCACTCTGGGTTCATAGTGCCAGGCGATTAGTATAGCATGCGCATGAAGCCAAACGTCGTTATAAACTGCCAAGTCCCTTCATGCGTTATTGGGTGTTCACGAGCTCACTCCTCAATTTATACTTTTCTTGATAGTGAGATCAGTGGCCTTTCGTGGGCGAGATGGTGAGGTCCACCACGGAGTCGAGCACTGATTTCGGGGAGGCTCGGCTCAAGTCCTTCGCCTTGTCGCTCTTACTGGGCTGCTCCACGGCCTCCTTCAGGCTCTCGGCGCTCTGCTGTTGCTGCAGATTTTCTTTGTCCTCTTGAGGTGGTTGTGGTGGTTGTGGTGGTTGTTGTTGGCAGCCTTCGGCCTCGCTGAGGGCGGCTTCTTGCAAGCAAGTTGCGCGGGCGTCCGCCATGTCTGGAGGGGCCAGCGACGCCAGCAGCGCTTCGCCCGCGGCACAGTGGGGCGGCAAGCACGTGAGCGCTTCCAGGACGGCGTTGTCGTTTTCGACCATGGCAAAGAGGGCCTCGGACGACCGCAAGTTGTTGACAGCGGCTACGGTGGGCTTTGGCGCATTACTATCGGTGCTGGCCGCAGCAGCGGTGTGCGAAGGTGAAGGAAGTGCGTTGATAGCAGCGGCAACGGTCGACGACTGGCCAAATTCTTGCCAGTCAAAGGTGAGCACGTGGCATCCTTTCGCAGCCATATCCCTAGGAGTGCACAATAAACCCAAAAGCATTAGAAGGGAAAATTACGAGAAAAGAATCGAGAGAGGGAGAGAGAGATGGCGTGCTGTCATAAATAGTAGCATTCAACAAAAAGCAATTGTGCTATGAAGGAGGCAGCACAAAAAAGTGGGAATGAGGTAGCAAGTACACATGGGGCTGAGGCCCTCCAAAAGATGGGAGTTGCTGGCAACTAGCTAGGACCACGAAACAAGGCGGCGCGCACGCACTTGTTGAAGGATTGGTAGCACTCGTCGAGGCCCGCCAAGTACGCTAGGGGAATGCCCGACTCGCACCCGCGCTTCCGCAACCCGTGAATGCGCGCATAGCACACCGGCGCAGTGGCGTCCAGGAACACCACCGCGTCGGGCAGCGGCACCAGCGACAGCAAATGCTCCCGAAGGCGCGAGTACTGTGTGCAGAGGAAGCCAACAATTCAATTGCATGGAGCAAGATGTCAAGACAAATTGTTCCATGTGAAAATTATTTTAAAAAAGTGGTGACAGTCTCATAGTATAATTTTGAGTAAAATCTCGCGTAGAGTATATCTTTCGCGTCAGTGCTATCGAAAATTTCCCGCCCCCCAAAAGGTCTTAGGAATCGACAAGAAACAGGCCCTACTCTGGAGAGCATGCCAACCAACCAACCAAAGGCCCAATCAATGCACAAATGGTTCAACCCTATGAACCTCACCTCCGCATATCCTTCGGGTGAAATGTTTCCATCGGCTAAATTTTTGTCCGCAAACACAATGTCGCTCATGAGGCTACGGTCGAGCACTACGCCTTTCGCTGCTGCCGTGCCCTCTGCAGGGTTGAGCAACGCTCGCAGTGCACGGGCGTACATAACGAAGCGCTGCCTCAAGAGCCACAACTGCATCGCCAGGCCATACCTAATGGAGTTGCCAAGCTCAGAGAGTTACTTGTTGGGTACTTCATCAGTTTTTATGGTATGAATGGGTGGGTAGTCTTGGGCACTCGTTCAAGTGTCTGGGGAACTACCCAATATTCAAAAAGTGGCAAAAAGCCAATGTTGAGTACAAACACTCACTTAGCAGCGTCGCCGTAGTAGAGCTCCAAATAGGGGTTTGTGACTACTGGCTCCAGAAACAGTTCAAAGCCCAGAGAACTAGCCAGCTCCCGGCAAAGTGTTGACTTCCCCGCTGAAATGTTGCCTGTGTGGTGATGAAGTTGCAGATGTCAAGCGTGGGACTCCTGAAGGTCTGGGATACCATATGCAACGAAAGTGAAAAAATCATTCTCACCTTCGACGATGATGATCCTGCAGCCATCTGCCGCTTGTGTATCGGCGACGTCCATAGTTTGGGGAACAACAACCGTTGAGAAGAGCGGGCAAAATTCAAAATGAACGATCATCGTAGAAAGATGACAACCCTTTCGCTCTAATATGGTTTTGAAAATGAATTATTTATTTATGTCAGTCGTCAGTCGTCATCAGCGTTCCTTCGCTTCTACTGTACAGAACACTGTAAAGTACTGCTTAACAATACTTGGCAACATCAAATAGATAGAAGTTTGAAATCGGCGTTCGAATGCAACTCAGGGGATATCTCGCGCGAGAAAGCAATCTACGACTACTGAAGATCAAGCTTTCAGTCGACTGGACGTCTACCTGTTGCATGTGTCGGTGGCCGGTAGCAGCATCAAGGGAAACTTGGCTTCTTTCCGGGGTATTTCGGGCCTGACTAGAGGCTTGGCGAGATGCTCTCATCGAAATAAAGACCCTTGAATCCTGTGAGCCACCTACGATGACTATACCAGCCAGTGAGCTGTGTAACATCCTAGGGGCCGGCATTTAGCGTGCTGGGCACTGGGCACACTAGGCCATTCGACTGAGGTGGCATTGACATTCATATGCTTCGACTTATGTCCTGTCATCAGCGGCGTGTGTACGTGCTTAATCAGCTGTAACACACAAGGTGCCCAATCGCGCCGATTGATGCCTTTGCAAGGGAGGCGACTAGTAGATCAACGAAGAGTTGATGTTTTATTTTTATGCCGCCACGACCAAAAAGTGCCTACCAAGGATTTTTGTCTGTCCGTCCGTCCGTCACATCACATTCTTATCTTCTGTAGGAATATATGTTCTGACACGTTGTCACTGCCATAAATAAGGGTACATACGTAACATTCATGTTCTGTGCTGTAGTTTCACAGGTCAACTCCTGTCAGCTTTCAAATAATAACATCCCCATGGTAGGCTGCGTGCTTACACTAACGTCTCACAAGTGTAATAAAAGTGCTCTGTGTCCGTCAGTCAGTCACTCTGTTACATCACATGCACAAAAACCCTTGCGTGCTTGTTCTGGTACGTTGTCATATTTTAGCACGTGCTTAACATAGGTTCGCATGCTTACACTATGGTCTCACATGTGTGGCTTATGTGTGACTTATGGCATGACGCTAGCGTATGTACGTACTCCTATAGATAGTTCTCTAGCGCCGTGCAGCAGTAGTTGAGATTAACATGATGTGCGCTGTGGAGAGCTCGATGGTTTAAAGGTTGAGCGACGACGAGGATACCGCGAGGTCGTGCGAAGTGTGCAGTAACATGCAGCGCGTCAGTTACTTGAAACAAGACGTCGGCAAGGTAGAGCATATAACGAGTGTAACACGATGACGTGTACTTCTCTCTCATTCATCAACAAACAACGCGGACGAGTAACAAAGAGATTGAACAAGGGCACAGAAAATCATTGCGAAGTAAGACATACAGAGCAACATTGGTGACGATAGTCAAAAAGTTTTTACGAGTGAAACAAAGTGTCTACACTTCGACACCATCTCAAACTGTACACCTTCTGACACTTCTTGCACTCCCCTTCTAACGATCGCCTCCAATGCAGCCCCACTTCGTAGAATCTTGCGGCACATGCCATTGCGCATTTAGACCTTCTCCGCGCCACCCTCTCCTTCACTTCCATTCAAACTTCCTTCACGCTCCCTCACGACATCCATTTCAAGGTATCGACAATCCAGAAAGGTATCGACATAAAAACGCCTTCGTTGATCGTGGCGCGGCGCACCCGCGCCGCTGCAGTCGATTCTGTAAGTACTTCTGTAATTAAGTACGGAACCCTTCGTACAGTATAGCAGTATAGATTACAAGGTACGATTCATCAAGTATCGGAAATAACACAGTTTTACGCGAATTGGTGTTTAAGATGACCATCAACACCCCAGGCGGTAAAAGTGGTACGGGCAAGTGCGTAATGAAGGAGCGGAACATTTGGTGGCAGCCGAGGTTTGGATAAGTCCCGTTACCCTTTACGAGGTTTGGATAAGTCCAGGGGCGACTTTACACATGTTGGGATAGTATCGACGACGGACTCAAAAAAGAGACCGGAAATCGACGTATCGCCGCAAGAGGAAAATATTTTTGAAACTATTTTCCTCGTTGGCCATTGCGGAGCGCCGATATCTTGCTATAAATACCCAGAGGAGCTATGGGGACTTTACATCTGGTGTTCGTACGTCGCATTGCCAAGTGGAAATTGTTGTCTTTTCGTGTACTTGAGGAGAAGAGGGAACTTTCCGTGGAAGCAGATTTTCGAACGGGCCGGATCTTCTATCATCTATGTCACCTCGAAGGTATTTCGGAGCCTGGGCGTGGCCATTCTGTGGTAAAATCCTGCCTTCCAGCCTTCCAGGAGCGCTACAGGGAGGATTTTACCCCCTCCCTGTGGTGAAAATACCTCCCCTGTAGTGGTGAAACCCCCTGTAAAGGGGCCAAAAGGGTCATGTCGTCATGTCTTGGATGCTCACGAATACATGTTCATTCGGTGCGTCTTGTCGAGCTGCGCTCGGCGGTCTATCGCGCGTACTCAAACTCGTTAATCCAGCTACACATTTTGCTTGCTCAATTTTTTCCGATATTTCGTGAATCGTACCTTATCTTCGTATCTTCGTGCGTCATACGGTATCTTTTGATGTCATTTGACTGCTCTCCATCCTGACCAAGAACACTTCTGACACTTGAATGGCGCAGAGCGGAACAACGCGGTCGATTCCATTTTAAAAAAGTAAACGTATATTGCAGCAGTTAGCACCAAGTGTCAAACATTATTTGTACTTAATATCCTCATGATAACCCGAAAGTAAGAGATGATGACGATGATATCTTTTGAAGGGTATTCCGGAAGCCCTTTGGTTATCGAAGGCAGATAACGAAAGACTGAAAGGACAATTCGTAAAAGTTGCCAACTCGCTGATATTCAATCGAACCGCATGACGTCGCTTTTGGGATGGGCACGGTGGTGGGTTTGCCCGTCGCTATTCCTTGTCACCAGCATCTGGCTATTCGCACACCCTGACGAAGTGCTGCCATACTTGCCATCGTTCCTCGTGTATTCTGTCGGAGAATCTGATGCACCTACATTAGCTTCGCTGCTGGTGAACCAGCCAATGACTTTGACGAATGCTTTTAGATTGGGAGCATTGCGCATGAAGCTTAGGCAAGAGCTTCAAATGTCAGCATCAATCAGATCTAATGCGAGCGCAGTGACCAATGGTGTGGACTCCATCCTTAACGAGGCCTCGAGCGTACTAGGGACAAACAAGCGCATCACAGCCTCGCAACTTGATAATCTCTTGAGTGACATAAATCAGATGGAGGCGCATAAGGGGCCTGTTGCGCGAGTTCTTGGTTTCTTTTCTTTTGTAAACACCTTGTGGGTTTTAGCAGTCTTGGGTATCGCCATCTCCATCGGGCCTTCGATATACTATTTGTTGCGCCCGTTGCACAGCCTCTTGCGGCGGCTCCTATTGAAAATTCATCAAGAATTGATATGGCCAGTTCTAGAGAATCTTCACTCGTGCGGCTTGTTCGAGTTTGCAGCTTGGGTCTGTTGCATAATGGGACTTGCACGTGGCGTCGTGCTAGCATCGAACAACTATGGTCCTGCTTTGCCCAAAGCAGGAGAAATGGTGAGCTTGACAGCATCAATGCTCGTTGTACCAGCGCTTACGTACACCAGTCAGCTTCATGGTCAGCACACTTCGAATGAGCGCTTAGTTACTGTGTGCTGTATCTTCTTCGCAGCATGTTGCGCGCCTGCTGCGGTGCACTTCAAGTCTACACTCTACGGCTACTTGACAGTAGTATCTGCATTTGCTGCCCTTGGATTCGGTGTCTGGATAGGACCCCTATGCTTTGCAGTGGGCTTCACTAGTGATGAAGCCATGCATAGAGTCGCTATTGCTGCCTTCATCATCGTCCTTACATTTTGCGCCGCAATCGCAGCATCACGCAATACCGCTGCATGTATAAACTGGCTGGCACCATTTACGTCTGCAACATCAACATTTGGCACGGCAAACCTCTTCCTATCTCTACTCATTATTTCTTCTCAGTTCTATGCCCCAGACGACGAATCCTTGTCGACAAGGCAAACAGTCTCTTCGCCATACAATTCGCGGTGGTTCTGGAGCAACGTACTCATGGTTATACTCCTCCTCAGTCTAAATGCAGTGAGCCAACTTCTCGGGCTGGAAGGTATGGCAAACACCACGACTGCTTTTATTGTACTTTTTGCGCTGCAAAAGTACGGTGAATACCATATATATGCACGCTGGAACACCTGGCTGCTAATACTATGTGCATCATTTGTAACCTGGCAAGCGTCACTTTTTCTCAACGAACACCCTGAGTTCGTGTCAAGCGCAATTGGTGGAAGAATAGTCGTAGAATAAATGATAAGGCATCTATGAAGCCGCCGATATAATAACTTTTTATGGGTCTTTGTGTTATCAATGGCCTACTTGTTCGTACATTCATTCTTCAGTCCTCAAATCATTTAATTGGAATCAAGCAGTAATCTTTTGGCGTCGAATTCCCATGGTAATATTTCTTCATAGCTCTACAGGAAGCGCACCATTCAATCATAATTACAAAAAGGTTTGACTTTATCATATCCGCAGATCTTACATGAATAATATCTATATCTATGCGTAGGTAGTCCAAAAAAATTAAAAGTGCCGCGCGTACGTGGACGGAGCACGTGACACAATTTGCGTTGTGGACAGAGCACATGAAATTTGCGCAATTGAAAATCGCAAAGGGGAATTGTAATTACGTACCACGGATTGAAATAGTTTCAACCCAGCATTTTCATGAACTTTTTCACCTCATCTCACATTGAATTGAAATGTGTTGAATTTACAAACGGGTTAGATTCGATACGTCTAAATCATAATTGTTTTCGCTCGAGCCGTTGTGTTAATGTCCTCTTCTGTCTAGCCTTTCATTTGCCAATGCTGAAACAAGTCTATTGAACTTGAACTTTTTAGACAGCAACGTCCTTTTTAGTACCAAGGCACTTTCGAAAGCAATCATAGTTGCTCACTTCATGAATAAGCTCATTCTGGACGCTAGAATAAATTACATCTTCGCATTATCAATCGCAATATTCTCTTAGCCACTTTCGACATTTTTCCATGATCCATTACCAAGCTCACTCCTAGTTTTTAAAACCATTGAAAGAGGGTACGAACTACAAGAAAGACGTGAAGTAAGAACCATAATACGACAAGAATGAAATAGTACACACGTTCGAAGTGTAGCGAGATATCGTCCGTGATGTATGATACAATGAAAATTTCTATCACTTCAGTACCGGCAACCACGGAGAAAAAAAATATGTTGTCTTCTAGAAAAGTTAATTGTGAGCGTAAGTGTTTATAATTGGTTGTCGTGCGATCAGCGAGATCATCGATCATCGATATAGGCATTCCGACGGCGCAAAACGAGGGGGAAAAAGTTCCAGGGGTAAAAGGTTGGAATCAGCACCATCTCAATTGTGCAACGCAACTCCGAATCAACCAAACTAACACCAGCACTAATTAGTTCAAGAAACGGCTGATCTCAGCAAATGCACCCCCTTTGTTTATCAGGAGTTCAGCAGGAGGTGGAAATGACGTCGAGCAAGGTATACCGCAATTTACAACGGAAGTTGTCTGAGTCAAGCTAGCATCCGTAAAGAATCATAGCATTCTATGACCCAATCTCAAATGTACAACGCGTTCTCTGGCGACCTGAAGACGGATCTGCGAAGTGCGACATTATTTCCGTTGCAGGCTATACACTTTGACGTAAAAGAAGCTGTGCTGGTGACCATTCAGAAACCTTTTAGAATCACGATGACGATTTACAGTCAAAAGTAGCAGTTCCTGGTGACCACGAAAAGTAACACAAAACTTCGAAAGCAATAGAATTGTTGAGTTCATCAGTTTTAACGAATGATACTTTATAATAAAACATCTCTTCTTGCACGCACAACGATATGCCACCCACGCCACATGGACACATGGAGGTTTGTCAAAAGGGTGAACTTTCATGATGGTAGATATATGCTTTCGGTGTCTTTCTTCCTCTCAACAATCGTTGACATGTTGACGATGTATGTTTGTTGTTATTGTTTGCCAACAGCATATATTGTCGCTGCTCAGGTACACGGGACGATAACATGCAGCGACACATGTTGACAGACACATCATGTTGTTGACGGTTGACGGTTGATGCTTTTATGACGACGAACGACGGACAGCATGACGGACCTTTCTTCTGCACTGACTCGACTGCTTGCTATTACTTGCTACAGTACTGTACAACAGTATAGTTGTGTAGTTACAGGAGCTCATAGGCAGGGCCTGTTTCAAGAGCACGGGATGGCGGCGGCATCAGAGTAATCCCAAGCTAGGTGTAAACTACAATACATATTTTTCCTTTCTTGATTCACATTCCATCTTGTTGCTTCTCTAGTCTTCCTCGGAGCAAGGGTGTGCCCGCGGCCATCTTCAAGTCCTCTAGACAAAGCGGAGTACGATTTCATCACACGTGTACTCTTGCACCATGTTTACCATGGCCTATTTATCAACAGCCTCGCTTGATTTTAAAGCACGTTGGGCTGTGCCGTGATGGGAGGCGCGCAGGCTTATCAGCCGTCGCTCTGCTCTTTTTCCTATTCCCCGAACCTCTGCGTACAACCTAACCCACGCTTTCACAACGAAGCTATGCCGTACTATTGATTTATTCCTCGGCCTACTTCTATGCATTCAACAGGTCGCTAAATTGGCTGGCCGCTCTCTCGACACCTTTCCACCTGAGCTCTGCGACCCTTTTGCGTTTTTGGAGGATGGTGAAAAGGGATGGACGATCACGCTGCCGGTGCGCATCGAGCTCGCAGACAATGACATTGAAACGTTGCCGGAATCACTCAACGCTGACAATGCAGCGTTTAGCAGCCTGAAGCAGCTCGATCTCCGGTACGCAACCGTGTGCCTCGCTCGCTAATTTTTGAATTTGTGCTACTCTGTGTGCGTGTGTGTGCGGGCGCGTGCGTGCGAGTATGCGTGTGAGAAGGCATGCATGCGTGTTGAATGTCTTTTGTGTTGTGATCAACAGGAACAATGCGTTGGCATCGCTGCACGACGGCTTCTGGACTCTGCCTGCTTTGGCGACGCTTGGCCTCAGTGGGAACCCATTGGTGAGCGTCAGCGGCGGCATTGCGGGCTTGGCCAACACTCTCACCGACCTGGACCTGAGCTACACGAAACTGAAAGCGCTTCCAGAAACCTTGGGAAGCTTGTCCGAACTGGTGCGATAGTACTCAAAAGAGAATTAGATGCGCACTTGGGTGTTGTGCGAACTAATTCATGCCACTGCTGTTACGAGTTAATTAATGCTCCTGCTATTGCCATGATGTTCCTATTGTGTGTGTGTGTGTGTGCGTGTTTTTTTTTTTACTTTTACCTCGTGCTTTCTATCAGGTGAAGCTGAAAGTGGCTCACAGCGACAATCTCGCATCACTGCCAGCCTCCATTGGCAGCCTGTCGAAGCTTCAGCATTTGGCCGCGTCCCACTGTAAATTGACGGAAGTGCCTGAGGGGCTCGGCCAATGCACGGCCCTGAAAACGCTCGACTTGTCGTTCAACAAACTGGCAGGTGCGTTGTAATCGATGAGGTTTAGAAATCACTGCGTCTGTATACGTGAAAGCTACTCTTGAGTAATCGCATCGAGACATTCGTGACATGTGTGAATGCGCGTGAGCATGTATTTGTACGTGTATTCGGGCTACAGGCGCGTTGCCTGCCAATCTGAGCAACCTCTCAGCGCTCGAGTCCTACAACGTGGCCTCCAACCGCATAACTACAGTCCCGCCGATGCCCACATCCAGCGCCCTTCGCAGCGTGTTTTGGGGCCACAACCGGCTGGTAAAGGATTAGGGGTGTAAGCAGGCTATGCTCCTTTTCTCTCCAACCCAACCTTCAATATAGTTTGATTATATAGATGTACTACAATAGGGCTACGCGAATATTCAAAGGTACTCGCAGTCATAACGGCAATCGTCTCAGGCACAAGGGAGAATGCGCCATAGTTTGTTGTTCGTTTGTTGCACTTTTTTGTTGTATTGGGACTCTTTACTTTGCGTCACAATTTCTTCAGATTAAGCTGGACGCGAGCGCCCTCTTAAACGCGCCCAACATGACCGAACTCCTTCTCAACAACAACTTGATCGATGACGTGCCCCTCGAAGTGGGCGCCCTCCTCAAGTTGAAGTTGATCGACGTGGGCTGCAACAACTTGCAAAGCATGCCTACAGGGTTGGGCTATTTGCCGGACTTGACCCGCATCGTGTACGCTGGCAATCCCTGTGAGGTATGTGTGTGTGTGGCCGTCGTTGTGGAAATTGAAGGCCCAATCGGAAAGATCTTCGTTGTTGCACAGGAAAAGGGTAGTAAACGTTTATTTTCCTCTGCGCACAACATTTTCTTCATTTTCAATCTGCTTTTCTTATGCCATTTGATATCATTCAAGTTACCCCATTCAATGTGTTTCTGTATGTATGAAATGCAACTCCTTTTCTGGGCACAGGTGCGCCTGGGCACTCGGTCTTCGGAAGATTTGAAGCGCTTCATGCGCACTCGGGGCCCACCGCACCCTGCTCTCAAAGAAGCAGGCATTGAAGTGGAAGACGAGTCTGACGCGTCAGGGAAATTGATGGCAAAAGCAAAGAAGTTGCTGGCGTCAGGTGCAGCAACCGTATTAGAAAAGGCTTTTATGTGTGGGCGTGTGTGTCTGTGAAAAATCAAGAGCCTGCGAGTACATCTTGACCATCTTGAATCTTTCCAATCTTTCTCCTTTGGCTCTATATTTGTCAAGCAGCTCACGCTTCGTCTTCTTCCCTTTTGCTTCTCCGCATACTTCTCGTCTGTTGGGCCGTAAAATTCAAATCCCTTGGCACAAATCAAAAGGCAACGAAGCTGAAGGGGTCGAGGCCATGGCCGCTGCGGAGCAACTCCTCCAGCAAGAAGACGACTCCTCGTCGGAAAAGCAAGCGCTAAGCTTGGCCGTGGCTCAAGCCGCGGCGTCCCGCGTGTTCGACTGCAGCAGCAAGGCCCTCAAAGTGCTGCCAGGCGCCGCGATGGCGTCGGTGGGACCCGTGCTGCAAACCGTGGACGTGTCCAAAAATGCGCTCACGAACCTTCTTGGTCAAGCCCCCCCCTCAGCCTCGTCTTCTGAAGATGGGAGTGACAATTGGCTCAGTGCGTGCAGCGCTCTGAAGACGTTGGATGCCAGCAGCAACAAGCTCAGCGCACCACTGCCGTTCAGCCTGCGAACATCGCCAATTGCTACTCTGAAACTAGACCACAACGCTTTGACCGTTGCTTCTTTAGCTGAAGTCTTTGGTGACACCAAGAGCAACAGCAGCAGGGCAGCAGCTGCTGCGGAAAGTGACTACGACCCCAGGCTCAGCTTCAGCCCATTGGGGAAAAGTTGCACGCACTTGGACCTGAGCACGAACCGTTTGAACAGCATTCCGAGTGGAGTGCTGGACCTCCGCAGCTTAGTGCACTTGAACTTGGCCGCGAATGCGCTAGGAGCTAGTGCGGCAGAAGCAGTGCCCTGGCCGCGGCTCGGCGCATGCACTTCCTTAGATTTGTCCAACAACAAGATTGAGTCTCTGGGCTCGGTACCCTGGATGCCGCAGTTGCAAGAACTGCGAGTGTGCCACAACGAAATCAGGAGGTTTCCCGAAGAGCTGGGCGCGAATGAGACCCTCAAATCGATTCTGCTTGAAGGCAACCCTCAGCGCATCATAAACAGCGAAATTGTGAGAATACAAGGAAGTAGCATTAGAAGTTTTTGTGTTGTAACTTGCCAATTATATTTCTTTTTTTCAAAGTTCTCTTGTGTCATGTAGCGAAAGAAACGCATAATTCTCTCCCTCTCTTGCACTTCCTTCAATCGATGCTTCATTCCATAACATTCTTCCGCGGCCAATGAACAAGGTGTCCAATGGCGGTGCGGCCGTGAAAGCATGGTTCAAGCGCCGCCTCAAGGATGGGTACGAGCGGCCGCATCACCCTCATGAGCAACTCGCGGCAGACGACCCACCGCCGCCTCCGCCTGCTCCACCGTCTCGCCGCCCCAAGTCGGAGATTGAAATGGAGCTGACGTCGCTGATGCGCGAAGTAACGCGCATCGCGAAGGACCTCGACGAAAACAGCACTTCCATGTCTTCGACATCGAAAGTGAGCGCCAAGAAGGAGATGGCTTCCAAAAAGTCTGCAGCAGCGAAATTGAAGGCTGAGCTTACGACTTATCCGTGATAAGAACTTGTTCGAAAGATCAAATTGTACTCTGATTCATGAAGCTCGTTTGAGAATGCACTTTGAAGGTTCTTAGTTCCCCTGTTGATGTAGGCCCGTGTACTGTGCATGTGCACTGCTTCATTCCAAGTTGTTCCCTGATCGAAAGACTGGCTCCAGTTTATAAGTTTGAAGTCCCGGTGAATAAATAGAAAATGTGAATCTTCACGGAAGCATATTACACTAATTCTCCTCTTCTTTCCGTAATACGGCAAGTAAGCGATCTAGTTTCTATACTTTAGATGGAATTTTACTTCTCAATCTTAGCCCTAATCCCACGTCAAAAATATCAAAGGAACTGGGAATTGAAATGGATTTCGGAACTGCGGAACTGGGACATCGGAACATCATTAATTCAACAAATAGCAGAAAGCTGTGCATTGTGTATTGATTGGCCCTCCAAAACGAGCCTCGAGACTGACTGGGCTGACTACCCTTGTGAATTATGCCACGTGATTTGAGGTGCTATCTTTCGCTTTTGCTCTGATGAATCCCTTGAAATCAGTTCCCAGGGGTGAGCAGCTTAGAGGCCCGGACATCGCCACGGCATGCTGGCAACTTTAATCTAACAAGCAAAGTAGAAATCACCGCAACGTTGCGCTTTAGTTTTGAGGTGGAAACCAACTCGATTCATTAGTAATACGGTTGACCCAGTAGAGATATTCCAATCCTTCGTACGTCGTTTCCAAGGCGATCCTATGACACGGGACAAAGGTGTGGATTATCGGCGAAGGCTTGGTCAAGGATACAATTTGTAGACATGCAAGTAATTACTTACCATTCGGGGCCACCTCGAGAGTTGAAAGCCTCCTTCATCAACGGCACAATTCCGTCAACAAATTCGTTATAGGAGACATCACCGTCGTGATTCTTATCGATCGTTTCTGCGAGTTTTTTCTTCTCGTGTTCTTTAAGCCAGTTCGTAAGATGAAGTTCGCCATCGAATGCTTCCCAAAATTGGCTAAAGGTCATGTGGCCCTTCTTCGAATGGTGCTCATACGCGCTGCGGACAAATTCATCAAGTGAAGGTGCAGCTTCTTGGTGCCGCTTTTTCTTGGCCGCTATGCCATCGACGTAAGACGGGTGTGATTCGAGAACATTTGGCATTGTCCACGTGCTCTCACCAGTAATCTTATTTACCCAGAACGTTTTCCCACGCCGAGTGTAGCCATCAAGGGTTTTCTTTACCGTATATTGCGTTTCCCAGTGCAATTTCTCCCATTTTTCGTACTCTGGGGAATTCGCTAGCTTGGCTTGCCAGAACTTGCCCTGTTTGATACGCAGTGGTGTGAATTTCATTGATTGACTATATGAATGGCGACAGAGGTCAGTAAATAATGTATGCAGTACACGAGTACAAAGAACGACTGATCATTCAGATTAAGAACCCATTTGAACTTTTGTATTCAAAGTGCGAAATTGGAAGAAAAGAATGAATGTCTGAATTTGAGTACCAAGAGTGGTAGGAACACTTCAACCATCTCGTGCCAATCAATATAGCCATCCATGTCCTTATCGGCCTGCTGGCGGAGTTCAGCAATTTCCATGTCGCTAAGACCGAAGTCCAGATCACGAGTAAACCGCCAAAAGCCATCCCACGACAGGCGCTGTCAAAGACAGGCATTGAAAACAGATCAATGAAGGGTTATATTTTGATCAGTAGATTATGTAGTTCATATGATGACAAGGGCAAAAAGGCGTGGGGTTGCCATGGTAAATTCACACATCATCCTAGACAAACAGAATCTTTCTTAGACGTAGGCTTTCGTTTCTCCTAGACACGTCCTTGGACACCAATCGAACACCGAAATGTGTTTCTAGTGTAGTACCTGATCAGACGTAGAAACCTGGAAGCGATGAAATTCGTTCACAAGGTAATCGCTCAACTCTGGGGAATTTTCAAGGTGGAACTCTTCAGCGGCGACGCTGTCGAAGCGTTCGAATTTGGCGGGGCGACCCCTGGATGCTAGGCTGGAAGATTCTTTCGGCAGTGCTTGACCAGTTGCGCTAATCGCACTTTCAAGCCCACGCTGATTATCCCGAAGCAACTTCCGCAGCCGAATGATCTCTTTCTTCGCCTCTTCCTCATTTTGTACATCAGAGCAATCATGAGGCTTGTTGAGTTCATTCGCCAAGACGCTAGGACCAGCACCCATGTTGGGAGTGTTAGGAGTATGAGTAGAGCTAGCTAGCGCCCATGCACTAGGGTTCGTAAAAATAAGTAACAGTTTTGACCCAAATAAGTAAATAATTAAGTAAATACGGTAAATACGGTGGTATATACCGTATATTAGGGCGAGAAAGTACCATTTTTAGAATTCCGGTTTTTCAAAGTCCCATTTTTCAGGAAAAGTCGAAAAATCTGTTACTTATTTACCTATAAAATTACTTATTTGGCCACAAAAATTTGCATATATAAGTAATACTTATTTTTATCAACCCTATTCTTGATCTTTGTTCACAATTTTAACAAACAACGAGGTGCAGTGCTGCTGTGCTGCTGCAGCAGAGGAGAAAAGATCCATACAGTACACTACTGTACTACAGTACGTAATATACAGTACTCCTTCCCCCTGTATTTTCAGTCAAGTCGCAACACGTCG
>Ga0307930_1001186_pt1 | contig 20945 bp, 18 predicted proteins | sample OrgLakmetageno46_FD_203161 | JGI IMG/M metagenome (GOLD analysis project Ga0307930, IMG submission 203161) | Saline water microbial communities from Organic Lake, Antarctica - #46 | ecosystem: Environmental > Aquatic > Non-marine Saline and Alkaline > Saline | place: Antarctica: Organic Lake...
ACTGACTATTTTTAGATGACTATAGTACCCGTGATAGTACTTAGATCAGATAGTACTGAGCACGCATTTGACCCGGTAAGGAATTCTCAGAATTTGGCGTAGCCACCCCGTTAGGAGCCTAGTTCCTTTTGATGCTGTACTGCATAGGAGGGCCTAACTGCATTAGGCTTCGCTCAAGAAAGTGGGAATACTGAAATCGTTGACCTTCTCAAATAGTAATGCCCTCGTCCTTCTCTGTGAGATCTCTATAGTGCTGTGGATATCACAGAGCTAGCATGACAGCAACTCAGTGCAGAACTCTACTTTATGATGGTCCATATAGCAATGACACTACTTTATTACCTGGACCACATAGTTTAATTGAAAATTGTTGCGATTTGTTGATATGGCCAGTGTGTGCTATCCTCCTCGCCGTGTTGACGTGTAATCAGAACACGGGCGAAAAGATGCATTCAGCCCGCGTGCGCTCCAACTCTTCAGTAGCTGCACTTCCAGGCCATAGTCAATAGTCTGGGATATCTCGAGGCCATTTTCATTTTCAAGTGTAACGATATAAAGATTCAACCGATGTTGCGCGCAAGTTAAAATCGTTAAGAGGATAGTGTATGCTAGGTTAAGATTCACGCGCACGTCGCACGCATGCCCATGAGCCGGGCGCCACGGCAATTACTGACTGGCTGGGTACCGCATTCTCGACCGATTGGTTGTCCACAGATGACTTGGGGCAGGATGTTGGAGAACGCGCTCAAAAGTAAGGGCATTTCGAAGGATTTAGATGAGCGGATTGCCATTGCCAAGGACAGGTCGAAGTGGAGACAGCTGACTCACTCCATTCCCAAACCTCCTGATGCCTGATGGTTGAAGGACACCTCGAGAGAAAATGATTACAATTGCATTACGCAAAAGGACACTCAGCCCAGTCAGACTTGTTCTGGAGGTTACATTTTTCTGTTGCTATTTGCCACAGTGGTGTTTCTTTGTATTTTTGGGGAGTATTAACTAGACTAGACTAGACTAATGTGCTTGCGGATCCCTATATCCCATAACCAGTATCCCATTCCTACGATTCCAGGGTTTCATCTTTAAGTGGCTAAAACCTTTATGCTAAGCTACACACGTATTCGCGTAAAAGGTCGTCAGATAATTCCCACAGGAGAAAGTGCCTCGCAATTAAGTGCATAAATCGGAATTACATACCGCACCCTACGGTATACCAATTCCAACCCAGTTTCACGAGGCCAAGTTTACACCTCTGAACGACAGCTTCATCGAGTAGTCGAGCATTGCTATACTAACGGTCCACTCTAAACGTTTTAAGGTCCTCCTTTCGCAGTGTTGCGAGCCCATCCATGCAAGCAATAATCTCTCGTATTTAGTCCTGACAATAGCTTCCACGTCATCATTAATCTTTCCTTCAGCAGAGTATCAGATCGACTGATGTGCTTTAAGATGATACATCGGAGCCCTTGGAACTCAATATAGTCTCCGTTATGCGAAGACCCGGAATAGTAGCTGCTCTGTTGTCCTTTTCAGCTTCGCCACTCCGATCGTTGCAGCTTGTGCTCTGTTCATCCAAGTGATACGTGCGCTCCTGCATGTGGATTGGCAGGCCCCCAGACTCGATGCGCAGCAGCGTGGTGCTCCTTGTACCGTAAACCTGTCCCCCTAATGAAGTCGGTTCTATGAATACAGACCCGAGAGCGCGTTCGATGGCTTCACCTACGCCAGTAGTCTGAAGGCACATGGGCAGAGGTGCTTCGAGCTCTAAGCCCAAAGTATCGCGCATGGCATCGAAGAATGCCTCGTCGCCGTCGGTGTCTCCGAGTTTTTCCATTGCTTTCGCAATTAGTGCTTCCAAACGCAACACCTTGGGCCACGGCGCGCCTAAAGGGCCGTTGCTCACAGCAAAGCACATACTTTCACCGGGCGAGATGCGCGCACGCACGGCATACGTGGCACCTTTGGGGCAATAGGAACAGGGTTCAAAGCGTGCAGGATCGGCCGTGTTCACGCCGCGGTTTGATGTGACGAAGACGCGTGGTAAAGCACCTTGCCCTACCAAACCGATGACTAGGTTGAGGCCATTGTGCACCGAAAGGTCTAAGCCCGCTAGATATTCTTCAGGACTGTCCTTGCTCTGCAGCCAGCCCAAGATTGCATCGCCGCGTGAAGGCGCACCATTACTCGAGGCCGGTTGCACCTCTCGATAGTTGGTCAAAAAGCCGAATCGAGTCCCTTGATCCGCTGGTGGTACAGTTGCTTCTGAGTGGGGTGTAGCTCCAAACCAAGTGCCACCGCGCTCAAGGTCTCGCCCACAGAAGACAGTAATCTCCTTTTGGTCGCTAGCGCAGACGGTCGAATCAAACGTTACACTGGCAAGGGCGGAGGTCGGCCGTGCGTAGAATTCGTCACGATTGTTGAGCACTAGTACAGGAGCAGATGGGTCTGGAGACAATACGATTAAGCCGATGCACATATTTCAATATGCCCTGAGCAAAGCAGGATCCAAATCGGACTTCGCCTGCTTCTGTGCTACACTTATAAGCGGTACAGCATTCAGTATATAATCAAGGAAGTTTGTACAGTAGAAGACTATTATAGAAATTCGCAGCCATCATAATAATCGCTGAGTGGACTAGTTTGCAATTGCGGTATTGTTATCTTGAGTATTTGAGGAAGGTACACTCGCAACTTGATCCTAGGTTATCCTACGCTTGCTTGAACACTACTGATAGACACTGGGCACTCCTCGCCCCTCGTAGGCAAAAAGGAAAGGAAAAGGCGAAAGAGAAGAACAGAACGCGAAGGATGCGAGAATGATGTGTTGGGGTTTGGGGTTTATGAAGAATGAAGGGGGTGCAATATTAGAGCGAGACTTACGTCGTCGCGCGCGTCCTCGTCACTTTTGCTGCTTGAGATCATCTCGACGCCGGCGGGACGCTAATAGAAGAGCTCTTGAAGCAAGCTAACTATCTTCGACCTGGCAGTCCGTTCAGACTGTCACTAGAAAGTACACATTAGCACCGCGCGGCGGATTTAGCAAGGTAGCGCCGCCATCAATCTTGTTATAAACAGGCGACGACAAAGCTACAACTACAACAGTACTCCAATTCGTTCGTCGATTTCGTCTTTCGAGGAACATTTCCTTCTTGTTTCGTGTTAACGCCATCATATTCGTAGCCGATACCCTTCATTAGAGTCCAGTAATGAAGGCTTCAACGGTAGTTGTGGTGGGGCTAGGTTGCTTGAACACGTTGGTGGCTGCCAGCTTACGACTGCCATCGCATTCAGCAGCTCGAATCTTGAAGCTCCGCGGCGGCGTCACGTTGGCAGCCTTGCAAAAGGATATGCAAACTGCTCTCTTGACTGAAGACTTCAAATGGGCGGCTGAAATAAAAGCTAAAATTTCGAAAATGAGCTCTGAACCTCAAATTGCGACTGCTGCTACGCCAACAACTCGAGTTCGCCCTGGGAATGTAGCGGCCCTGGAAGAGGAAAAACGAATCGCGGTGTTGTGCGAAGATTTCCAGCGTGCCAAAGAACTTAAGAATCAGATTGATGAGGCAACGCAAGCGAAGACAAGCTCTCCTCCTCCTGTTACACGCAATTATGACGACGTAAAAGCAGAGATCAACGCAGCACGCTCGGCAGCTGATAATGCGCGATTTTCTGCCTCTACCGAGGAAGCCCAGGATGCCACTGCTGCAGCAGCTGTTGAAACAAACACGGCATCAGAAGTGGAATCCGAGATGAGTGCTCCTCCTCCTCCTGCTACACGCAATTATGACGACGTAAAAGCAGAGATCAACGCAGCACGCTCGGCAGCTGATAATGCGCGATTTACTGCCTCTACCGAGGAAGCCCAGGATACCACTGCTGCAGCAGCTGTTGAAACAAACACGGCATCAGAAGTGGAAACCAAGATGAGTGCTCCTCCTCCTCCTTCTGCTACACGCAATTATGACGACGTAAAAGCAGAGATCAACGCAGCACGCTCGGCAGCAGATAATGCGCGATTTACTGCCTCTACCGAGGAAGCCCAGGATGCCACTGCTGCAGCAGCTGTTGAAACAAACACGGCATCAGAAGTGGAAACCAAGATGAGTGCTCCTCCTCCTCCTGCTACACGCAATTATGACGACGTAAAAGCAGAGATCAACGCAGCACGCTCGGCAGCAGATAATGCGCGATTTACTGCCTCCACCGAGGAAACTAAGGATGCCACTGCTGCAGCAGCTGTTGAAACAAACACGGCACCGTCCATTGAGAATGACGAGAAGGATTCTGCTCAAGCAAGTGTGGCACCATCAGCAGCACCAGCGTCGTCACCGCTGAACCCGTTGTCCGACGACCTCCTCAACGCTCCGCTTGCGGCAGACACTCTTTCGTCCGCGGCCCGGCTCAATTCTGCGCAGCGAGCCACTGCGCCTCTGCCGTGGGTGGACCGTGTCGCTGCGTTGGAGGAAGCCAAACGAGTCGCCGTTGAGGAAGAGGACTACGACAAGGCGGAAGCCCTCAAGCTTGACATTCTAGCCGTGCTCGAGGGGGCCTACGCGAAAGCGAAGGAACTTAGGGCGGAGGCGGCTGATAACTCGAATTGGACTGCGTCAGACCATCCGCCACCTGAGACAGCACCAGACTCCACTGCCGAAGTTGCCTCAGCTGCTCTTCCAGATGCCAATACTGGGGCAACAAAGGTAGCGGCAGAAGTAGCCGAAGCTGAGAAGGCCGCCGCGCAAGCAGAAGCAGCTCTGGAGGCGGCCTTAGCGCAGAAGGCGACCGCGGTGTCCTCTGCTCGTGCAGCGGCAGAGGCTGCCGCCGAGAGGGTGGCTGTTCTGCGGCGTGAGTTGTAACAATAAGTTTTTGATAACTTCCGTCATCAACCAGAGGTCACAGGCGCCATGTTTCCGGATTGACAAAACAGTACGTATGCACGGCGCATTGGGTTGAATTTGGGAGGGTGGTATTTTGATTCTAGTTGTTTACTGGGTAATTGGCACAGAAAAAGCCACAGGAAGGAGACCACACAAGTGAAAGTTCCACGCCGATAACACTCATATTTTCATTTAGTTCTTCGGATTTCCGCTACTTCAACACAAAAAAATAACGCCATATTATATCAATTGATATAATGAACCGTTATGGACATGAACCAGAAGTCGGGAAGTTCTAGTTTTGTATTGATTCTGAATGGGCCTTTGTGGAAATAAATGTCCGATTGCCACACGTAAAATACGATGAGACAGTGGAGTGCTAGAGCTTTTAAGGATAGTATTCTATGTCCCCTGATATGGATATGCCCTGGACTATTGTGCATTGTGGATATGCCCTGGACTATTGTGCATTGTAGCTGTACTGTACGTAGGCTGTTAGGAAGTTAGGAAGTACGAAGTAAGTTACTTCAACTTCAGACTTCAGAGTTTCTGTTGTTGAGCCGGGACTGGAAAAAAAGGGAGACCGTCGGGATCTCTTGTACGCGAGTCAGCATGACGTGACGAAGATGCACGTGTATCTTAGTTGCTAGAAGGGTAACCTAGCAACTTTCAGGGGCTCAAGTCATAGTGCCATCGTTGCGCTAGTCACCGATTTCAAAGCTTTACGTTGAGTTAAAGGAATCAAGAGGCTTTCAAACTACTTACAGTTCGAAGTCGCTACTAGGCACTTCGTACTATTGTGTCACTTGCTGTAGATCAAACATTCTTTGTTGACTGCGGCGTCCTGCTCATCGACAAGAATGCCGACGAGTGAATGGGTTGTGGTGGCGATGGCTATGATAGCTGTGGCTCAAGGCAGAGTTGAAGGTGGGTGCCGGCTCAGGAGAATTGGCGCAGGCCATTTGATGAGCCTACGCGGTGGTAGCACGGCCAATCCATCGGCTCTCGACGACATCGCCTCTCTGATGGAAGAAAAACGAGCAGCCGTGCAAATCCAAGACTTTAAGCGAGCCAAAGAGCTCAAGGCACAAATTGATCAGCTCAAAGAGCAAGATCGGCCGGCTGGGACAGTGGCCTCTCTTATGGAGGCGAAGCAAGCAGCAGTTGCGAAGGAAAACTTCCTGGAAGCGAAGGAACTCCAAACGAAAATCGTGTCCGCGCAAAAGCAAATGGAGCAAGAAGTTCCCAAATCGGCGACTATTGAAGTTCCGATTGACCAACCTCAAGAACTCCGACAGACGATTGCGGAGCCAACTGGTGATAATCAGGCTGGGAAAGCTCAGGCATCAGCGGAGGAAGCACAGAAGATTCAAAGGCTTGAAGATTCCCTAGCTGCTGCGCGAGCGCAGGAAGCCAAGCTTGAGGCAACGGTGGCCTCCTTGACGAGCAGCACCAACCAGGCGCAAGCCTGCGTGTCTACCCTGGAAGCAGAGTTGGGGGAAGCACGCAAGAGTGCAGCGGCAGCGGCAGCATCGGAGGCGACGTGGCGTGAGAAGCTGGCCGCGAGCGAAGGGCTGGTGGAGGGGGTGGTGTCTGCTGGGGCAGCGTCTCTGCAAGAGGCGGAAGCCTCAACCATCCGAGCGGCGGCGGCAGCGGCTCAGATTGCTAGCTTGGAAGAGGAGCTTGCGGCCACAAAGAGCGACGCGGATGATTTACGGGGGAAATACCGCACGGCCGCTGACGAGGCTGCTCAGGCGAAAAAGACGGCGGAATTGGCTACAATGGCACTTGAGGCCCGACTGCGAACAGCGGAAGCGGCGGCGAGCGAGGCATCTGCGGCTGCTGAAGCTGCTCAAGCCACTGTAGCCATGCTTGAGAAGAAGACGCGCGAGCTCGAAGGGCTTTTGGCTTCGGCGCAAGCTCGGGAGATGGATTTGAACGGTTCCTTAGCGGCGATGAGCGGGTTGCGCGACGACGCACAGGCGCGCGTGTTGGAACTGCAGGCAGCCCTCGATGCTTCCGTAGCAGCGGAGGCGGCACGAGCGCAGGAGGTGAGCGAAGCGCAGCTGTCCGCTGCTCGAGCAGCTGCCGTGGCTGACGCGGCGATGGACGAAGCAGCGCAAGAAAAGGCTGCACGAGCAGCTTCGGAGGAGATGCGGGACCTGGAGGTGGCAACCGCTCAGGAACAGGCCGCTGCCATCGTAGCTGCTGCAGAGCAAGCCACAGCAAGAGCGGAAGCAGCACTCAAAGACGCAGAAGAGCGCGCGAAAACAGAAGTCGCCGCGGCTCAGGTAGCGGCGGAGTCAGCCAAGGAAGCAATTTCCGCGGAAGCAGCTGCAGTGGTGGCGCAACATGTGGCGGCAGCTGAGGCATCTGCTGCTGAGACTGCATCGATGGTGGAGCTTTTGAAGACTAAGGAAGAAGAAAAGACGAACGAGTTAGCCATCGCTCAAGAGGCTATGAATGCAGCCTCCGCTAAAGCCGCGGCCGCCGAAGATCGGGCAGAGCAAGCCAAGACAGCAGCTGCCACAGCTGCCTCGGAGCTTGAGAAGACGAAAGCTGCATTGGAAGCACAGATGTCAGCAGCTCGCGCTGAAGGTAAAAGCGCTGTAGAAGCAGCTGAGAGAGCAGCGGCAGCAGCGGTCGCCGAGGCAGAAGCTTCTGCGCAAGCGTCCTTGGCTGAGGCCCATGAAGCGTGGAAAGCGGAGCGCGCGTCAGCAGAAGAGGCAGCTGCGGCTAAGGTCCAAGAAGTCGAGCGTGCGAAGCTGGCCGAAAAGGACCAGGAGCTCGCCATGGCACGTGACAGCGCGGAGGTGGCGATGCGCGAGGCAGTTGAAGCTGCCACAGCCAAGACTCAGGCCACCGCTAAGGCCAATTTAGAGGCAGCTATCGCAGCCGCTCGGGCCAGTGCAGAATCTGACCAGGCAGCGGCCGTGGCAGCTGCATCGGAGAGAGCTCGCCAAGAAGCTGCCACGGCTGAAAAGGTGGCAATTGCCGCGGCTGTAGCGACAGCCAAAGCAGAAGCAGAAGCAGCGGCCAAGAGGGAGGTGGAGGTAGCGGTGCGAGCGGCCCGGGAAGCGGCAGACTCGGAAAAAGCAGCGGCAGTGAAGGCAGCTGTCCGCGCTGCAGTGCGCTACGACTTTGCTTCCAAAGTGACGGCGAAGCATTGATGCCCCTTCAAGACTACATGAATTCTCCAGTAGTTTTAAAATCGAAACATTAGAAATGATGACGGACGACGCATTGAACAAATAAGACTGAGACTTTGGGAAAACTGAAAAATGTAGAACTATGAGCTATGAGGTCCTACTTCCGTGCTACGCAGCTAAGCAATAAACGCAAAAAGCCACTCGCCGTTCTTTGAGGACGTATACCCCAGGACAAAAAAGAAAGAATAACAGGGTTTAAGTCAGGTGTAGGTTTTCGTCGTGCGTAGTACGTGCATGCGTAGAAGTATGTGTACCCCACATGTAGTACGTAGAAGTAAGTGCTGCAGCAGGCAGGCGTAGGCGGTGCACTGCAGCAGGTATTACGAGTTACTATACTACATTAGTGCAGCATTTGAGCCCCTCCTCCTCCGTTGATTTCGAGTTTTAGAGTTTTGAGTTTTGAGGAGTTTTGAGGCCATGATGATGACTAACCTCGTCAAGCTCTTGATCCTCTCAGCGACTGCGCTGGTTTGTTCAGATAAGATAGTGACACGTCTTGAACTGCGTTGCGATATCAATTGTGCGTAACGCAACTTTTTGTAGGTTGCTTCGGCGGACTTTCGAGTCAAATTTGATGTGATCACGACAGCCGGTCCTGGAAGTTTTGTGTTCAAAGTCCACGACGAATGGGCGCCCATTGGAGCTGCACACTTCCGCAAGCTTGTTGAAAATGGCCACTACGACGATACACGCTTTTTCCGCGTGATTCCCAGCTTCATGGTGCAGTTTGGCATCTCAGGCGATCCGGCTGTGTCAGCGGTAGCCTCCAAGGATACCATCAAGGATGAGCCCGTGCTCAAGAATAACAAGGTACTTTATACTTCGAAATAAAATTCCTTATCTCTCTGAGTAATAAGTTCATAGTTGGCATTATTGCTCAATTAATTTGTGCAGCTCATCTTTCGATTTGGATATTCTAACCCTCGAGTTCACTCCTTGTTTTATCGCGTACCTCAGCCAGGATACGTGAGCTTTGCCAAAACCGGTGCTCCGAACTCCCGGTCGACTCAGCTCTTCATCAACTACGTTGACAACTCGCGCCTAGATGGCATGGGCTTTTCGCCTTTTGCTGAGGTATTGCGACGACTTGCAAATCAAAATTGATCCAATAGAGAGGGTGACCTGTTTGAGGTTTCTGAGCCATTCGATTTTCGAACCATCGATAGACATTGATTATGGCATTGTTGATTTTGATTCAGGCATAGATGTAAACCTCTTAATTTTCGTGTTTGTTTTCTTCATTTCAATGGGTTTTTTTAAGGTTGAAGCGGGCGGCATGGAGGTGGTGAAAAAGATCTACAACTGCGGCGAGAAGCCTCAGCAGGGCAGCATTCAGAGCCAAGGCAACGCCTATTTGGACAAGCAGTTCCCGGACCTCAGCCGCATTGTCACAGCCACCATCATTCCTGATGACGAGCTCTAAGGGTGTGCCCCTTTTGTGGCGCGCATTTGGCTGTGATTTTTTTTAAATGCTTTTTGTACGTCTATGATCTATACCTTTATCGTGAAGCAGCCCTCCGGTGCAGTAGAGCGCCGCGGCTATCTCGGAGCCTTCCGTCGAACATCCCACTTTTTCTGTAATAGGGCCGAAGCGGGCGCATAGGCGCTACGGGGCTTTGTAACTGGACTTCCAAACACAATTAATTGGGATATTTGTGGTCCTGTTGTGGTGGTGTTGTGTGATTTGTTCTCTTGTAAAAATTCCCGCTTAACTCTTAACTCTCCTAAAATTAATTATTATATCGCCACGTTAATTCGGATAATAAGGGGCAACTAAACCGGAAACCATACGAATTATGAAGCAAGAACTTGCATCTCGATTGGCAGACGGGTTGCCAACTGGCAGCTAAAGGGGGTTCACTTCTGAAAATTCGCCCTTTTTGGCCAATAGCATACGCAAATCGCAACCGCAACAGGATTCCCCTTTCCCCTTACTCGAGCTCGCAGGGTCAGGGCTGCTGGCCCCGAAGTCTTGACCGCACCGAAGGAGGAATTCTGCTACTGAGCTCTCCGATATTCAACTAAATTTAAGCTAAGAATTGGCCAAAATCGCTTGAAATTACTAGTGCAGCAAGCCTGAATCTGCTGCGTGAAAGGAGAACCGAAATTGTAAGTATCATATCCGAAGACTGACTTCGTTCTATTTGAAGAAAGGCCGTTTCTGACACAGGCCCCGAAGGGCCGGAATAAGAAGGCTAGCAGATTATGACAACAAGCAAAGCAGCTTAAACTTTTAGTTCTCCTACTAGCTAAGACCCTTAAACCAGTTAGTTCTCTACCAAAGCAAAGAATTTTTTGAGACAGGCCCCGAAGGGCCGGAATTAGAAGACTAACAGGTAGAGAAGAAAAGCAAAGCAGCGCAAACTAGACCTAAGAAGCTAATCAGGCGCACATGCCCGAGTGGCCATGGAAGTGATGGTAGTTTTTTAAGGGTGTGAAGAAACATTAGTGGGCCGCTTTGAGCTGTTAAAGACACTTCCATGGACATGCTGGCCTGCGCGCCTGATAAGGCTTCCCTTCTAACTCGAACTCGAAATAATGCAAACCCAAATGACACAGAAGCCAATGCCCCGGGCAGAAGTGTACGCGCGTGCGTTGCACGCAAGTCAGAATTGTAAAGAAAATAGTGCGTACAAAGTTCTCTTACGTCTACTGCGGAATAAATTTTTTTGTATTCTCTATTTGCCTGTTAGCCTTCTAATGCCAGACCCTCGGAGCCTGTTTCAAAACAAAACAAATGAAGACAGGTAGGCAGTAGTCACATAAGAACAAGAAGGAATGCGCTAGAGCTGCATATGCGCTGGCAAATTCGCTCCAGAAGTTTCTTAGGGCTCCAACGGGCGCCTTTCCTCCAAACAAGCCGGGGGTTTAAAACTCGTTCGTGCGTCACGTCCCAGGTCCACGAGGAATCTCTAGCCCGACTTGCCTGGAGGGCACAAATGGGCGTTAGCTGAAACAACTTCGTGGTTTTGACCAAACGGCCTCAGCTCGTCCCCTGATTCGGAACGTGGAGAAAACCAAATGTCCGCTCCAACGGACAACAACGCATCTTGAATATTGATATACAGTATCTTGAATCTTGAATCACTGCAAACCTACTTAGCAGCTGCTAGCTCATGAACATTACGGCTTCAGAAATTCATCGGTGGACCTTCCATAAAGGAAATTGAGTAATTGAACCAGCTATCCAATTATGGGAGTTGTATCTAGCGGATTTGCGTTTATGATCTTGTTGATTACGATGACTTATAGCACAAGTTTCCACTCTCATGAAGAGGCTCTGACTCCGTTGCCAGTCTCGTCGGCTTTTACATCGCATGGAACTCAGACCTGCGCAAATTTCACTGCACGAGTACAAGTGAAGGACTATATAACTGCCACGCGTCATGCCGACTCAGATCTTCCCCGAGAAGCAAGGGTGTTGACGGAGCAGGCTTTGGTCGAACAGGGCCTGCCGCTTTCACTCTCTTCTACCTGCACTTTCCTGATCCCCATTGCCGTGGTGCAGTATGCATTGAGGAACACAATTTCGGGCAAATATAACTCAAAGTACAAACCCCTGCGTGATGGTCAAATGTATTATCTTGAAGCCTTGTTATTGCAACAACTTGATCAGCGAAAAAAAGGAATGAAAATATCAAGAGCTATTTCAAGCGGGCACTTTCTTCCTACTCTAGCTTCAATATTAACACGAACGGTACCCGTTTTGCAGTCAACTGATGCGGCAACAGATAACTTGTTGGCTTATTTGGGTATTATTCACTATACAATTAGCAGTTCCGGACATTTATACTTGTGCGGAATGCCTCGTCATCAACAAACCAATTCTGAACTCGACGAGAACATCTCGGACCCGGAAATCTTCTCGGAGGCGTCCTGCGAGCTAGAGAAGAAAGCGGTGTACCATCAGGGTCTTGTAGATAGCAATTTTGACGCAGTACTCAAGCACTTTGTCTTAGATCATTGGACTGGCATGTTCCTTTCCAACAGGACTGGGTCTACAGCAATTCCAGTGAAAAACAGAATGCTGAACATCCGTGTTTCGGGAAATGGAAAAACTTCGAACGCTGGAGACTTGTTTGGACCCGTTGTTGCACGCCATATTCTCGATAGAAGAGGGCAAACTGACGTATTAGTTAGAATCACTAAAGAACGGACACCAGGTACTCACATTGCGTGTGTTGGTAGCATCGTGCAGCAATTTATGGGTGTCCCGAACCTAATACACTGGGGTACAGGCTTAATTAAAGACATGGACGTGGCACCCTTGTCAAAAGAGAAGAGTGTCATGCATTCTGTCCGCGGGCCTCGAACGCGTGATTTACTACTGAAGCAGCATGGCCTGAATCCATTGGTAATAGGGGATCCCGCACTCATGGCAGGTGAAATTTTCTCAGAAATTCTTGCAAAATCAACAAAATCGATCGGTGTTTGCTTTGTCATTCACAATGTCGATGTCGCTGTCGTGAAAGATCTGTGCCCCTTCTGCATGGAGCGTCGTGTCAACAATTACAACAGAAACGTGACTCAAGTTTTTGTGGATCTTTCTCCATGCAAGCGTGTAGTTAGCAGCAGCCTGCACGGAATTATATTTGCCCACGCAGCTGGCATTCCAGCTTTACCTATTGTCCTTGGTAATCGCATCATTGGAGGAGATTTTAAATTCCGTGACCACTTCCACTCCCTTGGATTAACTTTCTTTCAAGCACGACTTCCTGCTCTGAGTCTTATGTCGTCTAATACTACAGAGCGCCAATGGATTGATCTGGTTGATGCAGCAAAGCAACCTGCATTGCCTGTACGGAGAGCCCATTTTTATGATACATTTCCAGATGTCCACGTGAAGTAATTGTTGCGCAGTCGATTAGGATGGTTATAAAGGAGAGGGAATTCAATGACATTCTAGTTCGAGTTATCCTTAAGGACAGCCCAGAGCCGAAGGTAAAAGATGATATCGCCGTGCTCCCACTTGAACGGCCAATTAAGGCTTCTGGAGCGAATTCGCTAGCGCATTTGCAGCTCAAGTGCATTCTGTATGTGCCTCTGTGACTGCTGTGTACTTGTCTTTCTTTGTTTTTGGGAGAGTATTAACTAGACTAGACTAGACCACTTGAACGGGACTTAAAATCCTAAAAAGAGAATATCCCTCTACTGGCCACCGGTAGTGCTACACCATTACGGCCGTTCGGGGCCTGCGTTAATATTTAGTACCTAGCAGCGGGGGGGGTGGGGGGGGCGCACTTCAGTGCCCTTCGCCTACTTTATGCACGTGGGCCTTTTCGCTTTTCGGGGGCGTTTGGGTTGGCGGCCCAATATCAATTGACTCGAGGGTGCACATGGAGCTTTCGTAGGCGCTTGGGCGTATATCAACCCTACCACGAACTAAAAAGCATTCAAGAAGCCAAGAGGGACAATAAAGGCTCCAACGAGCGCCCTTCCTCCGAACAAGCCAGCGAGACTGAGTGCTCCTTTGTGTTTCACAGCTGGGACACGAGGCATTTCTCCGGATTGTGTTTTTCCCCAGCAGGGTATTGTCTCGCTGTTTTTCTCAGGTGTCGGGCTTCAGCCTGTCTCGACATCGCGTGTTCTTTTTCGTGTAGCGAAGTATGGGTCACGTAGCTGTAATGCTGAAGGCTGTGGAAACACGAATTTCCACAAGCCCACGAACACCAGAACTGCCTTCTCCGCTCCAGTAGCTGTACTTATGAGGCCGAATAAAGTTTTGATCGTGTTTAGGCTCAGAATAATTTCCTATCCAAGTTGGTGGGGGTTCTCACCGCTTTTTCTCCTAAACCAAATTCCTCTCCGTTAAGTCCGAGGTTATAACCACCCCTCAAGATGCTTTTGCCCATCGACCAGCTTCGAGCTGCTAGCGTAACATGGATGAAGCTTCAAAGCAGGAGAAACCGTAGCGGAAATTTTCTCCATAAATCATGCATGAGTCCAGTGCTGCGCGGATGACGGGATGCGGAGGTTCCTGGCGCGGCGTGCCCAAGAGACTGAACAGCTGCGTGATCTTTTCAATGCAGAAACAGATGGAGAAACGACTCAAATCTGGTTTCAAAATTATTTCATGAACAGTTTCCACTTTAGAGGGGGATGGGAGTATTATGCTTCCTGCCCTCTCCACACTATCCTCTTTAAGATTTTGACTAGCGCGCAATGAACGCGCGTACACTTCTGCCCGCAGCACTGGCTTCTGTGTCATTTGGGTTTGTATTAGATCGAGTTTGAGTTCGGTTGATGGGAAGCTTTGCCTTCTGGGCACTTTGCTCATTGCTCGTTGCTGACGTAGGAGTTAACCAGTAAACGGTAAACTACGAACGAGAACGACGATCGGAGATATGGCTTTATATGGCGCGATAATGTAGGCGGCGGAGTGCGAAAAGTGGCGATCGCGGGCTATTTGGTACATATATATGGTTTGTTGTATACCCCGCCGTTCATCAGGGAGATTACCCTACAGGTCACCACAGAGACCTGAGATATCCAATCGGAGAGCTCATGGGGTGCAACTCGCCAAAAAAATATTTTGCAGTGGGCAGCGGGCTATACTACTAGCTTCTAGCTCCGACTTAGCTACAAGAAGCAATTAATATTTGCTGAGGTGAAATCAATCGGCTAGCTCGCTTACTTCATGAATTCAATAATCTTCTGTAACAAGGACGAGAGCGCCCCTCGAATCGCGGTGTTATCTCACGAGCCCTTTTAGTCGCAGTTGCTTCGATGCTATTGGGGTGCGCACAACACGAGGAGCTTCCACAGAAGAATAAGGCAACGCAATACGATATCCATCAAAATTTGACGGGAAAATCTACGGCGTTGAAACGTTTGGGGCCATGGTCGGTTGGAAGACTGGCGAGTGCGTAGACGCAGGAGAGGGGCAAGACGGCTCGTCAGCGTTTGCTCCCAGGAAAATGAGCAAGATTAACAAGGCGAAGAGCACAAAGCACGCGATGTACCTAGAGGAGCAAGAAGGATATGATGAGAGGATATCTTTTTGCTGAGCGGAAAGAGGATGCAAAACGGGTCGGCATCTAATCATGGGAGGGAGTATAATCTAATGTTGGGCCTTACATCCAAAAGAACCCAGACTGCGCCCGAAGCTCGTTTGCTTTCTTTGTAGCCGCCAAAAGCTGTGTCATCGCTGAATCCACATCTTTGTCGAGCCCGTTACCCATTACATCCTACATACAGGTTTGCATTTATCAGTGAATGTTTGCGCGTAAGGAGCGAGTGAAACAGAGAAGCCTACCTTCTGTCTGCTAATCTCAGAATGCATTCCCTGTGCCGCTGCTTTCTGTCGGTCAAGCCCTCGCCCAATATTGTCCAGTATGTCGTCTTGATCTAGTAGCACGGCGCAGAAGATAATTCTTGATGAGGCCAGATATCAGGCAATCCTAGGATATATGGTTGGCATGGTATCTAAGCTCCTCAGATCTTATCGTGTGTCTAAGCTTACTTTTCATAGCCGCCTGGCTGTTGAATGGCGCAGCCATAGTGCTTGTAGGTTTTCAGCCCTCTTGCAACGGAGCACTCAAATTGCGATAACTGTGGCGACTACTTCGGGCACACTTTGGGTCCTACCGCACCGTGCAGGTTCGCTGCTTCGTGCTGCTCGTGTCTCGTGTCTTGTCTCTTGTCTGTATCTGTACACCCATATATCCCATATCTCATATCTGCACGAATCAGAAATCAAGGGCAGAAATCATGAACCATGAATGCGATCCACCCAGGTAAAATTACGGGGTCGTACATATCAAGGAACGAGGAACGAGGAGCAAGCAGAAAGCAGCAAGCAGCAGCGAGCAGCGAGCAGCAGCCTGAAGCCCTTGCTGAAGCTACTCTTTTCAGCGACAGCAGCTAGCTGGAGCCGCAGATAGCGAACAACTTGTAGTGTGTAGCCATTGCAGCTGCTATATGCAGTACTTTTGACTTGTGAAGAGACTTTTTAGCTGTACATTGACCTACAACCTGCAAATTGTAGTATCCACGATGTCAGATAGTGACGACGATGAACAAGAGCCGAACTGGGAGCTCTTGAGCGAAACGCTAGGGACAACAGCGCTTAAAGCTTTACGGGAGCACTGGGATTCAAAACAAGTAGCAGATTCAGCTGCAGAGGCGCCCGCGCAGCGGGTTGCTAATGAAAATGAGTCAATTTTTCAGCCTGGACCAGTAGCGGTGACTAGCAACCTCGACTTCAAAACTCACAGGTATTATTGATCGGCTAGAACGTCTAGCTAAAGTGCATTGATTGGTTGGCACCATGACTAGTGTATCGTACAGTGCAATAGATATGCTGATACGACCTTTATAGCTAAATTTTTGTTTCTAAAAGTCTGATTTAGTCCAACCAAACGATGCAAATGACTGAATCGTATGATTGGGTCTTCACTGTTTCGTTCCTTTGTGTTAAACCAATACACTTTCATTAGCTATTGGGAGGAGCGCTTTGCAATCGAGGACTCTTACGAATGGCTCGCTGCCTTTGATACGCTGCGTCCCGCGCTCACACGTCTCCTGCCTCCTGCGCACAACTGCCCCAAGCTACTCCTCGTCGGGTGAGAACAGCGTGACGTTTCTAGGCTCATCGTTTGACCCGTTGCATATCGACTTGTGCTTCATATGAACCTGAGTGCCAACCTCAACTTCACCCCGTGCCTGCTTTTGGTTGTCATTGGCCTACAAGGTGCGGCAACTCAAACTTTTCAGCCGATCTTTTCGATGCAGGCTGGACAGACATAACATCAACTGACTTCAGTAAGGTGACTCTCTCATTCCATTCTTGCGCTTCTTTCTATGCTGATGTTTATCCTGGAATTTCTACCAATTTCGCAGCGATGCATAGTGACATTTGAGTGTGCAGCATGCGGACACTTAGCTTTCAATGCTTACTTCTGTTCTAACCTAGTAATCGAAATGCCCCTGTAATCCTGTATTTCTGGGTGCCAAAGGTGGTGATCGAGCGCATGCGATCAAAAGAGGCTGCTCTCCGCCCATCCATGAAGTGGGAAGTTGAGGACATGCTCTCACTCGAAAGCATCGCTGATAGTACTTACGATGCCGTCGTTGACAAGGTCGCAGTGCTAGAATACCTCTCATGAGTGTTACAGTCAGCTTCTTCTTCTTCTTCTTTTTTAGCATCCTTCATTCCTTTCGATTCGTAATCGTTGATAATGTTTATCGTGCGTGTTACACTACTTCATTTCTATTTCACTCCCCATCACTTCAATTTGTGGAATCCCTCTCCTCTCCCCTTAAACTATCCCCTCCCCAACCAGGCGGCGATGGATGCCCTCATGTGCGACGAAGGCTCCGTCTGGGACCCTGCCCCTCGCACCCGCCGCGACGCTGCTGCCATGTGCCGAGCCGTGAGCCGAGTCCTCAAGCCAGGCGGCTGCTTCCTCCAGATCTCATTTGCGCAGCCCCACTTCCGGAAGCGCTACCTCCAAGACAGCTTTCCCACAGATCATGACGAAGAGAGCAGCAACAGCAATTCTACCACCGGGGCTAACACTGCTTCAGTCAATAACGCTGGTTCTGGGGCGGCATCTTTATCTTCTTCTTCTTCTTCTTCATCTGCCGAAGTGGCGGAGGGAGCACCAAGTAATAGTGCCTATGGGTGGACAGTCTCACATGAGGCTGTCGGTGAAGCTGGCTGCCTCGAGAGCTACGTGTATTTATGCGTGAAAGATGGTCAAGGTGCTGCCACCTCGAGTGAAATTAGCGAGCACTCGCCTGACCTTCCTCCAGTACCACCACCTTTGCTTCGACAAATCAGCTGAGAAGAATCGATTGACTTGCAAATGGATCTTTACACTTGAATTCTTTTGCACGTGATATAAAATCAAACCCAATTTCCCAGTTGCTTCGTGCTTCGACTACTAGAAACCAGAAACCAAACTTTTTTTTCAGTTGCCTCAGCCCAGATACCATATACAACGATACAGCTCAGCGAGGAGTCTAGGTGGGTACATGGCCGCATGGCCGCTTAATTTGGCGGGTTTAATTATATTATTCCGTTGGTTATTGGGCTCTTCGGTTTCAGAAAGGATACGAAGAGTGGAAAGTATAGTAATAATAGATGCGGGATGCAACGACATAAATTCCTTTTCGAAATATCTTCCAATTGCATAGAACATCAAACCCAAGTGCATGAAACGTAATTGCCTGAGCATCCACGTAGGCGTAGTTACTCTAAGTCTGAGGAAAAAATGAGCGAGAGGTGCCTGCACGGACATGTGTATAGCTCGGTGATTGAGGAATCACGTCTTAGTTACGACTCATATAGGCACCTTGATTCAAATCCCAACGCGCGATCAACCAATCAAAGTTTGAGTTTGCTCGCGTTCATCATTCTTCGAGTGGCGTGTTGGATGCGGTCAATCTTCGCCAGCACGGCCGCGCAAGTGTCATGCTCCATGGCGTGCGCGAGATCAATAGGGGTGTCGCCGAGACTGTCAATCGCGTGAATTTGAGCGTGGTGCTTGTGAATGAGCCGCGAGATGATTTCGGGACGATTGTACACCACCGCCTACGCGCAGGAGTAGGAAGAAACCGAATAAAAGGTGGGCAGAAACTACAAACACTCTCTCAAGGATTCGTCAAGTGTTTCTCACCTTATGGAGGTAAGTATGGCCGGAGCTGTGGCGTGCCTCAACGTCAACCCCGTGGGCGAGGAGAGCAAAGGCTATGGGCTGGAAATCGTAGGCTATGGCCAGCAGCAGCGGCGTCATACCTTTTCAAGCAGAAGGCAAAGAAGGTTGATAAATGAAGGAAGTGGAACTATTGTCACGCACAAATCAAGTAATAGCAGGTTTCTTTCGATAATATTTTTACTAAGTAAGGTCTCCTGTACCGTCGCGGTCTCGGGCTTCCACGTCAGCGCCTCTTTCTAGGAGGAGTTCCACCACCTCAAGGTGCGCCTGCGTGCCTCCAACCACTGCTTCGTGAAGCGGCGAGCTCTGGCTGCCGGGTAACGCCACTATGTCCAACGCGGGTAATCGACCATTCACCTTGAGATGGTATTCATCTAGACACCTAGATAGCGTGTGTAGGCGAGCGCGTTGAATGACTCGAAGAAAATACTTTACTACTGTGATGTGTATAAGAGCAACTGTCATGGCGGACCATAGGCCTTTACAGCAACGAGCACCAAAGCATTATCATGCTAGCTCACCTGATTACTTCAGACGCTTTTCCATCCCGAGCCGCCGAGAGCAGCTCTTGCATTTGGTCCATGCGTGCAGACGCACGCTGGAGGTCGTTGACGTGTCTGCACCGCTGTTGGTCGTCCATGGAATTCCATTGTCGAAGCTCAAAGTCGCGTTCGTAGGCCGTCTGTGAAACAAGCACAAGTGAGGCACACGTAGTAGAGACCGAAAGAAGCTCAGTCGGACTGCGACATCAACTCCAGCAAAACCCTCGCATATATCAGTAAAAACTAAGCAGCCAAACACTGTTCGAGACCGTCATGCAACGTTGAATAACATTGATCGCACAGATTGTTACAAGGGTAAAACTAAGTGTTCCTCATAATTAGCACAGTGGAGGAAAATTCAGAGAGTGTGAGGAAACCATTTGCGCAGAGCAAAAGTAAACTTTTTATTCTAGGGACTTACCATTTGCTTCCAATTAGCGGACGCCCGAAATGGTTTCGAAAGTCCGTTAGCCGCAGGCGTTGCTGAGCGCATTCTTTAACAAGTCCAATGCGGATGCTTTCAAATCCGAACAGCAAATGAATTTCTTGTAAAAACAAAGCTAGAGGTGCTGCAGTTTATCTACTGGCCGAAGAGCTAGCCGCTACTGTAGCTAGCTTGCTGCAGTACTTATTAATACTACAATTAGTCTAGCTAGCCAGTACAATTCGTTGGATTTGACACACTTCGGGGTTGAATTCGTTGTTGTTGTTGTAAAAGTAAGTACAAGCTGTTCGCTGAAATCGCTGACATCTACAGATCTACAGATACAGATACACAGATACTAATAATACGAACTGCCCTGACGCCCTGACGCACCCAAGTAGCTAGGCTAGACTGGAGGAACCGCAGCAAGCTCTTTATAGCGCGTCCATGAAGAAAGCGAAGCAAAAGCAGGGCGAAAAAAATAAGCACAAGGGATCCAAAAATGCATCCATCACCATTGGCTTGCAAGGAACGAAAGATGCAGTGGTGACCATTGACAGTGAGGCGAAAAGCAGCACTTGGGGAGATGCTGACAGGCGAATCTGGAAGCGCCTGAAACCTTTGAGGAGCGTGAAATCGAGCACGGCAGTCCTGTGCGAAGCTCTAGGGCAATTTGGCTGTGAAGCAGGCCACAGTGGCACTCGTGATGGCCTGGTAAGGAAACTTTCTGTAGTTCCCCGTGGAAGTATCCAAGGATCCAAGGAACTCTCAGATTTGGAGAAGCTAGGGAGCTGGGGTTCTAGGGTATCACAGAGAGGAATAGAATAAGGAGATGGGGTTAATTGTATTCATCTATATAGTTTGTTATTTGACCTGCACGGCCCCCGGATGATCTCTTCGTACTCTTTCAGGTCGCTATTGTGTCTGCTTGTCAAAAGCATTTGGCTTCGGCCGATCAAGCAAGGACTATCTCAGGAGGAGACGACACTTTAGCCGACGGACTCCGATATGCCGAAGCTGCTTTTCTGTTTGCGCTCTCTGGTTGGGCAGGCAGCATTCCCGGCGAGGACTCGCGCGGAAGTGACGAAGCATCCCAGCTCATTGATTTGCTCGCTCAGCGCTGTGCTCAAACCCTCAGCCGTGCCTTGGCGTCGAGCAAGAGCGTCGCTATGATGCCTCCGGTGGGCTCTACCTTAGTGGCAGCAGCCCTACAAATAGCTGAGCTTTTAGCACTG